>JFJP01040755.1_pt1 | contig 10728 bp, 10 predicted proteins | sample 431651 | NCBI WGS metagenome assembly JFJP01 (sample SAMN02602958, study PRJNA72255) | Microbial mat metagenome, whole genome shotgun sequencing project. | biome: fresh water; feature: sink hole; material: water; isolation source: purple microbial (photo- and chemosynthetic) mats found in...
GTGTATCCATCAAGATTTAGATGCCCCAGCATCACCTGTGAATCAACCAAGTTCTTAGAACAACCTAGTGAAGTAAAGTAGAGAGACTTCTCTATAAATTTTTTGGGCTCAAGGTTCATACGAAACACCTGCTAATTAATGATCAAATTGAATAGCCGTTTTTAGAGGATTGAGAGGGGAAAGTCTAGGAAACCATCCCTGACCAGAGTCAAAACCTTGTAAAAATGACACGTAACGCCTCGGGTTATTTATATTCCAATGACCTACAAGCCAGTTCTTTTTTACTCTCCTCTCTAGCCGGAATGAAATTTCCGGATAAACTCAGTTGAAATTCAATAGGCAATAAAGTTCCGGGTCATACAATTTCAAGATTGTAATATACTCAAGAATAGAAATTATGGGTTACATCAGAAACGGTTTCGCAAAAACAGTGAAGTTAGCACCGAAGATAAGAAAATTTGTCTTCTGGTCGACCTGTGCCTTTTTTATCTCAAGTATCATGGTGGTGGTGGCGCTAAAGTGGCTGCCAGTCTACTTCACTCCCCTCGTCTTTTTGAGAACCGGTGAATACGCAATGGACGGCAAATGGGTCGCCGTTCATAAAAACTGGGTAAGCCTGGATGATATTTCTCCCCACCTGAGAAAAGCCGTTATCGCTTCCGAAGATCCTAAATTTCTCACGCATTCAGGTTTTGATTTTGAGGCGATCGCCAAAGCTATTGATGCCAATAAAAGACGTAAAGTGAAGATGGGGGCCTCTACCATTTCTCAGCAAACGGCCAAGAACGTGTTTCTGTATCCCTCTCGGACATTTATCCGAAAAGGATTTGAAGCTTATTTCACTCTGCTCATTGAAAACATTTGGGACAAAAGAAGAATTTTAGAAGTGTACTTAAACGTGATTGAATTAGGCCCTGGTATTTATGGTGCTGAAGCAGCCTCACAGTATTACTTTAAAAAACCAGCTCGCAACCTCGCTCTGGGAGAAGCCCAATTGTTTGCCGCTATCCTTCCCAATCCGCGCCGCTGGAATCCAAAACGTCCAACCAACTTCGTCTTAAGACGACGCAACTTCATCAAACGCAACCTAGCTCTTTTGGGTAATTCTTATTTCAAACCGACGATGTAATTAATCTTTAAGATAGAAGCAGCCAACTGACTGTTTGTTTCTCATTGAAGCATTTAGCACCATGAAGGCAACTTCAACGCCATTCCTAAGACCGATAAGTTCATCATGAGGCTGAGCATGCTTGTAGAATTTTGAAATCTCATCTTGCAGTTCGATAAACATCGCTCGAGCTCGGGCAAGTCTGTTTTTTGAACGAGATAATCCGACATAGTTCCACATCGTTTGCTTCAAAGTCATCTGATCCTGAGCAATGAGAGCAAGATCAACTTCTTCATGGGCCTGTTGCCAGTCTTTAATTTTATTCAATTCGTAATCACTCATGCTCGACATATTTGCAATAATATCTTCGGCCGCAATATATCCCCAGGTTAATCCCTCTAGAAGTGAAGTCGAGGCCAAGCGATTAGCACCATGAAGACCAGTACATGCCACCTCACCCACGGCATAGAGTCGTTTAAGGTTAGTGCGCCCCTTGAGATCAGTCTTCACTCCCCCGCAGGTATAGTGAGCGGCGGGAACAACAGGAATAGGCTCTTTAGCGATATCCACTTTATTTTCCAAACAGTAAGCGTGGATAGTAGGAAACCTATTTTTTAAATAATCTTCATCTTTATGGGTGATATCGAGATAAACGCAGTCTTCTTTCTCAGCGATCATTTCTTCAAGAATTGCTCGTGAAACAACGTCACGGGGAGCAAGCTCCGCATCTTCATGATATTTCTTCATGAACGCTTCGCCTCTGGCATTGATCAATCGCCCACCTTCACCCCGAACAGCTTCAGAAATCAGGAAACGTCGGTGAGAAGAGCGGTTATAAAAAGTAGTTGGATGGAACTGGATGAATTCCATATTGGTCACAGCGGCTCCTGCTCTATGGGCCATGGCATGGCCATCTCCACGAGCTCCTTCCGCGTTTGAATGGTGAAGATACAAAGCCCCAATTCCGCCAGTGGCAAGGATCGTTACTTTCGAGAGGACCTTCCTCACTTCTTTCTTTTTCTGATCAAGAATATAAGCACCCACAACTTGGTTCTCTTCATAGCGTTGAGTGATTTCCATTCCATGGTGATTGGGAGTAATGAGATCAATCGCAGTATGACTTGTTAAGAATTCAACGTTAGGAAAACGCTTATCATCATTTAGATAGTTCAAAAGAGAAATTTCAATTGATTTACCTGTCATGTCCCCGTTGTAAATGATTCGCTCTCGAGAATGTGCGGCTTCTTTAGTGAAAAGCAACTCTCCTTCAGCATCCTTAGCAAAGTCCGTGTGGCTTTTATGGATCAAAACTTCATCAATGATTTCAGCCGAGCGGCTGGAGAGGATTTTTGCTGCCTCAACGTTGGAAGTGTAGGCCGAAGCCTTTATAATATCCTTCATCAGATCTTCTTGATCGTTGAGATCCTTAGGACTATAGATGATTCCACCCTGGGCCCAATAGGTATTAGTTATTTCTGGTTTCTGCTCTCGGGTTACGATGGTGACTTTGAATTTTTTCTCGGCCAGTTTAATAGCTGCAGATAGACCTGAGATCCCGGAACCTATAATCAGAACATCTGTATTGAAATCTTTCATTGTGGCTTAAACTTTAAGGAGATATCGACTCTTGGGGCCGAATAAATCAGAGACCCAAGACTAATAGCATCTACTCCTTCAATTAAATAACTTTCTAAATTCGCCAAATTAACTCCGCCCGAAACTTCAAAAGTCACATTAGCTTTTTTAAGTTTCACGGCTTCTTTGATAAGCTCCGGCGTAAAGTTATCAAGCATTAGATGCTGAAGACCCAAATCGAGAGCTTCTCTCAGTTCACTTATGTCATGAATCTCGGCAATGATTGAGTTATAAAAAGCACCTTGATTCTTAAAAAATTCAAAAGCACCAGTAAGCCCGCCAAGACATGCCTTGTGGTTATCTTTAATCATCCAGGTATCAGTTTGACCAAGTCGGTGATTAAACCCACCGCCGACTCTAACTGAGTATTTTTCAAGCCCTCGAAGACCAGGCGTAGTCTTGCGTGTATCAAGAAGTTTTATTTTTTTCTTATTCGCAAGTGTGACGTGTTTTTTTGTCCAGGTCGCAATGGAACTCGCGTGCTGAAGAAGGTTCAGCGCCAGTCTCTCACCAGTTACGGCGATATTAAACGGAATGACTTCTGGAAACTCTATCACTTCACCGGCCTGAAACTCTTTGCCGTCCCAGTTGCGGAGAAATTCAAAATGCGAAGGGTCGGCACCTAAGGCCGCAAAGGTTGCCACAAAGTAATCGGCTCCGGCCAAAACCAGAGGAGACTTAATTTTTAAATAGAGTTTAACGTCCGAACCATTTAAAGTTCTGGTGTAATGAAAATTGCGAACCAGATCGTCTTCGTCCAACCAGGTTTTAATTTGAGGATAGAGGCTTGTAAGAGTAAAATCGCTCATTCATGGGTAGTACCGCTTTCCGGCTGATGAGGCAAGGAATTCGCGTCTTGCACCGCGACTCATGATCTGCAATTACAGTCAGTTACTCGTTTTAACTCTGGCCTTTGAATTGCTCAACCTGGACCTATGAAAAGAAACTGGATCCTAAGTGTCGTGGCCATTACCTTTCTCCTCCTGAGTCTATTAAAGTTTGAGGAGCTTAAACAGTTTCAACCTTATTTCAAGGCCCAACCGACCTACAAATTAAAGCGCTTCGAGGAGGCCAAAAAAATCGCCTCGCCAAAAGATCTAGAGTTATTAGAGCTATGGGAATCTATGCTTACCGGCAGGTCAGCTCCGGTTTCTAAATGGATCAAGGAGCAATATAAAAGCTTGGGCCTGAACCATCTTTTCACGCCTTCAGGTTTTCACCTCTCCGCCGTTATGATGCCCTTTATGAAACTCATTAAAATAAAATCTGTCCAATTTTGGATTTTATTTTTAGTCGGTATGGGAATTTTTTCTCTTGTTGGGCAAGGGGCCCTTAAGCGCATGGTCCTGGTTAAGCTGAATCAACATTGGTTAGGACAAAAAATGGGATTTGTCGTGGCGCTGATCCTCGACATCCTTTGTGGATCATTCGCAGACTCTCCTTTGAGTTTTTGTTATAGCTTTCTTTTTTTAGGCATCATTTATTCAGGTCGAAATTTTCTCGTCCTGTGGTTTTTCTTTGCGCAAAGTTTGATTGCCTATTTCAGTGGTGACAATATTTCTCCGATGATTGTTTTCCTCTCCCCCGTTCTTAATCTGGCGTTTGGTCTTGCGATGCCACTACTCCTTATGCTCGCCATTCCCCTCTGTGAGTGGCAGGTCGAGGTTGGCCTTAAAATTCTCTATGGGCTCCAAAAATTGGTTGAGATGTCTGCTTCAGTCACACAGCATGTTCCGACACTTGAAATAAACATCATGGGACTTGTTTGTTTTGGACTATTCTTTTTTCGAGAGAGAATGGCATTGGCGCTGGCCCTGCTCGTACTTCCCTTTGGTCTGAACATGGATAAAAATAAAGCCCCAGGATTTAGCCGCTATGATTTTGTACCTCAAGGGCATGTGGTTAAGATTATTTATCACAAGAGTGGTGAGACGGTTTATTTTAATGATGGAAAGTGCAGGAGGGATTTGTTGAGAGGAGTCTGGTGGGAAAGGTGCTCCCCCCGAAGGAGGAGCAAGAGAAATAAATTCAAGAAACTTTCATCTCTTTCATAATTGCTGTGAAAGTTTTTTCTTCACGGATAGCATACATAAGATTGCGCTTAATGCTGTCGTTTGATTTGTAGAACTTAGCAATCTCGTCTTTTTTCATACCTGATTGAGTTACCATTTCATCGATTTTTGCATCAAGATCAGCTTCCGTTGATTCGATATTGTATTTTTTGGCCAATTTATCGAGGATTAATCCTGAACGAACCTGGAAAGCTGCCTTGTTAGTGACATCATCGTTCCAACGCTCAAAGTACAGTCCGATCATCTGATCGTTGAAACCTTGCTGCTTAAGCGTCTTAGAAAGGTCCTGTTTAACACCAACTTTCTGATCTTCGATTAGAGCAACAGGTACTTCGAATTTATTTTCTTCGATTAATTTCTCAAGGATAGCTTGCTGAAGTTTAGATTGAACTTCGCGCTTTTTCTGACCTTGCATTCTTTCTTTGTTTTTAGCATTGAAATCAGCAACTGATTCAAAACCGAACTCTTTAGCTAGTTCGTCAGTAAATTCAGGAAAATTCTTCGTTTTAATTTCTAGAAGTTCAACGTGGAATATAACCGGAGCATTTTTAAGCTCTTCTTCATGATAATCAGCTGGGAAAGTAACTTTTACGTCTCTCTTCTCGCCTTTTTTAAGACCGATCATCCCGTCTTCAAATCCTGGAATAAATTGACCTGAGCCAATCTCAAGCATGTAATCCTGAGCTTTCATATTTTCTGGCTTAGTCCCGTCAGCTTTTTCACCTTCAAAGTTGAAAACAGCAAAGTCACCTTTCGCTAGTTTGTGAGCAGCATCTTTAACTTCAGTCACTTCAGCTTTTGGAGCGAGGTAATTTTTCTTCAATGTTTCGAAATCTTCTTCAGTTACTGCTTCAGATTCTTTCTTGAAAGTGTATTTAGAATAATCCTTCAATTCGAAATCAGGAATTACTTCTACAGTGGCTTCAAAAGCTACTGTTTGGCCTGACTCGTACTTAGTATTGCCGAACTGAGGGTAACCTACAGCACGAATGTTTTCTTTTTTAACAGCTTCAAAATATTCATTAGAAATGAAACGGTGAAGAGCATCGTTTTCGATTTGTGGTCCAAACATTTTCTGAACCATCTCAAGAGGTGCTTTGCCCTTGCGAAATCCTTTAAGGTTTGAGTCAGCTTGTTTGGCCAATACTGCTGCTTTAATTTCTTTAGAAAGATCTACTTTCTCGAAATTGAAGACAAGTTTCTTAGTGCAGTCGTTAACATTTTGAATGGTGTAAGACATAGATTCTCTCTTTGGTAATTGAAAAATTTAGAGTGGTTTTTTGTAACATAATACGGAAAAAAGTCAATTTATTGAGAGAGAAATCAGTAATTGACGCGAACCATATACAGGCCCTGAGGTGGTGCAGTGGCTCCCATCCTTTGAGTTGGCCCTGAAGTGAGGGAAGCTTTGAATTCTTCGAGAGAAATTTTGCCACGCCCCACGTTCCAAACGGCTCCCATTAAGAGTCTTACCATTTGTTTAAGAAAGCCGTTTCCAACAATCCTAAAGATATGATGAGCTGGCAGCATGTCCCAATTACCCTGCGGCACTTCGATGATCTCACATTCAAAAATTTCGCGGACAGTGCTGGAAACATCTGTGCCCTGACAAAAATAATTAGTGAAGTCATGCTCTCCAATGATGACTTTACAGGCCTGGCGCATTTTCTCCACATCTACTTCAAATGGAAAATTTCCAATCAGGTCGTTTTGAAGTGCTGTAGGTTGTCGCGTGGAAGTGAAACGATATTGGTACTCTTTAGAAATTGCATGCACAGTAGGCATAAATTCATGATCAGAATTTTTAGCATCAATAACCCGAATGTCTTCCGGTAAATGACCATTGAGTGCTTTAAGTAATTTTTCTGGATCAATGACGAGCTCAATGCCTACTTTCACAACCTGTCCAAGCGCATGAACGCCTGCGTCCGATCGCCCCGAGCCAATACTATGAGCTTTCGCTTTTGAGATCTCAGTCAAGGCCTTGTTAAGTTCACCCTGAACAGTGATACCGGAAGTCTCTGGCTGAATTTGCCAGCCAAGATAGCGAGTACCCTTATATTGAATAATAATTCTGTAGTAGTGGATCACTTTTCGTCAGTGTCGGGTTCTTCCTGCCACTCAAATATACCCTCAAACTTTTTTCGATGAGTCAGGAAGTAAATGAGGGAGGCCACCACATAAAGAGTAATAATAACTGGAATCATAATTTCTTCGTAAATAAACAACGAAGCGAGAACCAGGAAAATGACCATAAGAACTTGTCTTTTATTCTTTCTCGCCCACTCTGATTTCTTAAAGCTAGGAAAAGGGATATTTGAAATCATAAGGACGGCGTAAAAAAGTAGGTAACCAACTGTTAAAGGTTTATAATCAGCGATTTCCGGCAGACCAAGTGACAGAAGAATCATAGCGACGACAGCCGTTGCTCCACCGGGAATTGGTAAACCTTGAAAATAATCAGATTTGTTTTTATCAATGTTAGCGTTGAAACGGGCCAATCTTAAAGCTCCGCAGAGCATGAAAAAGAAAGCGGCTACCATTCCAGGTCTTCCAGCTTCACTTAAAAAACGGAAGTAATAAACAATCGCCGGAGTAACACCAAAAGAAACAAGATCACTCATAGAGTCGAATTGTTCACCGAATGCAGATTGGGTATTAGTCATGCGCGCCACACGGCCATCGACCATGTCAAACACTGCTCCCAGAACGATGAACATGCACGCCTTATAAAACTCGCCGTGAAAACCATTTAAAATAGCAGCAAAACCACATGCCATATTCAAAGCAGTAAAAGTATTAGGTAAGAAGAAGGCCCATCGACGATTCTCAATCAACATGAATTAAATCCTTATTTAATATCTTTCAGCGCAGCGATCACTGTTTGACCGGGTACCACGCGCTCTTTTTCAAATACTAATATATCGCTATTTTGCGGAAGATAAATTATTAAAGTTCCCCCATAAGGGTAAAATCCAAAACAAGCTGCCCCTCTGCCACGGTCTCCAGATTTCAGCCATATGGAAGGCCTGATGCCATAGATACAATCAATGAAGCGCATTAATGATTTGGCCTGATTCTTTGAAGTCAGAATAAAATCCGTATGGGCGAGCTCTGCGACTGGGTAATAAAAAGCCTGAGATTCAGAATTTCTCGGGATCTTCTTGCCCCGGTTGGCCTTTAAATAACTTACCTCGCCCGCAGTTGGAAGGTAGAGTCCCTTCTCGTCCCAAGGACCGATGGAAATTCGAACTTCATGGGTTACCCCAGCTTCATCCCATGTCGAGGTGTCTCTTCTAATGGATTCAACAACCCCATGAACAGGCGAGAGAAAAATCTCGCCATTGTTTTTTAATGTATCTCTATAGGGGATGGATGCACGTCTGAGAACAAAAAAAATGGTAAGTAAAATAACACTGACTAAGATCTTGTAACCCAAAGTCCAGTTCCATAGGCCATAACCCCAGAGAATCAAAAAAAGGTAAACCAGCTCAGTGGGTAAAAACGTAAAGCGTTTCATATGCTCACTTTAAACTCATCCTCAGGGGCCCTAAAATAAAATGAATCCACTTTCGCTTGAGAATTTATTATTGAGCCGAAAATCTTTTCTGAGTTAACTTTGAGTAGCTCGTGGGTAGTTAAGGTCTTTTCGAGGAGGTTACGAGAAAAATCATCAATGGCTGAATCAGAGTGAATATAAAAATTAGACTTATCAACAGTTTTTAGAAATTGTTCAAGTTCTTTGGCAGCAATCAGTTCATTGCGAACAACATTTCCATCCCAAAAATGGAAAAAGTATTCTCCCCGATAAGCCTTAGTCATCCACACACCGGACGCAACCCCTGAAAGAGCTGGGATACTATAACTCAGAAATGAATAGTGCCTGATGCCAGAAAAGATCAAGACGTCAGCAAACCCTTCCGAAAGCCTTAAGCCCGTATAAAAACCGGGGCCCGCGACTGAAATGATGGTGGTTAAATCTTTCACTTTCAAATCAGCGGACTTTAATATGTTATGGGTCTCTTTTTGAATAATGGAAGAAGCTTTCTGACCGGAAAACTTCTCAAAATTAATCCAACCGAGATTAGGATCGAGAAGTCCCAGCGTGATATCGTAAGTAGAATCAATAAATAATAAAGCCAATTTTAAAACAATCTTGTTATGTCGTTAAAAAGTGCAATAAAGATTAGAAAGAACAATAAAGAGACCCCAACTCGTTGCGCGATCTCAATTTTACGTCTCGATAGTGGTCCACCATTTATTGTTTCAAATAAAAGAAACATGATATGGCCGCCATCAAGAACAGGAATCGGGAAAAGGTTAATCACACCGAGATTGATAGAAATGATCGCCATCAGTCTAAAGAACATGGATAAGCTGATGTTAAACGAATCAGAAGCCACTTTGCCGATCGCCAATGGTCCACCAATGTTGTTCAAGGAAACTTCACGCGTGATCAGCTTTTTGTAGCCATTAAATGTCTTAATGACTCCATCCCATGTGCGGGTAAAGGCACCCGTTAATGCCGCACCAAAACTATCTGCTTTGGAGATAATCAACTTCGGCGGGATATATTCAACACCGCTTTCAATACCTATTATTTTTGTTTTCTTTTTATCGATTTCTTTTACTTCAGGGATAATTTGTTTTGCCACTTCCTTGCCATCTGAAATAATCGTGATGTTAACTGCTTTACCATCTTCAAATTTTTGAAGTGTTACTCTTAACTCTTCAAAGCTTCTCAAAGAAACACCTTCAAGCTTCAAAAGGACATCATCCTTCTTGATCCCGGCCTTATCAGCGGGCGAAGACATGACGACATTTTTAACAGTTAGATCCAAAGGATAAAAACCGAGACCAATTAGAATATCCAAAAAATTTCTGGTTGGATCTGCAGAGATTAGGGACTCACTTGCAGAGTCGATAACAATTTTGTCATCAACCTGCTTATAGTTATAAAGATAAGCTGTGCCAGAAAAAACGGAAGAAATCTCTTCAAAGGAAGGAGTGAAATCAGTTGGTTTTTGGCTTAATGAAATATAAAAACGCTCACCCTTGGCATTAGTGACAATTGGTTGCTTAACAACAGAGACCAGGCCAACAAATGCTTCGATGAATGGCTCTAGCCCCATATCAACAGGCATTTCAACTTTTTGATCGGCCCGTTTTACGGTAATTTTTTCTATTTTTGAACCCTTAATATTGAAATCATCAAAGCTCAAAATTTTCTCATCATTGATTCCAATCAGAATGTCCCCAGTACGTAGACCTTTCTGATAGAGCACTGATTTTTCTGTGACAAGTCCAACTTTGGTCTCAGGAACTTTTTCTCCACCTGCAAGAAGACCAACATAAAGAAAATACGCGAGGATCAAGTTTGCGAGAGGCCCGCCAAAGACAATCCAAAACCTAGCAATCTTGCTCTTGTGGTTGAAGGCTACTTTTTTTTCTTCATCTGTAAGGGGTGTTTCAGCAAATGGGTCATCCCCAAACATTTTAACATAACCACCAAGAGGGATGATGGAAATGGCGTATTGAGTGCCATTGCGGACATGCTTGAAAATCTTTGGACCAAAACCAATAGAGAAGACTTCAACCCTTACTCCGAATAAACGAGCAAAAAAGAAGTGACCCAACTCATGGAAGAAAATAAGCGGCCCTAAAAATATGATAAAAATTAAAATGCCTTGAAGCATAGGGAGTCCTTGTTAAAAATTAGCCATCAAAAAGAAGGCATAAAAAGGCGCAACGAAGAGCAAGCTATCTACTCTGTCGTATACGCCACCGTGACCAGGGATTAATGATGAGCTGTCTTTAATCTCAAACTGACGCTTGAGTTTAGACTGAACCAAATCCCCTATTTGGGAACTGCACGCAATTAAAGTGAAGAAAAAAATCATGGCAGGTGTCACG
>JFJP01021101.1_pt1 | contig 10727 bp, 4 predicted proteins | sample 431651 | NCBI WGS metagenome assembly JFJP01 (sample SAMN02602958, study PRJNA72255) | Microbial mat metagenome, whole genome shotgun sequencing project. | biome: fresh water; feature: sink hole; material: water; isolation source: purple microbial (photo- and chemosynthetic) mats found in...
TGCCGCTGTCCAAGACCGGCGCCGAACTCCTCTTCGAGGTCTTCTCCCAGCGCCACGAACGCGGTTCGATCCTGGTCACCAGCAACCTGCCCTTCGACGAGTGGACCGAGGTCTTCGGCAGCCAGCGTCTCACCGGCGCCCTGCTCGACCGCTTGACCCATCACGTCCATGTGCTGGCGTGCAACGGCGACAGCTATCGCCTCGCCGACGCGAAGCGTCGACGCGCCAAGCCAGCGCCCAAGCCAGCCGACGACGCCTGAGCTGCCGTAGGGCCAGTTCAGGCCGCTACGCGGCCAGGTGGCCTTGTTTTGCTCCGCCGCGTGGCCTTATTTTGCTCCGGCGTTGACAACCAGCGCAGCTGTGGTGAAGCGACTATTCACGGTGCAGGCTTCAATCCCTCGCTGCGTACCGTCCAGCCTCCATCGCCCGGGAATCCCGGCTGCTGTCCGGCCGGTGCGCCGTCCCAACCACCGGCCATCATCGCGACGGCGTAGAGGAGGCCGCCGTTACCGGGCAGATACCAGCCGGCGTTGATGCCATCCGCCGTGTACTGATTGAAGGCCGCGTCATGCAACAAGATGTCGATGGCCTTGCCGGGCTCGCCTACCCGGGCCGCGGCCATGGCCATCCAGGGGAAGTCCCACCCCCAGCAGCTCTTCCATGACCAGGTGCGAAGGACCTCGCACACCGTCCGATGGGCAGTCACCGGATCGGTTGTGTCGCCGAACGGGAGGAAAGCGAATGCCCCGATGGGATCGGGATGGCTCGAGTTACGCGCCGTATAGGTGTCGGGCCAGTCGCCGCTGATCAGGTAGGCGCCATCCTGGACCGGTAGCGGCGCGAGTTGATTCCGCACCTCGTCCCACGGCGCGTGCCGAGGCAGGCCCAGCCGTCCGCGCCACGTCTGGGCCATGTCGAGGCCATAACGCCAGTAGGCCAGCTCGAAGGTGGGATTGCGACCCAGGCCATGTTCGCAGCAGGGAATCGCCGGATCCAGGACGTAGCACCCGCTGGCGGCTTCCCAGCGGACGTAATCGGCCATGTACTCGGCGGTACCGAAGACCACATCCTTCCACCGGTCGAGGGTGGCCTGTCCCGGGTTGGCCCGGTAGTCGAGTTCCGCGAAGAAGATCGGATGCGGTTGATGCCAGAGCAGGATCTCGTGCATGAAGGACGGGGCATTGCGGCCTTCAGGGCCGACCATCTTCGGCCATTTCAATCCCGTCCCACCAAGCTGCTCGGCCAGAGCTGTCGCCATCGGTGTGATGCGGTGCAGGTAATCCAAACTCTTGCGGGCCATCTCCCAACGGCCCCACAGGGCGAAATGGGCGACATGCCACCACAGCATTTCCAGATGCGACTGGCCATTCCAGGAATTGTGATGCAGGCCTGATTCCTGCGGAGGCATGGAGCCAGCCGATTGGACGGCCATGACGTACTGTGAGAGCACGATGCGCCGTTCCAGTTCGCGCCAACGCGGATCGAGACTGTCGGAGAGGTCGATGGCTGCCCCTGAGCGCCAGAATCCCTCCCAGTGCTGGGCACTCGCCTCATGGGTTTGAGCCACATTCACCCAGGCCGGGTTTTCGGTGGCCGGCAGGTCAGCTGGCGGGACATCCGGACCGAACCAGCAGACTATCTCGAGCAGAGTTGCCTCCGGTTCGGCGTGCACTATCCAGGCGTGCGGACCGGAAGCTTGGCGGATGCGGCCACCCGTGACGCTCAGTACAGCATGCTGCACCGTCGCGTCGATGGTCCGACGCAGATGCACCACAGTAGCGTCGCCGCCGATCCGCTCGGTCAGGTGGCGACCAGGCTGATCCCAATCGCCAAGCCAGGGCTCTCCACCATCAGCAACCGGATAGCCGAAATCGAGCATGACGGCCAAGCGGTGGTCGTGCAGTGCGAGCGATTCCAGACGCAGCGACACCTGGTCCTGTTCAGGATGGCAGCAGGTCTCTACCCGCATCGCCACGTCATCGACTGCATAGCGGCTGGTCGCCAGACCGGTCCAAAGGTCCAGGGTACGTCGGAGATCCGTGATGTCGTCCGGCTCAAGCGCGGATCCATCGCCACGCACCAGGCGCAACCGGCCGAGGTTGGCGCGGTGCGGGTTTTCATACATCCACGCGTACAGCGCTTCGCTTCCCGCTGGCACAACCTGACCGCCGGTTGGACGCCCCTGCATGAACGTTCCGGTGGCAGGAACATCCCGGGAGTCGCAACCAGGCGGAAGCGGCATGGAGTGCCAGGCCCAGTGCGCCATCGTATTGCCCGCAAAGGTCTGCAGGCCGGTACCATCAGCGTTGAACGTGAACTCGCCATTGCCGAGTTGGAACCACGGCTTGGGCTCGGTCAGATGGATGCGATGCCGGTCAACGAGAGACCGACGGTCGATGCGGGCCATGGCAGGAATCTTCCGAGCTACCGGCCGGGCGTGACAGCCTTGAACGAGTCGCCGATGCGGATCTCGTCGAAGGCACCACTGTCAGGCCTGCCTCCCCACAGGACCAGGCTGTTGAAGATCAGCTTACGGTCCTTGCCGGCGACATAGGCTGCGGACGGCTTGTCCGGCGCCTTCCCGCCCAGCGGCGGATCCACATACAGCTCGACCGCATCGGTCTGGGCAAACGACACACGGGCGACCATCAGCACCGACTTGCCGGCCTCGACCGCAGTCGTTGTGGGGATGATGGTCCAGCCGTTGTTGTCCGGATTGCGTACGTGCAGCGCCCAGAACGGCTTGTCGTCCTTCATGCTGCCGGCATCGCAGCCGAAGCGGGCCGCGACATGTTCTTCCTTGTAGAACGCCTCACTGTTGAGCGAGAGGAGGAGCTGGTCCCGGTCGAGCTTGTCTTTCCGGACGAGGAAGCTCAGCCACACCGAGGTTCCGCTCAAGCCGACCTGGGCAGGACCTTCCTCCTTGGTGATCCGCTTGGCAAAGGCCAGGGATCCGTCCACATCGAGGTCCCGCCACAGGGACAGGCTGTCCAGTCCGGCCCTCAGGTAGCTGGGCGAGGCGGCTACGGACGGATAGGTCAGCGGCCGTTCAGCGGAGAGGACATAGCCCTCGGGGAATTTTGCCGGGTCCTCGTTGTGCAGCGTCCACAACCCCTTCCAGCCACGGCCACCTGAACTGGCCCAGATCCGCTTTCCGTCAACCGGATCGAAAGTCTCCTGCACCATGACCAGATCCTTGGGCGCTGGGATCGCATAGGTGAGCAGCGGACTGGCGATGACAGCATTGGTTGTCCCCGCTGCATCCTTCACGACGCCGGCCGGGATGGTGAAACCGACGGTCCCCGAGGCAATCACGTCGGCGATGGTGATGATGCAGCCGGTGCCGGCCCATCGGATGGGCCATTCTACGGCGATATTCCCACCCGCAGTACCAGCCACCACCACCTGATCGGCGGTGAACCTGCTGACTGCACGGTCAAAGGACACCTGGAAGCGCAGCACCGGGACACTGGTGGTCGTCGCCTGCCCAAGCGCTGGCGTCACGGTCCCTGCAACCTGCTTGGCCAGCGGCGGGGTCGTGGTGCCTTCAAACACATAGAGGAAGATCGAGCCTGGCGGCAGGCCACGACGATCCGCGCCGCGATCCGCATCCAGGGTGAATTTTGGGGCGAAGCGCGCGACGGGGATGTCGCTCGTCACGACCTTGACGTTATCGGCATCGAGGTTGGTGGCTCGCGGATCACCAGACATCTGGTGGAGGGTGATCTTCTTCGCTGCAGTAAACGGCAGACGCAGCGTGACCGGGGTGTAGCCATCGTCGCCGGCGTAGGGATAGGAATCCAGTTTGCGCGACAGCACGAACACGCTGTAGCGGTCACCTTGGCGGGTGGCATAGACTCCGGTGAGCGGCGCGGCTGCCATCGCCGCTCTGGTCGCCGTCTTGGCCAACGCATCCGTCGGCACACTGATCGGTTGGGTCGCCAGAAAGTCGCCCTGGGCAAGGCGGTTGTACATGGACAGGGCTCTCCAGGACGGATAGGCCTGCCCACCATTGCGCGGCAATGCGTGGCTGGTCCAGTAATTGCGGCCACGGCTGTAGGTGAAGAAGTTCTGCAGCACAAGACCCTGCTGGGCCCCATCGAGGAAGCAGTCGAGGGTACCGGTGCCGGCGGCCAGCGACTTCATCACCTGGGATTCCGCCTCGACCTGCTCATTGGTGATGGTGTTGGGCAGGGAATAGCCGGGGCCGGCCTCATAGGTGCCAATCTTGTACTTCACCCCTTGCGCAGCCAGACGCTCACGGGTCTCCGCGAACTTCTCCATCGAGCCCTGGCTGTACTGGGGGCACACAGTCAGGGCCAGACGCCGACCAGCGTCGTCCGCGGTTGCCGCCGACGCACCCTCATCCCAGCCGCCGTTGTAATTGGCGACCAGGACATGACGGATGTCGGGACATTGGCGGGCCATCTTCTGACCGAATCCATCATCGTCCAACTGCACGAGCCAGCCGCACCCCACCGTTTCCATCTTGGGCGCCAGATTGGCCCAATAGGGGCTCTTCTTCATCTGCGACAGGATGTAGCCGGTCATCAGACCGGTCAGTTCGCCGCCTTCATAGACGCGGCCAGTGGCGCCATCGGTCATCTTCTGCCACGGGAAGTGCCAGGGCGCGAAGCCGGGATGCGGATTCCAGGTCTCATTGGAAACCTCGAAGAGGAACCGGGGGAACTCGTCCGACCATGGCTTGGCCTGGCCCATAGCGAAGCGCTTGGCCGCCCAGGGCTTGGTCTTCGGGCTGTCCTTGGCCGGGTCGTACGGGGCGGCGAGGTATTCGACCAAACCCTGCCACTCGTCCTCGGCCAGGCTCATCTCGATCTGCAGCCAGGGGTTGACCTTGGCCTGCTTGAGGAAGCCAAGGATCGAGAAGAGCGTGCTGGGGGCCCCATCGTCGACATTCCCGCGCCGTCCGATCACCCCAGGCGCATTGGTCAGGTCATCCAGGAAGTAGCTCCAGCCCGACTTGATGAAGGCGTGGGTGCGCAGGAAGCCCATGCCGCTGGCACGCAGGTCGTCGATGTCCGCCTGCGGCACGCCCATGTCGAGCCACAGCGTCCCCGGCCCGGTGAAGGACAGTTTCATCTCGCCGACGGCCTCGTTCTCCTTCGGCCAGGCCTGGTCGGGCGTGAACTCGCAAACGTATTTCTTCCACTCCCCGGTGAGGGTGAAATCGTGCTTGAGACTGCCCTCATAGACGCTCGAGAAACCGAAATGGACATTCGCGTTGGCCATGCCCTCCTCGCGGGCCCAGAACTCGACCGCGTAGGGCCGGCCCACCGTCAGCACCGGATACCAGTTCTGGCTGGGACCAGCATGGTTGTACTGCTTCAAGCCCACCTGCTCGGCGCCCGTCATGCTAATCTTCAGGCAGGTCTGGCCCCGGTCGGCGGCGGTGAACCCGGGCGGAATCGGCGTGGGATGCGGGACCAGCGTCCAGGTGTGGTTGCTGCTCTCATCCTGGTGTCCCGGAAAGATGTTGGCGATCCCACCGTTGCCCCAGTCGTCCCAGACGCGGTTTGCCGTGTATTTTTTGCGTGACCAGTCGGTGCGGCGCAGATCGAGGAAGACCAGGTCGCCCTTCTTGATGTGCTGCTCGGGCGACGCGGCCTTGCCGGCCAGATCGAAGCCATAGCCGAGATGCTTGTCGGGCGCATAGTCCGAGCGCACCAGTTGATAGCCGGCCACGCCCGGCGCCTTGACCGGATCCCAGGTGAAGTCGAGGCAGCCCTTATGCTCGACGAAGGCGAGATTCGTGGGTGCCGGGGGCTGCTTGCCGCTGATGGTACCGGGGCCACCGCCGCCTTCGGGCCAGGCGAACGCGAACAGATGGTCATTCTTCGACTTATCCTCGCAGGTCACCGGACGCTTCATCATGATGACATTCGAGGGCTTCGACCAGGTGCCGTCCGTACCCACGGCGACGACCGCGAAGCGATACTGGGCGTCCGGCGCGTTCCAGCCTTCAAAGTTCCACTGGATGGTTGGCTTGTCAGCGGGAACGAGCTTCGACTCGGTAGCACTCCAACCGCTGGCGCGGTGTCGCGTCACCGTGTCCCTGCGCACGTTCACCATGGTGCCGTTGACGATGCGGTAGACTCGCGCCGTGGCTCCATCGAAGAAGCCCTCGCGCCGACAGTCGTAGCCGGTCGCTTCGGACTCCGAGAGCGGGATGCTGTCGACCCCCTCTCCATTGGCGTAGAGACGATAGCGGAAGTTGAACGGCTCGTACTCACCGCCGGCGAGGAGGTTCTCGATCGGGGGATTCTCGAAGGTTGCGGTCCAGCCACCAGGGTTGGGGGCCGCCACCGTCGTGGTCACGGCAACCTCGGCTGGCAGCCGATACGGCGCCGGGACGACTTCGGCCGCTGTCATAGCCGCGGCGAGCAACATCATCACGGGCAGCACAAGCAGGCGGTCGGTACGCATGGCGGAATTCCACAGGGATATCGGCAACGACCTGGATGGCCACGGCAGCGATCCCGCTCCAACCGATTCTGCATGCCGCGCCTCGCACACACCCTGTTTCTGATTAAATCCGTTTAAGAGCAGATGATTGAGCTCATTTCTCCGTTGCTGCCTTCCATCTCCTGGCGTCACCTGTACCTGCCACGTGGGCAGGGACGGATCGTGGGCGGCCGTGAGCAGCCTGCCCGTTTTCAATTGGCTCTCATGCAGCCGCTCGTATCTCCCGCCCAGGAAGGCGGCGACGGCCTGGGCCTCATCCGGGGCGGCTAGCAGGGCATCGCGGACCTCGGGGCGGTTGAGGCGGGCGGCGATGACTGACAGCACCTGAAGGTAGCGCCGCAGGTCACCCTGGGGCCACCAGGGCCACCACCCGCACCGGCTGACGCTGCCGTCTGGGTTTGGGCACCATCGAATCCTCGGCCGTGCTTTTGTCAGTGCTGCTGCTCACGGATTGCCGACGTACAGCACGCGGGGCGGCGCACTCGCCGTCCATGGCAGCCGGCAGGGCACGCCGGGCAGACAGTCGAAGAAGTTGTCGGGCAATTCGTCGCCATCGAGATCGATGCACACCGCCAGGGCGAAGGTCGGGCTGGTAAAGATGGCCTCGCCTCCCTCCACCCGCACCGACACCTGGGCCGGGATCCATGACATCTCCTTGAGCAGGGGCAGGATCAGGCGGTTCTGCGTCAGCACCCGGCCCTCGCGTTCGAGAACGGCGAAGGCGATCTCGCGCGTCGGATCCTGCCACTGCGCCCTCGGGAACGCGGCCAGGCGGGTCGAGGTGTTGGGCGGCAACACCACCGCGGCGCTGTGGTCGATGGGATATGCTCCAGCGACGGTGAAGAGCCCGGAGCGCAGCTCGGCGCTGACCGGATCGGGGGTCTCGTTGATACCGAACACCACCACCTCGTCCGCGACCTCGGCCACCACCACCGAGACCGGGGCGAAGGCGCGGCGCACGGGATGGAAGCTGGGGGTGCGCCGCAGGTAGTAATCGACGATGGTCCAGCTACGGGTCGCCGGCCAGCAGTCGTTGTACATCCAGAACACCGCCGCCGCACTGGCGAACATCCGCCGGCGGAAGTTGTCGATGTAGGCGCGCAGGCCCTCGGCCTGGATCAGTCCGCCCCAGTAGACGTAGTCGGCGATCGACATCGTGCGGCAATCGCGCCCGAGATGGAGGACGGTCTGGTGGTCGAGGGTGCTGGGCTCTTGCCAGGAATCGACCGAGTTGTCGTGCAGCTGCCAGGCCAGCGACTGCACCCGCTCGGGATCGGGGCCGCCCTTCAGGCAGGCGAGCATGGTCGGCAGCGAGACTGGCCCGAGGATGCCGCCCTCGTTCGAGAAGCGGCAGTCCATGTCGCGATATTTGCGGTAGTCGGTGTCGCCGAAGCCGATCGACCACGGATGCTGATCGCCGGACTTCGACGCGCTGGCGTCGATCCCGTGCGGCGAGTAGGGACTGGACGGCTGGTAATAGCGCGTCGGATCCTCGACCTGCATCAGCTTGGGCAGGTGGTAATGGTAGAGCGCGTAATCGGGCGTCACCGGAGTTTCACCCATCAGGCCCCAGGTGATCGCGGTCTCGTTCTCGTTGTTGCCGCACCACACGATCAGCGAGGGATGGGTGGCGAGGCGGCGGACCTGGTGACGTGCCTCGGCCATGACGTTGGCGAGGAATCCGGCGTCGTGGATGGGATACTTGCCGCAGGCGAAAATGAACTCCTGCCAGACCAGGATGCCGAGCTTGTCGCAGAGATCGAAGAGGTGGTCGGACTCGTAGATGCCGCCGCCCCACACGCGCAGCAGGTTGAAGTTCGCCTCCAGCGCGCGCGCGACCAGGGTGTCATAGCGCGCGTTGTCGACGCGCGCGAAGATGAGGTCGGCCGGCACCAGGTTGCCGCCCTTGCAGAAGATCGGTCGGCGGTTGATCTCGATGACGAAGAAGTGGCCGCCCTCGGGATGCGGGTCCTGGTTGACGCGCACATGGCGGAAGGCGATCCGGCGCTCGGGCACGGCGATGTCGGCACCGGCGACGACCAGGTGGTAACGCAGGGTGAACAGCGGCTGAGCGCCGTGCCCGATCGGCCACCACAGCGGCGGCTTGGCGACGTCGATGACCACCTCGACCGGGTGCACGCCGGGCTTGATGGTGACGGTGGCGCTGGTGCGCAGACCAAGCTCGGGGATCTCGACCGCCAGGGTGGCGTTGACCGCGTCGCGACCCAGGCCCTCGACGAACACCCGCGCGACCACCTTGGCGCTCGCGAGGTCCTCGGCCACGGTCACCAGCGGCACCACCGCTTCGACGCGCGCGGGCTCTTCGCTCCACTCCAGGCGGACGCCGCCGTGGATGCCGACGTTGATCAGGCGCGGGCTCCAATCCCACGAGAACTGGCACTGCGGCTTGCGCAGCCAGTGGCGCTTGTGCAGCGGCTGGTCGGCCGCGTTGCTGTGATACCAGCCCTGCACCGGCTTGTCGGCGACATGGAACGGGCCCGGGTCAAGGTGGACAGCGAGCACGTTGCCGGTGGCGCGCAACTTGCCGGTGACCTCGACGCGGCAGGGCAGGAACGCATTCTCGTGGGTACCGATCTGCTGGCCGTTGAGCACGATGCGCGCCGCGTAGTCGAGGCCGTCGAAGGCCAGCCAGACGCGCGCGCCGGCAGGGACCTCGGCGGCGTCGAAGGTGCGGCGGTAGGACCAGATCTGCTCCTCGACCCAGCGCGCGGTGAGCACGTTCATGCCTTCGGTCGGCTCGTTGATCAGGCCGTGGCGGATCAGGTCGAGGTGGATCTCGCCGGGGACGGTGGCGGTGAGGTAGCGGGCTTCGTCGATCGTGTCGCGATCGGCGAAGTGCGGGCGCCCCCGCTGCAGGTCGCTGAAGCGGACGTTCCAGGTGCCGGCGAGGTCGAGGGTATTCATGGTGGCGAGCATAGCCGCCAGCCGGGCGTTGTCTTGGCCGGCCGCCGACAGAGCATTCGTAATCCGTGATCATGCACCGCCACCGCTTCGCCGAGCACTCCCTCGAGGCCCCCGGGCTGCACTTCGCCACCGCCGAGTTCCGCGCCGGCGCAGGCCACCTCCTGCACGATCACGACTACCATGAATTGTTCTGGGTGATGTCGGGAACGGGCTGGCATGTCTTTCCCGACGGCCGGACCCCCTTGGCCCCTGGTGATGCCGCCTTCATTGCCCCACGGACGGTGCACGGCTTCGCCAGCGATCCCGGCCGGACCTTCGCGATCATGAATGTGGTCATCGCCGATCCGCTGGTGCGCCGGCTGCGGCGCTGGCTGTGCGCAGAGGATCTGGCGTGGCCGTGGAACGGGGCGCCCGCCACCGCGCAACTCGACGATACGGCGCTGCGCCGCCTGACCCGATTGCTCGCCGACATGCCGATCCCGGGCGCCGCCCTCGACCGCGACCGCCTGCTCTTCGGTATCCTCGCCGAACTCCTGCGCGACCGTCGTCCGGCGCCAGCGGCCAGCCCGGCGCCGGCATGGCTGATACGCGCGGTCGAGCACCTGCGCGAGGACCCGAGCGGCGGCGTGCACGCATTGGTGCGCTCCTGTGGGCGCAGCCGTGAACACGTCGCGCGCAGCGTGCGCCGCAGCTTCGAGACGACGCCCTCAACCCTCGCCAACCACCTGCGCTGCGACCTCGCCGCGCGCCGGCTTCGGTTGACCACCGAGACCATCGTCGCCATCGCCCAGGAGGTCGGCTTCGCCGACCTCGCCCATTTCTACCGCTGCTTCCGGGCCCGCCACGGCTGCCCACCGCAGGCCTACCGACGCACCCATCGCGCGCCGGTGTGACGGACTAAAGGGCTGGTGGACCGCCACCAACCACCGCTTGGGCCGTCGCCATTTGATTGCTGGCAGGACGCCGATTTTCCGTGGCTTGTGCTGTGGACGCAGCACGGCAGCCGTACCGGCGCACCGTGGGATGGCCGCGAACGTGCTCGGGGCGTGTGACGCATCGCCCCAGGACCCACCATGATCAAGTCTCTCCGCTTCGATTGGTAGGACCTGGCCTCATAGACGGTCAGATGCGGGCCACCACCCACGCCCCGCCGTCGTGCCAGTTCAAGCCGATGGCCAAGCCTTCCTCCATCAAGCTGGCGCCGCTGCGCGCTACGGCCTCTTCTTTCGGGGTCTTCCGGCGAATTCGTGGGTCGGATGACCGCCTAACGGCGGATTGACGCACCGTTTGTGTGAGGCCGGCACCCTTGACCGCTGTGC
>JFJP01040756.1_pt1 | contig 10727 bp, 11 predicted proteins | sample 431651 | NCBI WGS metagenome assembly JFJP01 (sample SAMN02602958, study PRJNA72255) | Microbial mat metagenome, whole genome shotgun sequencing project. | biome: fresh water; feature: sink hole; material: water; isolation source: purple microbial (photo- and chemosynthetic) mats found in...
ATGAAATACTCTTATTGGTATTATCTGCAGACCCTTAATAGTGAAACTGGTATCAGTTATTGGGATCAGTCTCATTTTGGGAATACCCGGATACTGGTACTCTGAGAAAACATACGAGTACTCTTTCCGTAAAGCCTTTTGCACTCTGTCCTCTGAATAAATGTCTATTGCATCCTGACTTTTGTAATTGAAAGCTCTAACATCATCAAGTCCCGCAATATGATCCTTATGCTCATGTGTCAGAATTATTGAATCAAGCCTGATTACGTTTTCCCGCAGCATCTGTTGTCTGAAATCTGGCCCTGCGTCAAAGAGCAGAGTTACATCTTCTGTCTCAAGCAGAAGTGAAGTTCTTAGCCTGTTGTCGTGATTATCACCAGAAAGACAAGTCTTGCAATCGCAAGCTATAACAGGCACCCCCTGTGAAGTGCCAGTACCCAGAAAGGTTATTTTCACAATAAAAATATTTCATGACAAACCTATACTAAAAATCAGAAAATGGCAACAGGTAAGCTATTTTTGTTTTTCAGAATCTAAGTTGATAATTTGTTATATTTGATTAAATATTAGCAATAAGATGAATGGCAGGATATATCTGGTCCCTGTGACATTAGGAGGAGATGATTATCAGAGAGTAATCCCTGAACTGGTAATAAGCCTGACGCGTCAGCTTCGCTACTTCATTGTGGAGGATATCCGCAGTGCAAGGAGATACTTAAGACTTATCGACAAAGAGTTTCCAATCAATGATTCAGTTTTTTTTGAATTAAATGAACACACGGGAGAAGCAGATATAAATCATTTTCTTGATCCGGTTTTTAATGGATTTGATATTGGTGTTATGAGTGAAGCGGGCCTTCCCTGCATTGCTGATCCGGGATCAAGAATAATATCATTGGCTCATAAAAAAAACATCAAGGTAACACCATTAGCAGGACCCTCATCTATAATTCTGGCTCTTATATCCTCAGGTCTTAATGGCCAGAACTTTGCATTCAACGGATATCTTCCGGTAAAACCTGCAGAGCGGTCGGCAAAACTCAGGGAGCTTGAGAGAAGAGCCGGTGAAGGATATGCACAGATATTTATGGAGACCCCCTACCGCAGCCAGAAAATGGTTGAAACAATAATTGAAGTATGTCATAATGATACCTTGCTCTGCGTAGCAACAGACATAACTCTTCCAACAGAATCAATAAGGACTTTGAAAATATCTGATTGGAAGAGAAAAGTACCGTCTATCAACGACCAACTGGTAATATTTGTTATGCAATAAACTTAATTCCAGGGCCCTGCAACAACCTTTACGAGCTCAATATCAAATATCAGAGGAGTATATCCAGGAATATAAGGATAAGAACCGTACGATCCATAAGCAAGAGCTGAGGGTAACAGTATCTTTGATTTCCCTCCCACTTTCATCAGCATGACGCCTGCATCGAATCCTACAATATTCTCGCCTATAATAAATCCATAAGGTGCAGCGGCATCTTCATTTGAGTCAAACGTGGTACCATTCAGAAATGAACCTGTATATCTTACAAATGCTGAATCGAGAGCAACAGGCATTAATCCGGTACCTGTCAATAAATCGAGGTAATACAGGCCACTGCTTTGCAAAACAAAATTCATATCAGGATTACTGCCAAGGAAATCTTCAATTTTTTCTTCTTCTTCCTTTTCAAGTTTTCTGCCAGGATTACAGGATACAACTGATAATAATAAAATGAATGCAAAAAAAATGAAAACTGAAGTACTTAATTTTCTTATCATAACTTAGGTTTTTGGAATATATATATTTCACTTGTAAATCAACGTGCTATCATCCGGAAAATTATCTGGGGTGCAAGATATTAATATTATACACAATTACTGACCTTGATGGTATCGATATTCCATCACCTATCAGGCCAAAGGCAAGAAAAGGCGGCAGAATAAAAATTGCTTCAGCGCCCGGCCTCAACATTCTTAAACCTTCATTCAAACCAGATTCAAGTTGGCTTTTCCCAAGGATAATCTCTTTGGGACCAAGGTTTTCAGAAGAATAACACTCTTTGCCATCAAGAAGATTACAGGTATAATTGAAAATAATTTTATCATTTTCACCAAAAAGATCCCCTGTTCCAGTGTTTAAAATCTGATACCACAGGCCTGTTGGAGATTCAATCATCTGAAGACTCTTTCTTTCAATATAATTCCGGATCCTTTCCCTGTCTTTTTGAATCATATATCTGTTAAGGTCAACCATTTCACTCTTCCCTGGTCCTGATGAAACATCAGTCTGCTCCGTTTTATTCCTGCATGAAATAACTGCAAACAACAGTAAAAAGAGTGTAACAGACCTAATTGCCATATTATTAAATCTTATTATCAAATCGCCAGTAGTTTTCCCTCAGTACAGTCAGAAAATAATCAATCGTATTTTCGAGACTGCCAGCGTACTCCCCACCGGAAGCATTTAGATGTCCCCCACCTGAAAAATATTTTGCAGCAAATTCGTTGGAAGGGAACTGCCCTTTTGATCTGAAGGATATTTTTATAAATCCGTCTTTTTCGATAAACAGAGCTGAGAAGTAAATCCCTTTGATTGTCAATGGCATATTAACAAATCCTTCTGTATCGCCTTTTACATGGTTATACTCTTTCATATCATTTTTTGAAAGAGATATATATGCAGTTTTGTATTCAGGAAGGACCACCATCTTCTGATTGAGAGCGTAACCCTGCAATCTGAGGCGGTCAGAAGAATAATTATTATAGATCAGGTTAAGAATCTTTTCTTTTTCAATCCCTGAATCCAGAAGGTCGGCTGCTATTCTAAATGTTCTTGAAGAATATGAACCATGTTCAAAGTTTCCGGTATCGGTTACTATTCCGACATAGATAGCTTCAGCATATGGTCGTGTAAGAAACTGACTTCCATTTAGTTCGCTCACCAGTTCATTAACCAGTTCTGCCGTAGAACATACAGATGGATCAGAGATAGTAAGATCTGCAAATTTTGACGGGTTGAGATGATGATCTATTATTACTTTTTTACATTTTGAAGCTGCAACAAGACTCTCGGCTTCTCCCAACCTGTTTGGTTGATTAAAATCGAGCATAACTATCAGATCAGCATCTTCTATTAACTTCCTGCATTTTTTCCTGTCTTTAATAAAGATATCAATCTTATCCACGCCATCCATCCATTTCAGAAACTCCTGAAGATAGTTAGGAGTCATCATGCTCACATTTCTTCCCTTAGCTACCAGGTAGTCATATAAAGCTAATTGTGAGCCAATTGCATCTCCGTCAGGATTTATATGAGAGATCAATAATATATTCTCAGAGCTGGAGAAATAATCAGATAATTCTTTTGTATATTTGGATAAATCTATCACTTTTGTTACAGCTTTTTTAAGTGGGTAAAGATAAAAAATATTCCCGAAGGCCAATTCTATTGTTATATATCTAAAACTCTTTTATATGTATAGTGATTTTACTTTTTCGATAATTAAACCAAATGCTATCAGGACCGGTAAAACCGGACCAATTCTTGCCATGATAAATGAAGGTGGTTTTGAGATAGCAGCAATGCGTATGGTTAAGTTAACTCTGCCCCAGGCTGAATCATTTTACTCGGTTCACAAGGGAAAACCATTTTACGAAGGTCTGGTAGAGTTCATGACCTCAGGCCCTGTAATCGTTATGATATTAAGACACGCTGATGCAGTTGAGGCTTTCAGGAAGCTTATAGGGGCAACAGATCCGGCAAAAGCCGAACCCGGCACAATTAGGAAGACTTTCGCTGTATCCACGCAGATGAATGCTGTTCATGGCTCTGACAGTTACGAGAATGCAATTAAGGAGGCAAACTTTTTCTTTTCAGGTATTGAGCGCTTCTATTAAACTTTAGCTTCCATTATCTGTTATCAGATAAACAGAACATAATACATTTTATGGATTCACTTCAACATAAAGACTTTTCCAACAAAAAAACTGCGGAAAAGTACTCTTCGGCTTTTACCTTGTCTGACATGGAGATTTTCATTTTTCCTGAACTCTTCTATCCTCTGGTAATAGCTAACATTATGTCACCAATAATCTGGGAATGGAGAAATGAAACCTGGTTCATTGACATTGAAAAGAAAAATTTCACATATAAAGCTAACAGGATAAAACAGTTTATTATTCAGAATTATGTTTTTAATCTGGATCTTTCAACCTGGGGACTGACAACCAAGAGGGCTGAAATCAACAGGTTCAATGATTTTTTCGATATGGCCATGCTGCGGCAATCAAATGCTCTTTTCGGTTATGAAGGTGATAAATACTATTTTGATATTGACATAAGGAAGCATTTTGGGCTCGATAAATATGACTCTGATATCATACCATACTGGAAGACTGAGACTGTTGAGGCCATGACCGCCTTCAGGCATAAAAAAGGCTTTACATCAGGAGCGGGTGAATGTGTATCATTTTCTGCACTTTACGCCGCAGCTATGTTTGTTGTCGGAAGAATCCCTCTTGAGAAAATATTCCTGATCGCCACTCCTCTTCATTCTCAGAATTTTATTTTGGAAAAGGATGGTTTGATAACCAATAACAGAAGGATTGTAACAAAAAACATGTGGTTCAATGGTACTTCTTTATCCGAGAAAGCCCGGAGAGCAATGGAAAATGAAAAAGTTACTATCGTTTCACACATTTCGGGATATATACATGCTTTGTTCAATGAAGCAACTATTGACAAAGATGCTTATTCCCATTTTTCAGGTCAGCTAAAGGAGTTCCTCGTAACAGATTTAACAAGTGTCATTTTTATAAATTTTTTGCGTTTTAAAACAAAGTACAAATCTCTGTTTCAGTACAGATGCGAATGTTCCGGCAAAGAGAGATATATCTCTCTTGAAAAAATGTTTGAATATGAACACATTAGCAAATTTAAAGTTTCGGCAGAAACACGTCATTCACTTGTTAAGGAGATTGAAGGCGATGAGTTTCATCTTAGTCCTGTTCAGGGAAAGCTAATTCTGAACAACATTGAGAAAATACTGGACGGACAGACAGACAATCCCATGGAGGATATTAGAAAGGAAATTTTTAGTATGAACGATTCTATTCCTGAAGGTATCCTGGATGAGATGCTCCGGGAGTTGAAAGAATTTATATTTACCGACCCTAAAATACCTGAGGCTAATAAGAATTTTTCGAATAGTGAAAGGTTGAAAATATCGGTTGAAGACAGCAGGGAGAGTATTGTTAATCATATAACAGAAGAGGCTGGTTTTTCAGAATTATCCCTTCTTTCACTTTATGTATACCGGCAGATGGATAAAATAGACTGGACCCCGTTCGTTAAAGCTGCAATAGAGCGAAATCCGGTCTGCTTCAACGATCTTAACTACAAGACCATAACTGAAGTTTTTAAAATTCTGCAGGAATTACCTGACGAATCAATTTACGAAGGCAAGAGGCTGGCATTACCGGATGAGGTATGGAATTTCAGACGCGGTGACGGAATAGAAAAAGCTCTGCTTCTGGCTGATTTTATTATGCAGGGAGATAAAACATCAACTGTTAGCATTGATATTGAAAACGAGAGGGTTATATTAAAAAATAATGGTGAAAGATTCAATTTTGTTTCAGCAAAGGAATTCAGAAAATCGATCACTATTTCTGGAACAAACTATAAAATCGTATAATTATCAACATACTCTCAGCTCACTACTCATATTCATCATCGCAGAACGATATCTTTCACAACTTCGCTACCGGCTTTCTGGTTTAATTTATCCCTGAGAGCCTGTCTAAGCATCAACAGCTCATTTCTGACAACTGATGAACTCAGATGAACATATAGTACATGATCTTTGAAGTAAATCTTGGAAGTTCGTGAGCTTATTGCTTTCCCGACAATCTCTTCCCAGGAATTGATTACGCCAACTTCATCGAGCTTGCTGCCAAGATTCATCTCTTTGATGTAATCCTTAACCGCTTCAGCTAACGATATTGTTTTACTTCGTCTCATTTCTGCTGCAATTTATCAGCAATCTCTTCAGATATACCATCACCGGAAATCTTGAAAAGCTTATAATCAGCATTATGAGATGTCAGAATTTCCTGTAACCGATCCTTATGAGTATCAGTAATAAATATCTGTCCGAAACGGTGGTTTCCAACGAGCCTGATTATCTGTTCAACGCGTTCAGCATCAAATTTATCAAATATATCATCAAGTAATAAAATTGGAGAGAATCCTGCTTTTCTTTTAATATAATCGAATTTTGCAAGTTTGAGAGCTACCAGGTATGACTTCTGTTGACCCTGTGAGCCAAGAGCTTTAACCGAAAAGTCATTCATCTCCAGAACCAGGTCATCTTTATGTATGCCAACAGTTGTGTACTCGAGATATCTGTCCTTATCAACAGTATTCATAAGAGCTTCAGCAAAATCACCATCAGAGAGCTGGGAGCGGTATTTAAGTTTCACCATCTCTTTACCAGAAGAGATAAGTGAGTAATACTCCTGAAAAACGGGGATCAGTTCATTTACAAGCAGATTGCGTTCACTGTGTATTAAATTTCCATACCTGACAAGTTGTGCATCCCATATCGAGAGCATATCAACATCAAACCTGCCACTTGTCTTAAAATCTTTAAGAAGTCTGTTTCTCTGCTGAAGAGCTTTATTATATGAAAGCACTGACTCAAGATATTCGGAATTATACTGGCTTATAATTTTATTAAGGAACTTTCTCCGGTCTTCGCTTCCTTCTGTAATCAGGGCACTGTCGGCTGGTGAGATCATTACGACAGGATATCTTCCAACATGGTCGGAAAGTTTTTGGTATTCCTTTCCATTTCTCTTTAGCAGTTTCGGTTTTTGCTTCTGAAAAGCGCAGTAAATCTGATCTTCCTCTTCATCCCTATCAAATGAACCCTGAATTATAAAATAATCTTCACCATTTCTGATACTTATACTATCGATGCTATTAAAGAAACTCTTGGTTAATGAAAGGTAGTGTATTGCATCAAGGATATTTGTTTTTCCTACTCCGTTATTGCCAACAAAACAGTTTATTTTATGCGAAAACTCAAGCTCATTAAGCTCGTAGTTCTTGAAGTTTGTCAGGGCAATAGTTTTAAGATACATGGAATGGTTCAAAGTTTAAAGTTCAAAGTTAAAAAAAGATATTTACCAGAAGATTTAAATCTTATTAAAACTAACTAATTTTGTTTGCATTAAAGTATCATATATCAATGATTTTCTATACATTAGCAATTATTTTTAAAAGCATGCTATAATCATTTAAGTAATTGTTTTATAATTACCTGAAAAAAATTACTTTTGCGGTGGTAAATTTTTAAGTTAAACAGAGAAGAGCGCTATGGCTAAGAATAAAAAGGATGAAAATCCAACGACAATTTCAAATGTAGAGCAGACATTATCCAGGACAGAACACTTTCTTGAAGAGAATTACAAAGGTTTATTGATTGGAATGGGAGTTATTGTGGTTCTGGTTGGAATAGTATGGCTGGGCAAGCTCTATCTTAATAACAGGGACGAAGAGGCTAAGTCGCAGATGTATCAGGCTGAAAGGTATCTTGAAATGGACTCATTGAATCTGGCACTTAACGGTGATGGTAATTACCTGGGATTTCTGGATATAGCCAAAACGTACAAGTTAACTAAATCAGGCAACCTTGCGAAATACAGTGCAGGCATCTGCTATCTTCATCTGGGTCAGTACCAGGAAGCTATTGATATGCTGAACAGATATTCTAAAAAAGATAAAGTGATTGGATCTATAGCTATCGGAGCCACAGGTGATGCTTATGTTGAATCGGGCGATCTTAAAAAAGGAATAGAAAAATATGTAGAGGCAGCTGATTATGCAGGTAATTCTTTTAATACACCTGTATTTCTTATGAAAGCCGGAGAGATTTATGAAATAAACGGGGAGTATGCAGAGGCCTTAAAGTTATATGAAAGGATAGAGATTGAGTATCCCGAAAGCACCGAAGGAAGATCAATAGAAAAGTACATTGCGAGGGTAAAACTTCTCATTAAGTAGTTTAACTCACAGGAAAACTTTTCATTCTTATTTACAACGCATCGGGCTCATTATACATTGAGACAGGTGCGTTTACTTTTTAAAACTGCCATCATGAGTACTGTCAACCTGTCATCATACGATCATAAAAGTGTTCCGGATGCCAAAAAAATGCGTTTTGGCATTGTTGTTTCTGATTGGAACAATGAGGTCACGTGGTCGTTACTAGAGGGAGCCATAAATACACTTAAAAAGCATGGCGCAACTGATAAGAACATAGTTGTAAGTCATGTACCCGGCAGTTTTGAACTCACTCTGGGCGCTCAGTTTCTTGCAGAATATGATGATCTTGATGCAGTAATATGCCTTGGATGTGTTATTCAGGGCGAGACACCTCATTTTACCTACATCTGCCAGGGTGTAACACAGGGCATTACCCAGTTAAATATGGAATACAATATCCCATTCATTTTTGGAGTGTTGACAACCATTACCCACCAGCAGGCTGTTGACAGAGCCGGAGGGAAACTTGGTAATAAAGGAGATGAAGCCGCTATAACAGCTATTAAGATGGCTGCCTTGCAGCTTAAAAGCGAAAAATAGCTCTATCTGAGGACTTTACGCACAAATGCAACGGTAAAATAGGACATCATAAAAACTCCCATAAATCCTTCAACTCCTGAAAGTACACGACTAAATCCCATCGGGTAGACATCACCATAACCAATAGTAAAGAAAGTGATTGCGCTATGATAGAAAGATTGAAGCAATGCAGACAAATTATCGGGGTTACCAACTGATGACACAGTTTGTCCAAGTCCTGCCAGATCAATTATAAAATAGAATGACCCAAAAAAGATCCAGAATATAAATACACTAAAAAGGACTCTTCCGGGGGAGGTGGCATAAAGGCCCATCTTATCGAATACCAGCCACTGAAAACTATGCGGAATATAGCTCACAATTTTAATAATGCCTCCTTTTTCTTTTTGTTCGGTGAGCCATGATTTAGCCTCATACCGTTTAAACATAATGTAAGCTTCATCTTCATCTTCATATTTCCCGGTACCGCTAAAGTTCTCCTTGAGAATCCTGAACTGCTCAGCTTTCTGATGCAATGATGTGCCTTCCTGACTTAGAATTGCTGAGCTACACTTATTATGCCGCCAGTCGACATAAAGTTTACCAAGCAGCCTCATTCCGGACATATCTATGGTTTTTATTTTAACAGGAAAATCGTATGGTCCTAAATCAATTATGTCACGGACAATAGTATCAGAAATATCTAAAAGTTCTGCTTTATACAGACGCAGATCAACATAGTGATCAAGATGACATGATTTTAGTGAAAGAACATGAAATCTTGATTCGTAGAAACTAACATCGCCATCACCAAACTCAGTACGCTCAAAACTAATATCGGTCCCATCCATCTCCATAAGATTGAAATTTTTAGGTCCTGATCCCATTTCAACTTTTTTAAACTGAATCTTTCCTGCCTTACAGGAGGCGCCCTCAAAGTCTACCTCCCCATTACCAAATACTGACCTGTTAAAATTAATTCTTCCCGAGCCAAAATCAACTGTCCTGAAATCAACTCTGCTGTTTCCAAATTCAGTTCTCTCAAACATAATTTCACAGTCCCGAAAAACTGAATAATGAAAGTCAACCTTGCCGCCTTTTATCCTGGCTACTTTAAAATTAAACCGTCCGCTATTGAACTTTGTATTGATAAACAAGAGTTCCCCACTGCTAAATTCTGTATTAGCGAAACTAACTTCACCATCACCAAACTGGATATCCTGAAAATCTTTTATCCCATCTTTCAGAATCGCATTCTTGAACATAAAATCCCCTTCACCAAAAACTGACCCTGTAAATTCAACATTTCCATCCTTGAAAAATGTATTGGAGAAGATCACATTCCCTTTTCCGAATACAGAACCATGAAAAATAACTTTCCCTTTCGCAAAATGTGTTCCATCGAAACTAACCCCACCATCTGCAAATGATGCATATGAAAAATCAGTTGCCCCCTTTGCTTCAAAAAATGCATTTTTTGCAGTAAAGCCATGGATATATACCAATTCTTTCTTATCAATATTATTATGCTGCCTGAATGAAGCAACAGAAAATTCCTGAATGTAAAAATTATCCAGAATAAGGTCCTTGCCTTCCTTTAATATCTCATAAACTACATTAAGATCTACTGCACCAAATAATTCAGAACCAATTTCTTCACCTTTTTCATCATATAATGTAACAATAGCAGTTCGCGGACAGGACCTGCCATCATCAGCAATAAATTTTACATTTTTAATTTCAACCTGATAGTTAGAATACCCTGAAACCATTTTGCTATTTATTTAAATTTTAAAGCCAAATTATAAAAAAAAACTGATTGCAATGATAATTGCAGTATCTCTCACCTTAAACAAAGATCTTTATATGGACAATATGAGCATTTGCCTCTTGTATCTGCAGTCATTACAAATGGTTCATTGTCGCTAAATATCGTTGAAATAACCTCTTTTAATCCATAGATAAACTCTTCCCTTACTGAGCTGTAATCATCAACAACCGTTTCGTTTTTACTATCAGTTTTCACTCGCAGCTTGTCAGAAAACACTCCCGAAGTCATCTTTTTAATTTTATAAATTGAAGGTCGCAATTTAACGCCCCTGTT
>JFJP01050767.1_pt1 | contig 10727 bp, 11 predicted proteins | sample 431651 | NCBI WGS metagenome assembly JFJP01 (sample SAMN02602958, study PRJNA72255) | Microbial mat metagenome, whole genome shotgun sequencing project. | biome: fresh water; feature: sink hole; material: water; isolation source: purple microbial (photo- and chemosynthetic) mats found in...
TGGCAAGGCCTTTACGCATAGATGTCGATGGTGGCTGGTATCACGTGATGTCGCGTGGGATTGAAGAATGGCGAGACGTGACCCCAATAACGGAAAATGAATTAATCGACACGCACGTTGGCGAGGAGATATGATGGACCATAAACTGGAAGAACGACTCGCAAAGATCGAGACGAGTCTATTGCTCGTCAAACTTGCTCTCGGGGCTCTCATCGTATTCTTGGTGGTGCGATTCTGGGGCGTCGAGCAACCGGCGCAAATTGGTTTTGTTGCCTCTCTTGTACTTGTGGTTCTGTGGCTCCTTCATCATTTCTTTCTTTCTGCACTGAAGCGCAAACCAGGTTGGAAAGACGACGACAACGAAATATAGGATAGCCAACACCATTTTGAACCTTATTGAAAATTCAGCCGAATATTCAAAAGGTTAAAAACATGTTCGGAAAAAGGAGATTATATTTATGAGCGTAAGATTCCCTCTGGCTATTACCATCGTGGCACTCATAGCCACGATGACTACTGGTTGCGCAACTCAAAGGTGGTCTGTTGAGCGCGCAGACATATCGACAAATCAGGTCGGAGAGGAAGCGCACGCATCCAACACGATCCTTTTGGATCGGCAAACTGGTGACACTTGGCTCCTGTGGCCGGAGGGTGATCAATACCGGTGGCAAATACTGAAGAGATGAGCCCCGAACAACATCCTGAACCTTATCCTGAACCGCTCACGGTTCAGGAAAGGTGAGGATCACGTTGGCTCCAGAGATGATGAAGAGGAAACAGATCACGGCATGGTTGCTCTTTGGCGGAGCGGCAGTTCTGCTCGCCCTCTGGGGGTATGCACGGACCGGATGGGATCATACGGTTCGCCTCCAGGTTGTGCTGCATGGCCTTCCCTTCGCCGAGGTGCGCGAAGATCCCGTTGGTTCCCGACCAGATGGAAATGACCACAATCTGGCTTACCGGCGGTCCGTTTACTCACAAGGGCGGTATCTGGGATATGTTGATAGGTTCCGGAACTTCGTTCGTCCCGGAGATGACCCCGGGAATCCCTGGCCGATGGTCACCGTCGTCGCCATCTTTCATTGGGGGCAGTACCTCGCGACGGCCCTGATTGCAGTTGGTGCAATGATTCGTTGGAGATCACGAAAGGATAAACCGAGCCAACACGCCGTCGCAGGTTACGGCTCGCAAGCTCGCCGAACCTGAACGGCAACGTTCGGCAAGACGATAAGATGAAGACACCGACAAAGCTGAACGTAGTTGGAGGCACGGTCGCAGCCTTCTCGTTCATCTTCCTCTTGGGTTCATGGCCGATGCAGTGGTTCGGAACCGGTCCGATCGCCACCTCGCTCTGGTTTGCAGGCTTGGCCCTTGTCCCGGTCTCAGGAATCTGCTTTCTCCTTAGTATCGGAATTGGAGCGTGGCGAGGAGTCAGAGCGCATGTGTGCGCTCTGGCAACAAGCACGGCCTTGCTTGCAGCCACGGGCACAGCTTGGCTCATATTGTTCAAGTGGCTGTGCCGATTTGAATGAAACCAAGGACGCGTGGGGCAAAGAGTTTCGGTACCGCCTTGTCGAAGGCAAACCGGCAATCGACTCCTCTGGACCCGATGGTATCCTCGGCACGGACGACGACAACGGAAAGAACTGGAAACCAAAAGCGCGAACAACAAGCTGCTCCCGTACGCGCTAACCGCGCGCCGGAGAGCTCGGGCGTTCTTGACATATATACCTTATAGTATGAGGGTTTTGCAAAAGCCTCGTGTATATACGGGAAAATCCGGGCTTGCCTTCAACGCGCTGGAACTCCGATAGGAAACTATGACCTTCTGATCGCCGCTCATGCCCTGTATCAAGGATTGACTCTGATTACAAATATCACCAAAGAATTCCACCGCGTACCTGACCTCATTATCGAAGACTGGATCGCACATTAATGCGGGCTAATGATGTTCGCGCATTAGGATGCTGGTTGACAAGGGTGAGTACAAGCGGTTAGCTGGTGACATGTTTTTACCGACGACAAGCGATGAGGTGGCGCGGCGGGGCTGGGCGGGACTGGATGTGATCCTCGTGACCGGGGATACCTACATCGATTCGCCGTTCGCCGGGGTTGCCGTGATCGGCAAGTGTCTGGTGCGGGCGGGCTACCGTGTCGGTATCCTGGCGCAGCCGCAGACGGATGCCGATTTCACCCGGCTGGGCGAACCGGCGCTTTTCTGGGGAGTGACGAGCGGCTGCGTGGATTCGATGGTCGCCAACCGCACGGCCTCCGGGCGCCGCCGCCGCCGGGATGATTTCACGCCGGGGGGCGAGAATAACCGTCGCCCGGACCGGGCTGTAACGGTCTACAGCAACGCGATCCGCCGCTGTTTCAAGCAGACGGCACCGATCGTGCTCGGCGGCATCGAGGCGAGCCTGCGGCGGGTGGCGCATTACGATTTCTGGTCCAACCGCATCCGCCGCTCGATCCTGTTCGATGCCAAGGCCGACTACCTGCTCTACGGCATGGCCGAATCCAGCGTGGTCGCCCTGGCCGGTGCCTTGCGCGACGGCGGGGATCCGACCTTGATCCGCGGGGTCGGCTTTGTTGCCGCCGCCGTGCCCGAGGGGGCGGTGGAACTCCCGGCCTACGAGGAGGTCGCGGCGGACAAGGAGGCGTTCACGCGGATGTTCCATGCCTTCTATGCCAACAACGACCCGCTCACGGCGCGTCCGCTGGCGCAGCGCCAGGATACGCGCTACTACGTGCAGCAGCCGCCGCCCCTGCCGCTGGATGGACCGGCGCTGGATGCGGTCTACGAGCTGGATTACGAGCGCGACGTGCATCCGTACTATGCCGCCGGGGGCGAGGTGCGGGCGCTGGACACGATCCGTTTCTCGATCACGACCCATCGCGGCTGCTACGGCGAATGCGGGTTCTGCGCGATTGCCGTGCATCAGGGACGGCGCGTCTGCATGCGCAGCGAGGCGTCGATCCTGCGCGAGGCGCAAGCGCTGGCGGCGCATCCGGCCTTCCGCGGCACGATCCTGGATGTCGGCGGTCCGACGGCCAACATGTACGGGATTGAATGCACGCGCAAGGCGGAGTCGGGAGCCTGCCGGGGTAAGCGCTGCCTGCATCCGGCTATCTGCCGCGAACTGCCGGTCGATCATGGGCGGCAGCTGAACCTGCTCAAGACCCTGCAGCAGGTGCCGGGCGTCAAGCGGGTGATCGTGGCCTCGGGTGTCCGGCACGACCTGGTTATGGCGGACCTGAAGCACGGCAAGCGCTATCTCGACGCGGTGGTGCGCGATCACGTTTCCGGTCAGATGAAACTGGCGCCCGAGCATACCGAACCGGGCGTGCTGGCGGCGATGGGCAAACCGGGGCCGTCCTCGCTCAAGGCGTTCCGCGAGGCGTTCAACGAGTCCACCCGCCGGGCGGGGAAGCCGCAGTTCCTGACCTATTACCTGATGGCGGCGCATCCGGGCTGCACGGATGGCGACATGCGCAAATTGAAGACCTTTGCCGCGCAGGAGCTGGAGGTCTCGCCGGAGCAGGTGCAGATCTTCACGCCGACGCCATCCACCTATTCTACGCTGATGTACTGGACGGAGCGCGACCCCTTCACGGACAAGCCCGTTTTTGTCGAGAAAGGCGAGAAGGGCCGCGTACGCCAGAAGGAAATTGTGACCGGACCGGCACGGAAGGTGACATGAGGGGCGCATCTGCGAATCGTTGCAAAATGGCAATAGGAATAGCAACCTATGGTCAATTCATTGCTCGTAATCGTAATCATGATCTTAATCATCATTAGCCATTCTCCTCTAAGAGTTGCAACGATTCGCAGATGCGCCCTGACATGAGCGATCATGGAAAGAAAGGTTGATTGCCGGGGGCTGCTGGTTGTAGAGTGCGGGCAATGAGAATAGAGAACAAAAACGACTGTATTAATGCGGGCAAATTGGCGGCTCGCCTTGGGCTGACGGTTCATCAGTCGCTTCTCGAACGGCGTATTAGAAAACTGATGCTTGCGTATCCATCGAGCCAGTCAGCCAGTCCGGAGGATTGGCTGATGGATGTGGCACATGCCCGAGGCGCACGGGTAGTTCGTCGAATGGATGCGGATAAAGCCGATTTTGCGGCCCCGGCTCCCGATGTTTTCCCTAATGAGGAGCTTGTGGTTGCCATTTGCCAGCTTCAGCGGGAAGATCAACCGCAACGGCTCCGGCTGGCAGCTCAACTCGTTTCGCGGGGTGCTGTCAAGGTGGATCGGCTGCTTCTCCTGGCTCGTCGCGAGCGAGCAGAGGTCGTGCTTGGCGAGTTGGCTCGTCAGGCACTGAAAGTAGAGCCTGGGCACGGCGTATGGCAGCGGATAGCCGATGCCTTTCCGCCTCGACGCGCGTTGCGTTCGCCGATTGCGCACTGGCAGCGACTGGCGTGGCCGGTCATGATGGGCGGGCATCGCGTCAACGCACAACGATGGGAGCTCGTTCGATGACGAATGCAGAGAAAATCTTGAACCGTCTGGATGAATTGCTGGATGCGCCTGTCGAGCTTACGCTATATGGGCGAGCTGCGCTTCTGCTTGGTTATGCCAAGCCAAAGCAGGAATATGCGTTGAGTCTTGATGTGGATGGAGTGTTCTGGATCGGGCAGGCTGAGGAATTGGAGCGTAACGGGAATTTCTGGGAAGCATTAGCGCAAATCAACGAGGAGTTCGAGGACGACGGGTTATATATGACCCACTTGTTTGATGAGGATCAGGTTGTCCTGCGCCCGAATTGGAGGGAAGTGCGCGTCCTCATTGCAAGACCATTTCGTCTTTTAACCCTTTACCGCCTGGCGGATGCGGATTTGCTGTTGAGTAAAATGATGCGCTATGATCCGACAGATCTGGATGATCTCGCCTTTGTTGTCGGTCAATCGGGGTATTTCCCTGCTGATGTTGCAGGTATTGTCGAACAGGCGCGGTTACCGGATTCCGAGGAGATCCGTGAGCAGGTTATGTTATGCCGTGCGTGGCTGGTTCGGCAGGGAATGTGTTCGCCATAAGCCCCTATCGTCAATTGCTCTTGTTGTGTGCTCTCGTCCACCGATCAATGGACAGAGAGTAACTGATTAGTTGCCGTACACTTACATCACCGAAGCCGCACTCGCGGCGCGAGTGGGCTACAGGTTTACCGCCAGTCGGCTTCCGTGATGTGGTAGTGCGTCATGCGGCGGTAGAGGGTCGCGCGGCTGATGCCGAGGCGGCGGGCGGTCTCGTCGCGGCGGCCATTCTCGGCGCGCAGGGCTTCCAGCAGTTGCGCTTTCTCCGAAGGGGCGGGTGCGTCGGGGTGCTGTTCGTTTTCGGCGGATGTCATGATCTCGGGCGGCAGGTCATGGCAGCGCAGCATCCCGTCGCGGCAGCGGATGATCGCGAACTCGATCGCGTTGCGCAGCTCGCGCACGTTGCCCGGCCAGGGGTACGCCATCAGCGCTGCCAGCACGTCCGGGCCTATCACCGGGGCGATCATCTCGTTCTCGGCGGCGACAGCGGCGGCAAAGGTGCGGGCCAGCAGGGGGATATCCTCGCGCCGCTCGCGCAGGGGCGGCAGCACCACGCGCGCCACGCGAATGCGGTAGAGCAGGTCGAGGCGAAAATTGCCGCGCTTGACCTCCTCCTCCAGGTTCTTGTTGGTTGCCGCCAGGATGCGGATGTCGACCTTGCGGGCCTCGGTCTCGCCGACGCGGATGATCTCGCGCTGCTCGAGCGCGCGCAGGATGCGGGTCTGCGTGTTCATCGGGATGTCGCCGATCTCGTCGAGCAGGATCGTGCCGCCGTGGGCGGCCTCGAAGACGCCGATCTGGTTGGACACCGCGTCTGTGAAGGATCCCTTCTTGTGCCCGAAAAGCTGGCTGTTGATCAACGAGTCGGTGAACCCGGCACAGTTGACCACGATAAAGGGCCCGTCCTTGCGCGGGCTGCAGGCGTGGATCGCGCGGGCTACCAGCTCCTTGCCGGTCCCCGTCTCGCCCTCGATCAGGACTGTCGCATGGACACGGGCGACGTCGCGGATCAACTGGAAGGTCCGCAGCATGGGTTCGCTCTTGCCTGTCATCTTCTCGAAGACGGATTTCTCGTTCAGGCGTCCGCGCAGTTCCTGCAGCTCGGAGATGTCGTAGAAGTAGGTGATGCGGAAGGCGGGATCGCGGGGGTCGAGGCGGACGTCGGCCTCCAGGTGGCGCAGCGCCCCCTCGGTCTCGAGCGCGAGCCGCACCCGGGCGCAGGCCGCGGGGTCCTCGGCCGTGAGCAGGGCCGCGAAGGCGGCGGCTGCCTGGCTGTCCAGCGGCAGCAGTTGCTGCCAGGGCCGCCCGGTGGCGGCGGTGCCATCGGCGGTGGCGAGCAGCCGTTCCGCGTAGGCGTTGAGGAAGGTCACGGTCCCGTCCGGGGCGATGCGCACGGCGGCCACGCTGAGCTGGTTGAGGATCGCCTCCAGGTGCTCGTTATGGGCGCGGAGCTGCGCGAGCATGCTGAGCTGGCGGGCCTTGAGCAGCAGCAGGTCGTTCGACTGCTGCTGGAAGGTCTGCTGCTGGTGCACCTCGACGGTTGAATCCAGCAGGATCATCCAGGCCCCGCCCGCCTCGGCGACCAGGTGGAGGTCCGCGCTGCGGTAGGTGTCGGTCATCAGGTGGGGGATACTGGCGTTCTCGCCCTCCAGCGGCAGGAGTCCGACCAGCGCGTCGATCTGGTCGTCTGCCGGCCTGCCCTTGTGCAGGGGCTGTTTCAGGTAGCGGTCCATCTCGCCGCCCCAGGATTGCAGGGTGCCGTCGGCGGCGATAAAGGCATAGGCGGGCTGGCGCCCGTTGAGCAGCAGAGCCTCGAGATAGATGCGGACGGTCGGCGGCAGGGGGGTGGCGTTCATGGGGCTGCCTCGCTCAGGTTCCCGACCAGCATGCGGAACCCCTCCTCGACCCCCTCGCCGGTGCGGGCGCTGCACCGTTGCACTGACCAGCCCTCGTCCTGCAGGGCCGCCAGCGCGTGCGCGTCGATGCACCATTCGTCCTGCAGGTCGCACTTGTTCAGCAGCAGGACAAACGGCAGCGGCCCCAGCTCGGTTTCCATGCGGGCGCGGATGCGTCGGGCGGCTTCCAGCGTTTCCGGGCGGGTACCGTCGGCCACGAGCAGGCAGCCGTCCGCGCCGCGCACATAGCTGGAGCGGACCTGCTGCACGGCATCCTCGCCATAGAGATCCCAGATCAGCAGGGTGGTCTCCTGGCCGTTGACCTCGACGGTCTTCTTGTCGATCTTGACGCCGACGGTGGTGAGGTATTTCTCGGGGAAGATACTGAGGACATAGCGGCTGACCAGGCTGGTTTTGCCGACGGAAAAAGCGCCCAGCATGCAGATCTTGCGTTTCAGTGCCATTTTGGTCGCTGCTCCCGGTTTGTGGTTGCGCATCCGGCCCCGGCCAGGATGCCGATGCTGGAACTCTAAACCTTGTCACCGGAGGTTGCAAGGCGAAAGCCGACAAGACGCGTCTGGTCGGCTTTCGCATTGCATTGGGTGGGGTTGTGGGGCATAGTCCGCCGAAGTCAGGTTCCGGGCTGCCGGGAAAGGATAGTGAATGAAAAAATCAGATGGTTTTGTTTTGATCCCGGCCTATCAGGAGGGCAGTCGGATCGGTGCGGTGGTACGCGAGGTGCTGCCTTTCTGTCCGCGCATCGTGGTGGTGGATGACGGGTCGGCGGACGACACGGCGGGGGCGGCGCGCGCGGCGGGGGCGACGGTCCTGGTGCATGCGCAAAACAAGGGCAAGGGCGCGGCGTTGCAGACGGGATTCGATTATGCGCGCGAGCAGGGCGCGACGTTCGTGCTGACCATGGATGGTGACGGGCAGCACGCCCCGGCCGATATCCCCGGATTCCTGGAGGCGTTTGCCCGTGGCGACGCGCCGGTGCTGGTCGGTGACCGCATGGAGGATCCCAAGGCGATGCCGTTTGTCCGGCGGATGACGAACCGTTTCATGAGCTGGCTACTGAGCCGCAAGATGGGCCAGCGGGTGCCGGATACACAGAACGGCTTCCGCCTGTACCGCACCGATGTGCTGCCGGATATGTCCGGCGGTGATGCCCGTTTCGCGGCGGAGTCGGAGATCCTGCTGATCCTCACGCGCCGCGGTGTGCGGATCGGGTCGGTTCCGGTGCGGATCATCTACGGGGATGAGCGCAGCAAGATCCGTCCGGTGCGCGACACGCTGCGGTTCTTCCGCATGCTGCGGGCGTTTGACCGGAAAGTCGGTGGTGGCAGTTAAATTGTAGGCAAGCCCGCCCGCCCACCGCGGTGGGCGAAAACGGGGTGGTAACTGGAGAAAAATTGAATCGAACGCCCAACAACCTAACGCCCAACATCCAACGCCCAAGTTGGTGAGTCTTTACTTGGATGTTGGGCGTTGGATATTGGGCGTTGGGCGTTGAAATGATTGAAGTTATAAACAAGTCAGCCGCCCGGGGCTCCGTGCGAAAACAGGCGGGTAACTTTTTGGGACGGGAGAACGGAAAACGACTACGGCGACGACTACGGTTGACGCGTGTGTAAGATCGAATCGTAATCCGTAGTCGTTAAACAAGCCGAAATGACTCAGGCGCGTTTGATACGGGCGGCGAAGGCGCCGTCCATGCCGGATTCCGGCGGCAGGCTGGTGCGCTGCTCATCCAGGCGGAAGGCGGGGGTGGCGGCGAGCCAGCGTTCCACGAGCTGCAGGTTCTCTTCCGCTTCAAGGCTGCATGTGCTGTAGACGAGAATACCGTCAGCAGCCAGCAACGGGGCCGCCGCGTCGAGCATGCTGAACTGCAGGCGGGTCAGGGCCTCGAGCCGTTCCGGCGCGAAGCGCCAGCGGGCGTCCGGCCGGCGGTTGAGCACGCCGGTATTGCTGCAGGGCACGTCGAGCAGGATGCGGTCGAAGGGGGCGTGGGCCTGCACGGTCTCGCCCGCGGGCGCGGCGGCATCGGCCTGCACGATCTGCAGGCAGGAGAGGTGGATGCGCGCGGCGTTCTCACGCAGGCGGCGCAGCCGGTCATCGTGCAGGTCGGCGGCGATGATCACACCCTTGTCCTGCATCCGGTCGGCGCAGGCGAAGGCTTTGCCACCGGGGGCGGCACAGGCGTCGAGTACGCGCATGCCGGGTTCGGGGGCCAGCAGCGAGACGGCGAGTTGCGTGGCGGGATCCTGCACGTAGAAGGCACCCGACTCGAAACCGGGAAGCTCGCTGACGGCCGTTCCGGCGGGCACGCGGAAGAAGTCCGTGGCGACGGGGTGCGGGGTGAGCAGCTCGCGCAGGGCGGCGTGCGCGGGCGTATCGGATCCGCGTAGGCGGACAAAGACCTCCGGACGCCGGTTGTTCCATTCGCACAGCGCCAGCGTCACGGTTTCCCCGTATTGCCGCGACCAACGCTCGATCAGCAGGTCGGGATGCGAGAGACGGATGCCGGGGGCGGTTTTTGCGAGGTCGGAAAGCATGGCCTCGCGGCGGCGCAGCGCATTGCGCAGGACGCCGTTCACAAAGCGGACACGGGCGGGATCCAGATCAGCCTTGGCCGCCTCGACGGTCTCATTGAGTGCCGCGTGTGCCGGAATGTTGTCCATGCGGAACAACTGGTACAGGCCGGTCAGCAGGTAGGCCTTGGTCTCCGGATCCGGATCGCGCGACACCATGCCGGTCAGCAGCCATTCCAGCGTGCGGCACCAGCGGACGGCACCGAAGACCATTTCCTGAACAAGGTTGCGCTGCGGCGTGTTCTCGGGGATCAGGCGGTCGGGAAAATCACCGGTCAGCAACCAGCGAGCAAGGATACGGGCGGCAACAGTCCGGGGGGAGGGTATGGGCTTGCTGCTCAACTTGGCGTGTTCACGATATTCCCGGTCTGGATCGGGCGGGGGAAATGCGGAATGAAGTCCGACCACTCCATCCACTGCATTACCAGGAGTGCGATAAAGAAGAGCGTGGCGAAGACCGCCAGGATAGCGAAAGCCGTGTAGGAGGGTTTGGCCTGGACCGGCATGGGCGGATGGGCGATGAAAGGCTCGTTGGAGGGCTCGTCGGGAAATGGCTCGTCCGATACCGGCGCGTTCTCGGCGGATTCCGCCGCACCGCCGGCAGCAGGTGCTGTCGTCGGCGTCAATACCGTCATTTTGCGTTTCTTGATCGTGATGGGTGCGCCCATGTTTGCCCCCTGTGGTCAATTCGTTCAGTTTGATAAATGCCTAAAGATAGTCTTGTTGACCTTTTGCATCAAGATTAAAACACACGTCAGTGCAGATCCTTCAGGAGCGGGTCTTCCCCTTTTTCGGCGGTCGCCTTGCGTGGCTTGCTGAAAAGGATGCGGCGGTAGCCGCTGCTGGCCAGTTCGCGGCTGATCGCGGTCAGGGCCTGCGGGGGGGCATTGGTCGGAATCTCGATGGTGACTTGAGTTGTCGGGTCGATGCCATCCTTCTTCAACCGGGCGGCGAGATTCTTGACGGGGGTTTCGGCGTCGCCGACATAAAGGCGCCCGTTATCGGAGAGCCGCACATGGGCGCCGGCCGGTTTCAGCAACTGCGCGGAAGCGCAGACGCAAAACGATACCATGAGCGCCAGGATGATCGGGTTTGTCAAAATGCGTGTAGTCATGGGGGATATACTAGCGGATGAAGGCGGTTAATCAAGACGCTTCTTCGCGTATTCGGCAACGGAGTCGGCCAGCGGTTGGAAGGCGGCGGCAAA
>JFJP01011359.1_pt1 | contig 10726 bp, 5 predicted proteins | sample 431651 | NCBI WGS metagenome assembly JFJP01 (sample SAMN02602958, study PRJNA72255) | Microbial mat metagenome, whole genome shotgun sequencing project. | biome: fresh water; feature: sink hole; material: water; isolation source: purple microbial (photo- and chemosynthetic) mats found in...
ACCCATGCCATGCAACCTCACCCCGAACAACGCCCACTATCAGTTGCCGCGTGGCAAGCCGAATTGGATAGCGGCCAAACCATGCTCCTGCTTGATGATACACCGACGATTCCCTCAAAACCTCGTCAAGCCACACCTGCGCCAACGGCAACCGTTAGCCAGCCCATAACGAAACCCATGCCCCCCATTAAGGTGGCTGACGAAATTACTCCGCCCATGCCCGCCACGCGTCAATCACCGTTACTTATTGGAATTACCGTTGTGGCCTTAATGATAGCAGTGGGCGTGATTGCGTTTAATTTAGGCAGTGGCTCAACCCTAATGATAGCAGTGGGCGTGATTGCGTTTAATTTAGGCAGTGGCTCAACCCAACGCCCCGTAGCCGATAATCAAGCTATTTTGCTGACTTTGGTCGCCCTCACCACCGCCCAAGCCACCTCTGGCACACATGAACCCAATCTTAATATGGCAGGGACTATGGTCGCTTTGGTGGTGGTGGTGACGCAACAAGCCATGACCCAACAAGCCCAATTAGCCGAAACGTCCACGCCCGTTCCCGTCACTGAAACCTCCCTCCCTCCCTCGCCTACCGCCACATTATTCGCAACAAATACGCCCACCGCCACTGTAACGCCCCCTAAAATTTTGGCTAAATTACCCACGCCCGCGTCTACCGCGACCATGTTGGGTAAAATTACGTTTTATTCTGGGCGCACGGGCAATGGCGACATTTATGTGATGAATCCTGACGGGACAAACTTACTTAATATAACTGGTGATAATTTTGGGGCAGACCAAGAGCCAGCCTTATCTTATGATGGTCAATGGGTAACATTTAGTAGTTTTCGTAACAATTTGTCCAGCTTATATCTCATCAAAGTGGATGGCACGGGGCTAACCCTCTTAACTGAGAAAAATTATCACCGTCCCGCCTGGTCGCCTAATGGACAGGAAGTGGTTTTTGATATTGGCTCACGCTTGGATATAACCCATATTGACCGCCGCCCAGGGCGTGTTTTGGCCCAAGTGTCAGGGGATAGCCACCCCGCTTGGTCGCCTGATGGCAGCCGCATTGTTTTTGAAACTGAACACTCGGCCAATAATGTCGAGTTATTTCTGATTAATCAAGATGGGCAGGGTCTCACTCGGCTCACCAGTTCGCCAGGGATTGATGAGCGTTATCCCACCTGGTCGCCTGACGGCACAAAAATTGCCTTTGTCTCAGATAATGGTGGCAATAGTGATGACATTTATATTATGAATAGTGACGGTAGCAACGCCACTCAATTAACCTTCACGCCCAGTGGTCAGCAATGGGCCAACCGCCACCCCACCTGGTCGCCTGACGGCAATTACATCGCCTTCGCCTCCCGCCGTGACGGCAACGATGAAATTTATCTCATGGAGCTAGACGGCAGCGGCCTTACCAACCTCACCAACCACCCCGCCGATGATAATTACCCCTCATGGCAACGTTAAAATTTACAACCAGAATCCGCGAAGTCACGCGAAGAACCACGAAGGTTTTTCTTATCATTTCTTCGCGGTTCTTCGCGGATTCCTGTTTTGATGTTTAATCTCTCTAAACAAACCACCTCACGGCTACTCCTCCTCATCACCCTACTCAGTTTTTGGCTACGGGTTTGGGGGATTCAATTTGGCCTCCCCTTCGCCTATCACCCCGACGAACAGCAATATATTTTACCCGCCATTGGCGTAATACAAGGAAATTTTCAGCCCCTCGCCCATTACAACCCCGCCCTTTATCCCTATTTTATCGGCCTCATTTACAGCCTCATCTATTACAGTTTCCAGCTTATCGGCCTCAATTCCCATTTATTGCAACTTGATTGGAGTCCCGCCATTAGCCCCTGGACAGCCTTTTGGATTTACCTCGCCCGTTATATTACGGCCTCTGTCGGTGTACTTACCATGCTCATGGTTTATCACTTAGGGCGACGGGCTTACAATCGCCTAACGGGAATTGGCGCGGCCTGGTTTTTTGCGGTCACATTTCTACCCACCCGCGAAGCCCATTTTGCCGTCAATGATGCCCCCGTTGCGCTCATGGTTGCCCTCACCCTCTACCTTTGTATCCCCATATTACGGCGCGCCCAGTGGCAAGATAGCCTTAAAATCGGTCTCGCGCTCGGCCTCGCCGCCGCCACCAAATACTCGGCGGGCTTATTAGCTGTCCCCATTGGCGTAGCCTATTTGTTAGGATTTATTTTCCCTCACCCCAACCCTCTCCCAAAAGGAGAGGGAGTTATTATCTCCCCTCTCCCAAAAGGAGAGGGGGCGGGGGTGAGGGTCTCCCCCTGGGAGAGGGTTGGGGTGAGGGCGTTGCACCTGCTCATGGTTGGCCCTGTCGCCCTGCTCACTTACGCCCTAGCCTCACCTTACACTTTCATACAGTGGGACAAATTCAAAGCCAATTTTAGTGAGAACTTAGAATCGGCACGGGTGGGTTTTCAAGGGCTAGACCTCGACCCGTCAGGTGGGGCGATATTTTATCTCAAGGGACTAGTTTGGGGTTTAGGTGGGCCGTTTATGTTACTAACCTTAATCGCCATTTTATATCTCCTGTGGCGGCGGCGACCCATTGACCTCTTCATGCTAACTTTTCCCCTGTTTGGCTTCTTCTACATGCAACGCCAAGAAATGTATTTTGTTCGTTGGCTCATGCCCTTCATTCCGTCATTATGCGTTATTACGGCGGAAGGAGTAAGGGTTAGCAGTAGTCACCTGATGACTTTAAGTCATCAGGTGACTCTTCAAAAACAGCGCGCCCCAGTGATATTCGTTGTAATATATGGCCTGATTGCTTTGCCCTCTATGGCAACGGCCATGTATGCAGATTACATTTTTAGTCAACCTGATACCCGCAGTCAAGCCTTACAGTGGATTAGCAATAATATACCCATAAACAGTGGCCTGGCCGCCGAAGTGTTAAGTCCCCCCTGGGGGCCGCCCCTCGCCATGCCAGGGCTAGAAGTTGGCCCCTATCGCTTCGCTCCCGTGCCGAGTGGCGGCGTGGCGGAACTTAGCCCTGAGCAATATCGCGCCTGGGGCGTGGAGTATGTGGTGGCGAGTAGCTTCCATTATAACCGTCCCTTACGAGATAAAGCCCATCAAGCCCAACTTGCCGCAAACATGACGAGCCTCGCCGCGCAAGCCGATTTGGTGGCAACCTTCACGCCCTATCAAGCCGATTATCAGGGTTATTTTTACCATGACCAACTGTTTGGCCCCGCCAATGATACTTGGCAACGTCAGCAACCTGGCCCGATAATCTTAATTTATCACTTGCGTTAGTTTGTATCTAAGGCTATGGAGTCCAAAGCCATAGGCTTTGACTTACTGCTCAAAGCCTACGGCTTTGGACTCCGATGTTAAACACTATGCCCCAAACCACTTGGCAACAACAAAATTACGAGGCCATCATGGCGCGGCTAGAGTGGGTGCGCGCCCAGCCCGATGGCTTCATCTTCCAACAGATTTTGCCACAACATATTGTTATGGTGCATAAGCATGGCACACGGCTCAGTTTAGCCATGCCTTGCCCTGTGGCCGACATGGTGCAATCGGTCATGAATTTGGCTGACCCATTGAATTTGACTGCGCCTTATAACCAAGCCTTTCTGTTAGCTTTAGCTTGGCAACCGCAACCAGCGCACATTTTTACGGCGGGGGTTGGCGGCGGGAGTTTGCCCCTAGTGTTACACCATTATCTGCCTGAAACCCAGCTTGATTGCGTTGAACTGGACGAATTGGTGTGTGAAATGGCGCAGAAATATTTCGGTTTGCAACCTGACCATCGCCTCACCATCACCATTCAAGAGGCGCGGACGTATCTCAGCCAAACCAGCCACCCTTATGACATTATGTTTATTGATGTTTTCATGGGTAACGGCCTCACGCCCTATCCGTTGGTGACGCAGGAATTTTATCAGCTCTGCCAGCAACGGCTAACGAAAAATGGCGTTATTGTCATTAATATGCCCCATGATGAAGCTGCCTATACCGATAAAGTGAAAACCTTACAAAGTATATTTCAGCATATTTACATTTGCCGCGTCGAGATGGGCAATAGTGCCGTTATCGGCACAAATAGTAATTTATTGACACGTTCAGACATCATTGAGTGGGCGCGGCAATGGCAAACCGCGCAACGACTCCCCTTCTCGCTGCTCAAGCGCGCCCAACTCCTCACCCACCCTAGCGATTTGTTAGAGCTACTACCTCATCTCCCTGAAGCCACCATTTTGCATGACCGTTAGGAATTAGGAATTAGGAATTAGGAATTAGGAATTTTCGTTGTTACTTCTCATTTCTCATTTCTCACCTCTCATTTCTAATTTCACCGCGTTTTCCCCACTTGTATCACCCCGTAACGGCAAACGCCCCCCCGTTTCCAATAAATACAAACCTACCCATAAATCCCCCTGCTTAAAATCAGCAGGCAAAGTCAACTCGCTCCTTTCGCGAATAGTTTCACCCATCGGCCAAATCGTCATGGGGTAAACAATTTGTAATGGCACATGGTCAGCCTGCGCCAACGTGCTTTGGCCGTCCCGCAAATGGACAAAAATGGTGTAATTTTGTTTTATGGGTGTCAGGGCGCGCCAATAAAGGGTCAGGCGCAGGGTTTGCTCAGAATTTAATTCAATCGTGTAACCCGTTAGCTCAATTTGGTCACCAAAAGTGGCCTCCAGCGTTTGTTGTGGCTCTAATTGCAGTGGCAACGGGTCGGCTTTGGCATGGAGGACGAACATACCTTGCGCTTCATAAAGTAAATCGGTTTGGGCTAAGAGTTGTTGCAAAAAGGGCGCATCGTAATATTCCCGTTGCAAGCCCCACCGTTCCAACACCAACCACACCCGCCCCGTAGCCAAAACGTTATGTAACTCAGCCTCAGTGCGAATGGCAGGCGAGGCCAACCAACGGTCAACCGCCCGCCCATTGATGTTTAATAAACGGTAATCATAACCGCCCTGTTTTTGCACACTGTAAAAATCATTCCGTTGCAAATAGAAATACGCGGCCGCAGGTGTCCCCGTTAGCACGCTATCGCCCTCCTGCCAATGGGCCTGCACATAGCCGAAGGCTTGGTCATAATCCTCGCCGCGATTGGCTAACAAACTGTTTACGTGAGGATAAGTCAGGCCGATAATTAAGAGACATGGGATAAGGGGGATAAGCCATGTAGCCCTCACCCCAACCCTCTCCCACAAGGAGAGGGCGCAGAACTTTCCCCATAAATCCTCCAGCCCCGCCGCACCAAGTAGGCATAAAACGGGCAGCAACATAAACAAATATTTATCATCCCGCCGTTCAGGGGAAACTAAAAACATCATTTCTAAGGTGGTCATGAGTAGAATGAAACTGTAATAAGAGGTAGGAGGTAGGGGGAAAGCGGAGTCCAAATCTTTAGATTTGATAGTCAAATCTAAAGATTTGGACTCCATAAGCGAAAGCCCTATTACGAATAAAATAAACGGAGCAAACAACAAGGCGGGCATGGTTAGATAAAATGGCGCAATATCATGCCAACCTTGTAAGGGATTGAAAGAAATTTGGCTATAAATGCTTAATACGTCCCACACACCGCGCGCCGCGTTAGGGCTGTCTAGCGCGTCAATCCCTTTGGGCTGCCCTAGCCGCTTAACCATGAAACCTATCACCACAACTAAAATAAGCGTAATACTTTGCCATAACCAATGAGCTTTCCCCCCCCTCAATCCCCCCCAATGGGAGGGAAGTTTTACCCCCTCTCCCAATGCCCCCATTCGGGGATAAAGGAAAGGGTTGGGGTGAGGGTATTGCGCTATCAACATAACCAAAACTAACGGCGGAGCAAGCGTAATCGCCACGAAATGAGTGAGCAACGCGCCCAAATATGTTAGCAAGGCTAACCAACGATAACGGGAGTTGGTCAGCCCTTGATATGCGAGCCACAGCGTTAGTATAACCAATAATTGCATCATGGAATACATGCGGGCGCGGCCACTCCACTCAATAGCGGTGGGGGCGAGGGCGAGGGCGGTGGTCGCTATCCAAGCGACGGCGGGGGAAAAATGTCGCCGCCCGATGACGTAAGTTAGCGCAAGAGTAGTGAGGCCGCAGATTAAGCTAAGATAACGCACCACATAACGGGGTTCGCCTAGAAAGGTGGCGAGATAGCCGAGATAAGAAAAAAGTAAGCCATGGTCATAAAATAAACCTGACGGCATGGTGGGGGTGCCATGCGCGCCTATCATTTGCACGGCGAGAAGGGTGGCAAACTCGTCGGGGTAGAGTTGCACGGTGTGAATAAACATTAAGCGTAGCCACGCGGCTAGGGTGATAAGAATTATTAAGGGTAGCCATTTCATGATAGAACCTCAGTATATCGAGATTTTGGGGGTAGTCATCCGATGACTAAAGGCTAACACCTTGATATACTGGGCGTATTTTAGCAGAAAGGCTAAAGTGTGGCGAATAAAAGATTAAGAGATTAGGACGTGGATTTCTTGGAATAAAATAACAATTTTTAATCAAATAACCGTTATTTATTTTGAATTTTTACATTTTGGCAAAATAATCATTGACTTTAGAGTCAATTCTATGATAAAATTCACGCTAAATAAAATTTATTTTAGCCAATATCAAAGGAGATAATGATGTTTGACCCAAGTAAAGCAATTCAAGATATGTTGGTTTTTGGCGAGTTTGGTGATGTGAATCCCTCTGTTACGGATTCTTCCACCTATACCTTCATGAGTCCTGATAAAATGAAAGAGATGTTTGACCATGAAATTGAGGGCTGTTTTCTTTATTCGCGCCATTGGAATCCCATTAACAAATTTTTATCCAATGCGCTCGCGGGGCTAGAAAATAGCGAATCGGCGCAAGTGACGGCCTCTGGCATGGCGGCGATTAGTTGCGCGATTTTACAATTATGTAACAGTGGTGACGAGATGTTATGCAGTCGTACCGTTTATGGCGGGACGTACGCGCTGTTCAAAAACTTTCTGGCAAAGTTAGGCATTAAGGTTAATTTCATCAATGTGCATGATTTAGAGGTGGTAAAGCAAGCCATTACGCCACGTACCAAAGTGATTTATACTGAAAGTATCAGTAATCCTCTGTTAGAGGTGGCGAATTTGCCCGCGTTGGCTGAAATTGCCAACCAACATGGGTTAAAATTGGTGGTGGATAATACTTTTAGCCCCATGATTATCTCGCCGTTGCGCTTGGGGGCGCATGTGGTCGTTCATAGTATGACGAAATTTATCAACGGGACAAGCGATTGTGTGGCGGGTTGTATTTGCAGCGACTCGGCCTTCATTCATCAATTAAGCGATGTGAACATGGGGGCGTGTATGTTGCTTGGCCCCGTGTTGGATAGCACCCGCGCCGCAAGTATTCTGAAAAATATCCATAGCTTACATTTACGAATGAAGCAACATAGCAAAAACGCGCTCTATTTGGCGGAAAATATCGAAAAACTCGGCTTCAAGATTTTTTATCCAGGCTTGCCCTCACACCCACAACATGAATTAATGAAACAATTGATGAATAAAGATTTCGGTTTTAGTGGGATTGTGGCGTGGGATGTGGGCAATGAGGCTAAAGCTAACGAATTGATGACGGTGATGCAGCAACAAAAAGTGGGCTATTTAGCGGTCAGTTTGGGCTATTTCAAAACCCTATTTAGTGCGCCAGGCAGCAGCACTTCCTCCGAGATTCCGCACGATGAACGGGATAAAATGGGCTTGAGTGATGGCTTAATCCGTTTGTCAGTGGGGTTGGATAATGACATTGAAACCACCTTTGAACGCATTAAGGTTAGCTTACAACAAGTGGGATTATTACAATAAAAAGCCTTAGCAACGAATTGCACGAATTTTACGAATTAACAACAAAAATAATTCCACCTGTAAATTATTGGGGGATGAGAGGTCGGAGTTCGCAATCCTTTGCGGACAGCCCGCAAATAATTGCGGACTCCTAACCTAATTACAAGTGGAAATAATTCGTAAAATTCGTGTAATTCGTTGCCTTCTTTTACGATGACCAACCAAAACTGGCCGCCTAACATTTATACCCCATTGCAAGCACATAATTTGCAAACATTAGAAACAATTCAACAACGAGTGCTATGGTTAGCCATGAACATGGTTCACCACGCCAACGAAATCCGCCCTAACCCTGACGGGTCAAAAATTGGCGGACATCAAGCCTCCTCTGCCTCGATGGTCACGATAATGACCGCCCTTTATTTTCATTTCTTACAACATGGCGACCGCGTGGCGGTGAAACCCCATGCCTCGCCCGTCTTTCATGCCATTCAATATTTGCTAGGGCAACTCCATGAGGGTTATTTACCCACGTTACGGGGTTACAAAGGGTTACAGGCTTATCCTAGCCGCACCAAAGACCCCGATACAGTGGATTTTTCAACGGGGTCGGTGGGCTTGGGGCCTGTTGCGCCCGCGTTTGCGGCTCTGTCGCATTATTACGCCCAAGCCCATTTTGGCGAGGTCACGTCGCGCCGCTTTATCGCCCTCATGGGGGACGCGGAGTTAGATGAAGGGACGATTTGGGAGGCGGTGTTAGAGGCATCATTAAGTAATCTAGGCAATTTATTATGGATTGTTGACCTCAATCGGCAAAGCCTTGACCGCGTGGTGCCAGGCATACGGGCGGGGCAATTACAACGGCTGTTTGAGGAAAGCGGCTGGCATGTGCTTGAGGCCAAATATGGCCGAAAATTACAAGCCATGTTCAATCGCCCTGGCGGTTATCTGCTGCGCCAACGGATTGACACAATGAGTAATGAAGCCTATCAAGCCATGATTCGCTTGCCTGGCGCAGAGTTGCGCCAACAATTGACGCGGGTTGACGGCAAATTTAACCCGTTATTGGCGGGCGTGGTGCAAGATATAACTGACGATTTATTGCCTAGTATTATCAGTGATTTAGGCGGCCATGACTTTGAGGAGTTATCTAGCGCGTTGGCGCAGGCCGATGCTGAACCCAATCGCCCCACCGTAATTTTTGCTTATACCATTAAGGGCTGGCGATTGCCTTTGGCGGGCGACCCGTTGAATCACTCCAAACGGCTCACCACCCAACAGATGACCGAGTTGCAACTCAGCCTAAATATACCGCAAGGTCAAGCATGGGCGGCTTTTGACCCCGCCTCCGCCGCAGGCCAACGCTGCCGTGACATGGCCGCAGAGCTTTATGGCACGCCCACGCCTGCCCCGCACCTGGTCAAGGCCGAGAGTGTGCCGCAAAATGTGTCAGTTTATGTCGAGGGGCAAAATAGCACCCAACAGGTTTTTGGGCGGTTATTGACCACTTTGGCGCGCGAGGCGGAATTATCTAAACGAATTGTAACGGTATCGCCTGACGTGTCCGTTTCCACCAATTTATCGGGCTGGATTTTGAAACATGGCGTGTTTTCGCTGCAAGAGGTGATTGATTATGATACGGTTTCTAACAAATTGATGAAATGGCGACATACTCCGAAAGGACAGCATATTGAGTTGGGCATTTCCGAGATGAATCTCTTTATGTTGCTGGGCATGTTTGGCCTCTCCGCCGAGTTGACGGGGCAACATTTGATTCCAATTGGTACGGTTTATGACCCCTTTATCTGTCGCGGCCTAGATGCGCTGATTTATGCGCTCTATTCAGGGGCGAAATTTATCTTTGCGGGTACGCCATCGGGTATTACGCTTTCTCCCGAAGGGGGCGCGCACCAATCCACCGTCACGCCTTCGCTAGGCATGGAGTTACCATATCTTAACAGTTATGAACCTTGCTTCGCCCTTGAAATGGAGTGGGTGATGTTGGAGGCCATTCGTCAATGTTGCGACCGTGAGCATGGCAACTCCACCTATCTGCGCCTCTCCACCAAATTGATTGAGCAACGCCTACTTGCGCCCACCTTACAACATCTCGGCATGAAGGAATTGCAGCGGCAAGTGTTGGCGGGTGGCTACCGTCTTTTGTTAGAAGGGGCATCCACCGACCAACCTATTGCCCAAATTATTACCACAGGGGTCATGATTCCCGAAGTCATTGAGGCCGCCACCGCGTTGCAACGTCAAGGGCTTAAGGTGAATGTTATCAATCTGACCAGCGCGCGGCGGGTATATGAAACATGGCGTAATCGTCAGCCATTAGATTGGCTCATTCCCGCAACGGAACGGCATGTGCCGATAGTGACGATTCATGACGGGGCTTCCCATGCCCTCGCGTGGGTGGGCAGCGTTTATGGCGCGCCCGTCATTCCTTTGGGCGTGGATAGTTTTGGGCAATCTGGCACGCGGGCTGAGTTGTATCATCATTACAAAATTGATGCGGAGGCGATTGCGGCGGCGGTGTTAGCTTTGCAATCATAAACAATACCCTCGTGACTCTGCGTTGAAACTCTCACGCCAGAGCGCAGAAGAGATAACCTTTGCAGATTATTATAAAAATGGCCGCTATCGTGATGATAGCAGCCATTTTATATTTATGATTATTTCTATTTTATTCCATTAACTTTCTAAAATTCCCACTAAAAATGAATTTTTTCCTGGCTGTACCGTAAGGTTTGAAAAATTCCCCAATTAAGGTAAACTCAAATCATGATAATTGCCCCATGTGGAGATTGAGTTATGGCTTACAATAAATTCACTTTACCCAAAGTACAAAAGCAATTTAATTTATAGTGACGAATATTACATTA
>JFJP01020613.1_pt1 | contig 10726 bp, 8 predicted proteins | sample 431651 | NCBI WGS metagenome assembly JFJP01 (sample SAMN02602958, study PRJNA72255) | Microbial mat metagenome, whole genome shotgun sequencing project. | biome: fresh water; feature: sink hole; material: water; isolation source: purple microbial (photo- and chemosynthetic) mats found in...
AGACCCGGGCCGCGATGTCGACAGGCTGTGTGGTACATGCTGCCAGGCCCTTGATACACAAGGTCAACGCGCGTCGGGAGGCAGGGTTCGCCCATGGGGGGCAAGGGCAGGTGGCGCGAGGCACACACCGGGCCATTGCCCCGGCCTCAGCTCCCGCGCCCGTCCTAGCGCCCCATCGGCCTGTAGCGCTCCCCAGCCGGGGCGGCCAGTTCGGCTTCCGCCTCGGGGGCCAGGCCGCTGCGCACCTCGGCGGACAGGCCGGCCTCGGTCAGGGCGGCGACGACGCGGCCGCAGGGCAATTCGCCAGCGTACCAAGTCGAGCTGCGCCGGTCCGGCGACAGCACGGCCCGGCGCACCTCGGGCAGGGTGGCAGCGGCGAGCAGCAGCCGGACCTCGGCATCGCGGTCGAGCGGCGCGGCGAAGGCGATGTCGATGCGGATGGACACCCTCCGGATGATGCTGGCGCCGCAGGCGACTGCCACACCCGAACCTGCCCCGGCGGGGTCCGCTTCCCGGTGCCGTCGAAGGCCTGAGAGTGATGGCGCGCCATGACCTCGATCCTCATCCTCCAGCACCAGCGCCCCGATGGCGAGGTCGACACCTACCACCTGAAGGCCGGCCGGCGCTACCACCTCGGCCGCGGTTCGCAGTGCCAGGTCCGCGTCCTCGACCTGAAGCTGTCGCGTCAGCACTGCGCCTTCGAGCACGGCGACGGCGGCTGGCTGCTGGTGGATCTCGCCAGTACCAATGGCTGCTCGATTGACGGCCAGCGCGTCAGCGGCAACCGGCCGCTCCGCCGGGGTTCGCTGGTCACCGCCGGCAGCACCACCGTGCGGGTCGAACGCATCGCTGATAGCAGCGAGGATCCCGACGCTGCGCCGGCGCAGCCCCCCGCAGACACGTGGCCCGAGCAGGCCGACGGCGAGCCCCCCCGTGCCAGCGACCGGTTGGCGGCAGCGGCAGCGAGAAGCGTCGACAGCAGCGACGAACTCGAGCCGCAGTCGGCACCAAACCGGATCACCCAGTCGGATCCGCTGATTCCCGGCCTGCCACCAAGCGCCGCGGCTGCCCCGCCTGCACCGGTCGCTCCGGCCCCGTCGGCAGCTCCGACCCCGCCGGTCGTCCCTCGGCCTGAGCCGCCACCAGGTCTTGATCACGACGTCCTCGCCACCCTGCAGCCGGGCCGCTACATCGCCCCTGCGCCCGTTCCGGCCCCGGCTGAACCGGTCGCCAGCGAGCCCGTATCGCGCACATTCTACATCAACCTGCTTGGCCGACGCGTCGGGCCGCTGAGCAAGGCCCAGGCGCGGGAATTGAAGACCAAAGAACTCAAAGGATCGCTGACCCCCGCCGACCTCGCCACCGTGGAAGCCGAAGCCTCGCTCGGTCCCGCGCCGGTTGCAGTGCCCAACGCGCCTGCCAGCGCCCCTGGCGATGAAGCGCGCACGTATTACGTGACTCTGCTCGGGCAGCGCGTCGGTCCGCTCAGCCGCACCCAGGCGCGCGAACTCAAGGCCAAGGAATTGCGCGGCATCCTCACCGCCGACGAGGTGGAGCGGTTGACCCGCTGAGGCGGGTTGCGCTCCGACCCCCAGCCCGATCATCCCACCGTGGCCTCGAACGCACCCCCTATGCTGCCGCCAGCCTCCCGCCTGGGGGGCTATGAGATCGTCGGCCTGGTCGGCCGTGGCGGCATGGGCGAGGTCTACCGCGCCAAGCAGCTGTCGATGGAGCGCGAGGTCGCGCTCAAGATCCTCGCTCCGCGGCTGGCCAAGGATCCGGCCTTCGCCGAGCAGTTCGTCGCCGAGGCGCGGGCCGCCGGCAAGCTCAACCATCCCAACATCGTCGGCGTGCACGACGTCGGCCAGGCCAGCGCCCCGGAAGGGTGCAGCATTCCGGCCGGCGAGCCGGTGCACTACTTCTCGATGGAGTTCATCGACGGGGAGACGGTCAAGGACGTGATCGAACGCCAGGGGGCGGTCGATCTGGCGACGGTCGGCAAGGTGATGGCGGCGATGGCCGAGGCCCTCGGCTTCGCCGAGGCGCACAAGGTCGTGCACCGCGACATCAAGCCCGACAACATCATGCTGACCAGTGGCGGGCTGGTGAAACTGGCCGACCTCGGCCTGGCGCTGCAGGCCGACAGCGCCGAAGCGGTGGCCGGGAGCAAGGACGAGCAGGGCCGCGGCAAGGTCATGGGCACGCCGCTGTACATGGCCCCCGAACAGGCCCGTGCCCAACCCATCGACCACCGCGCCGACCAGTACGCGCTGGGTGCGACCCTGTTCCACATGCTCACCGGCCGGCCGCCCTACCAAGGCGACAGCGCCAAGGCGATCATGCGGGCGCACTGCTTCGAACCGGTGCCCGATCCGGCCGAGGTCAATCCCGAGGTGCCGCCGCCGTGGCGCGAACTGTGCCTGCACATGCTGGCCAAGTCGCCCGAGGAACGCTTCGCCAGTGCCGCCGACCTGAGGGCCGAGGTCAAGGCGGCGGTGCGCTGGAAGCCAGGTGTGACGGGCCGCGCCCGCGCTTGGCGCGGCGGCAAAGGCGGCGAAGGGGCACCCTGGGGCGCCATCGTCCTGATCGCCGCCGTGCTCCTGGGCGGCCTGGCCTTCGTTCTCCAGCGCGCCCCGGCTCCGCCGCGGGAGGAGCCCGTGGCGCCAGCCAACGGCGAAACGGATCGGGCTGCTGCGGCCATCGCCAGGGCCAAGGCCGAACTCGCCGCCCTGCCCGAGGAACCGACGGTCGCCCTGCCGGTGGCAGAACGTCTCCTCGCCGATCCATCGCTGGCGCCGGCCCGCAGCCTGATCCTGGCCAGACGCGACGCCCTGCGCGCCGCCATCACAGAGCACCGGCGCAACGCCCTGCGGGTGGCTGCCGACGTCGTCGAAGCCCACATTACCGGAGGACGGCTCGGCGAGGCCCGCGACGGCCTGGCCCAGCTGCCCGAGGAGTCTTGGCTGCTGGAGCGGCGGCGGCGGCTGGCTGAGCAGTTACGCGCCGCCGACCGCACTGCCGAGATGCGGCTGGGCGCCACCATCGACGCGGCGGCCTCCATCGAAGCCTGCGACCGCCTGACCAACGACATCACCCGTTCGGGGCTGCCAGAGGGACGACGCCAGGCGCTCGGCGATCGACTGGCGCGGCGGCGGAAGGAACTGACTCCGCACGCACCCGCTCAGCCGAAGGTGAACAAGGTCAACACGGCGGCGCTGTGGCGTGATCTCGGTGCCCGCTGCGAACCGCTGCGGGCCGTCCTGCCCTACAGCAATCTGACCGATGCCTTGCGTAGCGGCGCTCGCGCCTTCCCGGATGAGGAGCGCGCCCAGGTCGAGGCCCTGGCCGGCTTCGTCGAGGCGGCGCAGCAGGCCGAGACAGCCCTGCGCCTGCACATCGGCCAGGCCGCACCCAAGGCCGAATGTAAGTTCGGCAGCCGTTCCGGCACCTTCATCCTCACCCGCCTCGAGAAGGACTACATCGGTTTCCGCCTGCTCGACGTGCCCGCTGAATCGCGGGCCGACCGGGCCACCGCCGTGCTGCCATGGGGCCAGGTGCTCGCCGGAGCGCTCAGTGGCGCGGAGGCGCCGCGCCAGGCGGCCGCCTACCTGTGGTACTGGCGCCAGAACGAGGCGCGCGCCGCGCTCGCCAAACTCAAGGACGAGACGCTGGCGACGGCCCTCGACACCTACGAACGTCGTACCAGGCCGATGGACATCGCCGGCGAGATTGAACGCCGGGCCGGCGGCCTGCTGGCCATCTCCTACCCGTTCGCCGCCACCAAGGAGGCCAGGTACATGGATGCCTGGCGCGGAGCCGGCGGCTCGGTGGGCGACCGCGGCCTGCGCTGGACCACGACCGCAGTGATCGAAGCAGGCTCCAAGGCCGAGGCAGACCTGCCCGGGATGCAGTGGAAAGGCACCCTCAAACCCCCGTTCACGCTTGAAGCCACGTTGCAGCCCGAAGCCGGCAGCGAAGTCGCCCTGGTCGGCGTCACCAGCGGTGACCTCAGCATCCGCGTCGGACTCAATCCCAAACGCCAGGGCTTCTACCTGGCGACCAGGACCGACGGCAGTGGCACCTACGATGCGCTGAGCAGCAATCCACCGCCGGACTACAACCCCAACGACTGGTCGCGCATCCGTGTCAGCATCGATGAGGCCGGCAAGGTCAGCGCCTGGCTCAACGACAAGCCGCTCACCTGCGACCGTGAACTCGCCTTCCCGCCCGACGCCAAGCTCGCCCCCCTGATCCAGGGCCGCGCGGTCAAGCAGGGTGGAGGCGTCGCACTGGTGATCAGCAGCCTCAGCATCACCGGCAGGCTGTAGCCCGGGGCCTCGCCGGCCCCGAACCCCGCCCAGGGCCCTTCGCCCTGGACCCGCGCGATCCCGGCTCACTGACGTTCGCCGATCGCAGGGACGACGTCAGTGGTGGCGTGCTCGGCGACGGCCAAGCCTGCGCCTGCGCCGCCATCGAACACACACGCTCCGGATTCGGGGGCTGGAAGGTGGAAGCTGGAAGCTGGAAGCTGGGGGAGCGAAGGCGTGCATGGGCGGGGACAGGCGGTAGGAGGCGGGCATGGCTGATCGATTTGTACTGAAGGCGCCGTATGGGCCGACCGGCGATCAGCCGGAGGCGATCGAGCGGCTGGTCACGGCGCTCGGCGGTGGGGCGCGGGCGGCGACGCTGCTCGGGGTGACCGGGTCGGGCAAGACCTTCACCGTCGCCAACGTGGTGGCTCGGCTCAACCGCCCGACCCTGGTGCTGTCGCACAACAAGACGCTGGCGGCGCAGCTCTACACCGAGTTCAAGGGCTTTTTCCCGGATAACGCGGTCGAATACTTCGTCTCCTACTACGACTACTACCAGCCGGAGGCCTACGTCCCGGGCAAGGACCTCTACATCGAGAAGGAGTCGGACATCAACGAGGAGATCGACAAGCTGCGCCTGTCGGCGACGCGCAGCCTGCTCGCCCGCCGCGACGTGCTCATCGTCGCCTCGGTCAGCGCGATCTACGGCCTCGGCAATCCGAAGGAGTACCAGGACCTGACCCTGCCGCTGCAGGTCGGGCAGCAGGGCGATCGCGACATCGTCCTGCGCCGCCTGGTCGACATGCAGTACCAGCGCGGCGATCTCGACTTCCAGCGCGGTCGCTATCGCGTGCGCGGCGACGTGGTCGAGATCTGGCCGGCCTACGAGGACACTGCCATCCGCCTCGCCTTCTTCGGCGAGGAACTGGAGGAGATCGCCAGCGTCAACACCCTCACCGGCGAGGTGCTCGGCCGCCACGAGCGGCTCAACGTCTACCCGGCCAAGCACTTCGTCGTGCAGGAGGCGACGCTCGAACAGGCCATCGGCGGGATCAAGGACGAGCTGGCGGGCCGACTGACCGAACTCAACGCCGCCGGCAAGCTGCTGGAGGCGCAGCGCCTGCAGTCGCGCACCACCTACGACCTCGACATGCTCGCCGAGGTCGGAACCTGCCAGGGCATCGAGAACTACTCGCGGCACCTGACCGGCCGGAAGCCCGGCGAGCGCCCCTACTGCCTGTTCGACTTCCTGCCGCCCGACTTCCTCTGCGTGGTCGACGAGAGCCACGTCACCATCCCGCAGATCGGCGGCATGTTCGCCGGTGACCGGAGCCGCAAGGAGACCCTGGTCGCGCACGGCTTCCGCCTGCCCAGCGCGCTCGACAACCGCCCGCTGCAGTTCCCCGAGTTCGAGGCCCTGGTGCCGCAGCTGTTGTTCGTCTCGGCCACGCCGGCGAAGTACGAGGAGAAGACCGAGGTCGCGCGCATCGAGCAGCTGGTGCGACCAACCGGCATCCCCGACCCGCCGGTCTCGGTGCGGCCGACCGCCGGCCAGGTCGATGACCTCATCCGCGAGGTCAAAGCGCGCTGCGCCAAGAACCAGCGCTCGATCGTCACCACCCTGACCAAGCGCCTGGCGGAAGACCTCTCGGAATTCCTCGGCGAGGCCGGCGTCCGCACCACCTGGCTGCATAGCGACATCGATGCCATCGAGCGGATCGAGATACTTCAGCGTTTGCGCAGTGGGGAGACCGAGTGCGTCATCGGCGTCAACCTCCTGCGCGAGGGCCTCGACCTGCCCGAGGTGACCCTGGTGGCGATCTTCGACGCCGACAAGGAGGGCTTCCTGCGCAGCCAGACCTCGCTGATCCAGACCATCGGCCGCGCCGCACGCAACATCGACGGCGTCGTGGTGCTCTACGCCGACTCGGTCAGCCCGGCGATGCGCTTCGCCATCGACGAGACCGAGCGCCGCCGCGCCTACCAGCTCGCCTACAATGCTGAACGCGGCATCACCCCGACCACGGTGGTGAAGCAGGGCGACTACGGCGCCTCGTTCGCCGAGCAGCTGTCGGCGCGCAAGGCGGCCAGCGGCGGCGTGGCGTACGAGGGATCGATCCTCACCCCGGCCGACCTGCCCGACCTCACCGCGCGCATGGTCGCCGCCGCCGAGGACCTCCGCTTCGAGGAGGCGGCCCGCCTGCGCGACACCATCCGCCGCATCGAGGCCGAGGGCAGCGCGCCATCGGGCGACGAGCCGGGCGAGAAGGGACGCAAGCGATCGAAGGGCCGGCGGCGCCGACGGTGATCAGCGCAGCTTCCACGGCTGCTGCGGTGGATCCGGCCAGCGTATGTCTGGCAGTCGCTCGGTGAAATCCCATGTCCCGCCCGCGGGCGGATCGGGCAGGTCCATGCCCCAGGACGAGGCCTCGGCAACGTCGCTTGGCGACCGGCCACGCTTGTCCGCCTCTGCCTGGATCGCGAGACGCAGGCCCTGGGTCAGCTTGCGGAAGCGGACCTGCTGCAGACCGGGGCTGACCACTGCGCCACCGGTCCAGCGCCAGGGCCAGCCGTAGGGGTCGCAGCGCAAGGCCCCATCAGCGGCGACCGGCGCCCAGGCCGGAGCGCCCTTCGGCCATTGGCGGGCGACAGCCAGCGGATCCGGCACGACCACACCACCCGGCAGCGCCGGCCAGGCGACCTTGGGCAGGACCAGCGTACCATGCTGGGCCAGCAGTTCGCGCACCGTGTCCTCGACGAAGGTCCCGAGCGGGGATCCCGCCGTGGTGCCGTGCAACTGCTGCAGCCAATAGGGCAGCGTCTCCAGTCCCTCGACCTTGGTGAAGGCCAGGCCGCGCCGCCAGTCGCGTACCGCCTGCCGCCCATCGTCGCTGGCCTCGGCCTGCTCCCAGGCGTGCAGCCAGTGTTCCAGCGCTTGCGGATTGCGCTTCGCCCACCCGAAGCTGACCGACAGCTCGGCGCTGGCCAGCCGCCACAACGGGGTGTTGGCGGGCAGCGCCTGCAGTCCCCGCATGAGGAAGCCGAGCGCGACCTTGTGCTGCTTCAGCACCCCGCTCGTGTTGAGCACGGCGTGCTCGTAGAACGGCACGAACAGCGGATCGAGGCTGATCAGGGTGTCATAGAGGCGCTCGAAGCCGCCCCGCGCATCGCCACCCGCGACGCGATCGTCCTGACGGTCGATCTGCAACTGGAAGTAAGCGAAGGAGTCGATCCAACGTAGCTTGGCCACCGCCGTCGCCTGGCCCAGCGACAAGGCTCGCGCGACCACCGGCGAAGGCAGGAAGTCGAGGGCCTTGGCCCGCGGTTTGGGCACCGTGCCGACGAAGCGAGAGCCATTCCACGCCAATGCCGCCACCCCGAGGATGACGACGATCGGCCACAAGGCGATGCCGCGATCCGTGCGCATCTCAGAGCTGCTTGCGGCGGAACACCGCGATCGAAACCACCAGCAGCAGGCAGATCCACAACGCGGCGTAGCCGACGGCGATGCCGGCATCGGCGGCCGTCATGGCGTGGCCGTGGATCGCCTGGCCACGGAAGGTGAAATAGCCGAGGTTGGGGACGACGGCAGCCGCCGCCGCGGCCAAGGTGCGCTGCCAACCGTGCAGGTGGTCGATCAGCTGCGGCAGGGTGGCCACCGCGTGGCCGAGGGCGAAGACCGCCAGGCTGAGCACCGCTGACAGCAGCGGCCCGGCCAGCATCGACAGGCACAGGCCGACCGCCGCCATGACCAGCACCTCCAGGCAGGTCATGGCGACCGCCACAGCCAGCCAGGGGTTGAGCGTCGCGCCGGTGATCCACACCCACAGCAAGCCGATGATTGCCATCGCCAGCTGCCCAGCGATGAGCGCGGCCGAGAGGCCGAGGTACTTGCCGACGACGAAGCGCCAGCGCGGCAGCGGCCGGCACAGCACGGTGTAGAGCGTCTTCTGCTGGATCTCGCTCTGCACCAGCACGGTGCCGGTGGCGACCGCGACCAGCACGCCGATCACCGATTGCAGCGCCATGACCAGGTCGAGGGCGACGATGTTCCCGTCGGTCGAGCTGACCCAGCCGACGACGCGGGTGAGCAGCGCGGCAACGGCGAAGATGAGCAGCAGCCCGAGGAAGGCGCGCGAGCGCACGGCCTCGCGGCAGGTGGCGCCGGCGACGATGAGGATCACGACCGCTCTCCCAGCTTCACACCGGCGTGGTGGGTCGCCTTCACGCGCTGCACGAACCAGTCCTCCAGCGCGATGCGCTGGCGCTCCAGGCGCAGGACGCGCGCCGCAGGGACCGCGGCGAGGATCCGCTCGCGTTCGCTGTCGGCGAAGCTCAGCGTCCACGTCCCGTCGCCGCCCGGCTGGGCCCCAGGTGGCGGATCGCCACTGCCGGTCAGCACCAGCGGGGCCTGGCCGAGCAGGTCGGCGAGCGAGCCCTGCTCGAGCACCCGGCCGTGGTCGATGACGCCGTAGCGGTCGCACAGCTCCTCGACATCGCCGAGGATGTGGCTGCTGAAGCACAGCGTCGCACCGCGCTTGCGTTCCAGCGCCATGACCTCCTTGAAGCGCGCCCGCCACAGCGGGTCGAGGCCGGAGAACGGCTCGTCGAGGATGAGCAGGTCGGGCTGGTGGACGATGGCCTGGGCCAGGCCGAAGCGCTGGCGCATGCCCTTGGAGAACGAGCGCAGGCTGCGCTTCTTCAGGTCGGTGAGATCGAGCAGCTGGCACACCCGGTCGACCGCGACTGGGATGCGCGCCACGTCCATGCCGGAGAGCCGGGCGAGCCAGGCGAGGTATTCGCCGACCGCGAGATTGTCGTAGAAGTAGGGCTGCTCCGGCAGGTAGCCGATGCGGGCACGCAGGCGGTGGTCCTCGCCGCAGAGTTCCGAACCGAACAGGCGGATGGAACCCGTGTGCCCATGGAGCAGACCGACGACCAGACGGATGCTGGTGCTCTTGCCGGCGCCGTTGGCGCCGAGGAAGCCGTAGGCGCAGCCGGCGGGCACGTTGAACGTGACCTCCTTGAGCGCGTGCACCAGGTTCAGCCAGTCGCCGCGATAGCTGTAGGAGACGTTCGAGAATCCGAGCAGGTCGCTCACGTGGCAGGCTCCTTCTTCCGGGTCGTCCACAGCATCAGCACGTAGAGGGCAGCCAGACCGGCGCAGGCTGCCACGATCCACAGCGCCTCGGCCTTCACCGCAGCCATGAAGCGTTCGGGATCCTCGATCGCGCCGGGGTTCAGTTGGCCGATGCGCCGGCCGAACCATGCCAGCACCCAGCACCAGATGAACGAACCGGCCAGCGTCGCCAGCATGTAGACCTTGAGGTCGATGCGCAGGATGCCGCACGGGATGCCGATGACATGGCGCACCACCGGCAGCAGGCGGCTGAAGAACACCCCGCCTGCGGCGTAGCGGGCGAGCAGGCGCTGGGCCCGCTCGACCTTCTCCGGCCTGCAACCGACGTAGCGGCCCCAACGCGCCACCGCCGGCGGGCCGAGCCAGCGCGCCGCGAGATACGTCACCAGGGCGCCGATGCACGAGCCGACGGTGCCGGCGGCGACCACGCCCCAGAAGCTCAGCTTCCCTTCCGCCGCCCAGTAGGCGGCCGGCGGCACGACGATCTCGGAAGGAACGGGGAAGATCGATGACTCCATCGCCATCAGGACGACCACGCCGGCATAGCCCCAGCGGCAGAGCAGACTGAACCAGAAGAGGGTGAGCTCGTGCAGCACGGGCGGACGTCCTATCAGACGACGGAGGCGGGGACAACTGACCAGGTAGGCAGGTGGACGAGGATGCTTGGCGCTGGGGGCAGCAGCAGCCAATTGCCCCTAGCCCTCGCCTCCCACCATGCTCCCTCCCATGACCGTCCGCGTCCGCATCGCCCCCTCCCCCACCGGCGACCCCCATGTCGGCACCGCCTACATCGGCCTGCTCAACTGGTGCTTCGCCAAACGGCACGGCGGCAAGTTCATCCTGCGCATCGAGGACACCGACCGCACCCGCTGCACCGAGGCCAGCGCCCAGGCGATCTACAGCTCGCTCAAGTGGCTGGGGCTGGACTACGACGAGGGCCCCGACGTCGGCGGCGACCGCGGGCCGTACGTGCAGTCGGAACGGGTGAAGCTCGGCATCTACAAGCGCTATGCCGACCAGCTAGTGACCCAGGGCGACGCCTACCCGTGCTTCTGCGGAGCCGAGACGCTCGACGGCATGCGCAAGGCGCAGATGGCGGCCAAGCAGCCGATCATGTACGACCGCCGCTGCCGCGCGATCGATCCGGCCGAGGCCGCCCGTCGCGTCGCCGCCGGCGAGACCCACGTCGTGCGCATGAAGACGCCGACCACGGGCGACTTCTCCTACAAGGACCGCCTGCGCGCCAAGCCGACGGTGAAGGCCTGGGCCGACATCG
>JFJP01031129.1_pt1 | contig 10726 bp, 8 predicted proteins | sample 431651 | NCBI WGS metagenome assembly JFJP01 (sample SAMN02602958, study PRJNA72255) | Microbial mat metagenome, whole genome shotgun sequencing project. | biome: fresh water; feature: sink hole; material: water; isolation source: purple microbial (photo- and chemosynthetic) mats found in...
CCAAATTTTTTGTTAGAATGCCGTCCGTGCAGCAGGTGCTTAATGTTTTACGGTCTGCTGCACATCCTCCTTTGGTGGTTTTGGCCGGACTAGTTCCGGCCTTTTTTTGGTCTGAATTTTACCGCTCCACGGTATAAATCAAATCAGCGCCAACCCCGGAAATACCGCTGTTTGATTCAAACAGTAGTCTCTTGCTGAATCGGTACTTGACATTAAAGCTGTTAGCCGCATTGAACAGTCCGACGCCATAACCCACATATAAATCCGGCGACAGGTATTTACCGAGCATCAGTGAGGTGGCTTTGCTGCCATCACCGGAGTTTAATTGCAGCGCATCCAGACCAAACGCCTCACTCAGACTCTTGGTCAATGCTCCGGCCCCAAAGCCCATCGCGCTGGCCGCTTTATATAACAAGGCCGATTCGCCGCCGGATCCGCCTTCCGCCGCCCGGCCTAACACCAGATAAGACAGGATGCTGGAATTAGGCATTTTGGGATCGGAGAATAGCGTTAGCAGCGGTTTTTTCAATGTCCCGCGAATCTGGGCACCGGCGGTAATCACGTCGCCGGTTGCGGAATTTTCACCCTGCCGCACGACCCGCAAATCCAGCCCCGGATTGTCGAGCGGGCTGCTGCTGAACAGCAATCGCCCTTTTTCAATCTCAATTTCTTCACCATAAATCTGGTACTTGCCGGCCACGACTTCCATGCTGCCGCTGCCACGCGGCGCGAGTTGCGGGGTTTCCTCAACCAGCAGTTTACCGGCCAATAGGCCTTGAAATGCGCTGGTTTCCACCCGCACATCGTCACCTAAAATCACCCGCACCTTGGCATAAAGTTCAATACCCTTGGGTTTGGATGGCGGCGCTTCACCATGAACACCATTAACGATCACCACATCCCCGGACGGGCGAATGACCCCCGGTCGGTCGCCGCCGGGCCGCAAAAAAGCGCGGGGAATGATCACTTCACCATCAATCCGCACTTGTTGCTGAGTCACATTGAGTTGCAAATCAGGACTGATCTGGACTTGCAAATCCGTGGTATTCAATGACTGAAATCCTTGGCCTTTAACATCCAAGCTGAGTTGCGGTTTCAGGGGATCGACTTCACCGGTTAATTGCAACTGACCGGTGCCGGAACGCACCGAACCGGACAGTTGCAGTGGCCCTTGTCCATTGCCAGCAGCGGTCAATTGCAGATTTTGGAGGGTAATCCCAGCTTCGGGGATCGCCGCACCCGCATTTTCGAGGCGAACTTCCCCACGCAATGCCAGCTTGGGCAAAACCCCGGTCGCGCTAATATCCGCCCGCACCTGACCGGATACGTTTTGCAGTTGCGGTGCGAACAATGAAATGATGCTTAAATCGGTCAAGGCGGCATTGATTTTACCATTCAGGCGGGCGGTTCCTAGTGGATCCTGAATTTGCAGATTGGCTTGCATCTGACCCGTTTTAGCGAGATCCAGTTTGGTCTGAACATTCAGATTGCGGCCATTTAGATCGCCTTGCAGAGTGCCGCCATTCAGCGTAAACCGCAGCGGTTGACCATTGGCGTCCATTTTAAGACTGCCGGGCGCAAGAGTCAGATTGAGCTTGCCCTGCACATTGCCCACGTCCTTGCCACTGATCTTGGCTTCGCCGCTGACGCTGGTAGCTAGCGCGACCTCAGGCGGCAAAAACGCCTTGAACCGTTCCGGGCTGAGATTGCTCAGTTGAGTTCGGGCATTGAAGCCACGCCCCTCCTGCCATTGCCCTTGCACACACAGCCGGGTTGGAGCGCTACTCAGACAAAGAGCATCGAGATTGATGTCCTTGGCCGAAGCCCGCAGCGCTGCCGGTTTGTCCAGAGTCCACGCGCCAGCCACGGTATTTTTCATCGCCAGTTGTGCAATCCGGCCCTGCCAGGTTAATGCCGGCAGTTGCAGATTGCCGGTCAGTGCCAGATTAAACTGGCCCGGTTCGCCGATGATTTCCGCCTTGAGTTCATGCGCGGTGGGCGTCCCGGAACCATCGATCGTCAGGGTTTTCCATTGCTGACCGCCGAGCGTTAAACCCTGTCCATTGAGTTGCAATTTCGAGCGATTCGCGCCACCAGTATCCACAGCAGCCGTGCCACGAATTTGCTGAATCCGGGTGTCGTTATAACCGAGATTTTGTCCAGCAAAATCAGCGGCGATTTCAGGACGATCCCGGGAGCCGGTGAGTTGCCCAGTACTGGCAACGCTGCCGATCAGACCCGGAATCAGCCCTTGCAATTTTGGCGCATCGACTTTCCAGCGTAATTGCCAACGCTGATTCAATGATCCATCCGCTTCGATTTTTGCTTCACCCGCATTAATTTTTAGGGTTTTAATAGTCAGATTTTGATCGTCAACCGCTACATCAGCATTGCCGATCACCGTCTGACCGCTCAAGGTTCCACTCAGGTTTTCGAGCAGCACGTTTGCCCGTAATTTTTGCTCAAAACTGCCGTCGCTTTTCAGCCGCAGATTCAGCTTGCCAGGAACCTCTTTCCACTGCACGCCAGGATTCAAGCCCTCACCGGTCAATGCCGCTTGCCAACGCAAAACTGGTAGCCACGCGACTTCAGCATTGCCTTGAATTTCGCCATCCAGCGTCTGCCCTTTTAGCTTTACTTCGCGCACCGCCTGATCGGAGCCTTGTCCGGTTAGCGTCCAGCGACCTTTGGGAATCTCTGCGCCTTGCAGTTCGGCGGCGAGTTGAAACTGGTAATCATCCATCGCGCCTTGAATGCTGAAATCGCCTTTGGAACTTGCGACTTGCGGCGGACCCGTCAGCGGCCAGACCAGCGATTGCCATTGTCCGGCTGCGTTGAATTTTAATTTACTGAATTGCAGATCACCTTTGAGGTTAAGCGCCAAGGGTTGATGAGCTGCAGTCAGTTTTAATTGCTCCAGTTTCAGCGAGTTTTCATCACCATTAGCACTGAAACGAACCGTGGTTAAACCCAGTTCCGGCAACCCGGCAGTCAGTTCGCCTTGACCCTGAAATTGCGTCAGCACACCATGTGCCTCGATTTTGGCCGTGAGTGGTTGGCCGGCCAGTTCAGGAATCAGCGGCTTGAGATCGGTAATATCCAGTTTGGCTTGTGCCGACCAAGCGGGTTTTAAATCCAGTGGCTGACGAACTTCACCGGTTAATTCTAAAGTGGCCGGGTCGGGGATGTGCGGAGTCCATTGTTCAGTCACTCCTTTAGCAAAGGGGGGTGAGGGCGGATTTGAAAGCCAGGGTGCGCCGCCGTCCGATGGCAATCCCCCCCGACCCCCCTTTTTCAAAGGGGGGAGGTGAGTGCTTATGCGCTGATTGAATTGCAACCGGTCGCGCACTTCGCCCTGAATCGTCCCTTGCCCGAAATTAATTGCATACTCACGGGATAACTGCCGGTTGGATTCAGCCGCCCGCTGAGATGAAGCTCGCCTTGTGCCGCCCAGATTTCGAGCGGATCAATGGTCAGCGCCCCGGCTTCGGTATGGGCTTTGAGATTAACCGCGTCAATTAACACCGGCTCGGCATCGGGGGGCTGAATGCTGATGCTGCGAATTTCCAAGCGGTTCAGCAGCAGGCGCAGCCGGATCGCCGGGCGGCAGTTGCAAGTCCAATCCTTCCAGATGCAGCCGACTGATCGTCAGCGTGGTGTCGAGCAGATCGGCGGGTTCCCAGTCGAATTCACCATCAGCCAGCGCGACGACCAGAGCGCCGTCCTGATAGCGCAGTTGCTTGATCCATAACGGTCCCCACAGCGAACCCCCAGCTTGGCCGTAACTGAACTGGCCGGGCAAAACGCGCACCGGGTTCGGTGGACACCGCCCATCCCGCCGCCAGCAGCAAAATCACCAGCAAAATCAGCGGCAACCACAGCAGCGGCAACCACAGTAGCCGCAACAACAGACGCGGCACGGATCGGGGACTACTCACGGCTGCCCCCATAACGCCTCTACCGGTCCCGGTCGGCCATAGAAATAACCCTGAAACGCGCGACAACCATGTGCGATCAAGAAATCGCGCTGGGCGGCGGTTTCCACGCCCTCGGCGATCACCGCCAGCCCCAGGCTATGCGCCAGAGCCACGATAGCCCGGGCAATCACCGCATCATTGGGATCGATGAGAATGTCCCGGATGAAAGATTGATCGATCTTCAACTGATCCAGCGGCAGGCGTTTGAGATAGGTCAGTGAGGAATAACCGGTGCCGAAATCATCGAGGGAAAATCCCACGCCCTCGGTTTTCAGCATCGCCATTTTGGCGATGGTGTCCTCGACATTGTCCAGCAGCAGGCTTTCGGTCAGTTCCAGCTTCAGCCGTCGTGGATCGATGTGATGTTGACGAACCGCCTCCCGCACCTGTGCCACAAAGTCCGGGTGGTGAAACTGGCGGGCGCTGACATTGACCGCCAGCACCAGCCCGGCAGTCTGTGGTTGACCCGCCCACGTCGCCAGTTGGGCGCAGGCGGTTTCCAGCACCCACTGACCCAGCGGCAGGATCAGTCCGGTTTCTTCAGCCAGCGGAATGAACTCAGCGGGCGAAACCATCCCGCGCTGGGGATGCCGCCAGCGCAGCAGCGCTTCGGCCCCGATCAAGCCGGTGTCGTTTGACCCTCCCGCAACCCTTCCCGCAGGTCGGTTTCCAGCGCAGTGCGGGTTTCCAGCACCGACTGCATGGCCGGATCGAAGAAGCGCAGCGTGTTCCGGCCCGCCGCCTTCGCCTGGTACATGGCGAGATCGGCCCGTTTTAGCAGATCATCCACGGTCGTCCCGTGGTTGCGAATCAGAGTAACGCCGAGGCTTGGCGTGCTGCGGTGGTAGTGATGACCGGCGAGATGGTAGGGCTGACCGAGAGCGGCCAGAATTTTCGCCCCCACAATCTGCGCCTGGGCTACGGCTTCCTCAGCTTGATCGCTCAAATCCTCCAGCATCACCACGAACTCATCGCCGCCCAGCCGGGCCACAGTATCGATGGCCCGCACACAGCCGATCAGCCGCTGGGCGACCTGCTCCAGCAACAAGTCGCCGATGTCGTGGCCGAGGGTGTCGTTCAGCGCCTTGAAATTATCCAGATCGATGAACAATAACGCCCCCAGTTGCCCGCTGCGGGCGCTGGACACCAGGACCTGATGCAGCCGATCCATCAACAATCGCCGATTGGGCAAGCGGGTCAACGGATCGTAGAACGCCAGTTGTTCGATCTGTTGCTCGGCGGCCTTGCGCTGGGTGATGTCGGTCAGCGTGACCACACAGCCGAGTGGTTCGCCTTGCGGATCCACCAACGGTCCCACGCTCACCAGCAAGTTAAAAATTGCCCCTTGGCGTTCCAGCCAAGTCTCCACCCAGCGCCGATGTCCGACATGCAAAAGTTCCGCAATGGAAAACGTCGCGCCGTTGACCGGTTGCAGGGGAAAGGCGGACGCGAACGCCTGGCCGAGCGGATTGGTGCCGCAGAGGGTGTGCGCGACCTGGCTGGCGCGGATGATCTGCATGGCGCTATCGCACACCACAATCGCCTCGGCGGCCTGTTCCAGAATCGAACGTGCCAGTTTTTCCGCCGCCATGATCGCTTCAGTGCGTTTTTGCTCGGTCAAATCGGTGACCACCAGGCAAAAACAGTCCGGCATCCCTTCGACGTGCAACTCATCGAGGGAGAGATAGCAGGGAATCACCGTATCATCGCCAGTCAGCAGGGCGACTTCCATCTGATGCCGGGTCTGCCCGCTGCCAAGGTGCAGCAAAGTCTGAAACAGCGCTTGGTCAGCGGGGGCGATCCAGCGGGCAAAGGTCGCGCCGATGACTTGTTCGAGTGGCGTCTTGATCATTTCAGCCAAACGCCGGTTGGCGTAAAAAATCACGCCCTCCGTAGTCAGGGTCAGCGCCCCTTCGCTCATCGCTTCGATCAGCACCCGATAGGAATAATCCGCGCCCTGGAGGGTAAACACCTGCTCGCCGGCGACACCCGAAACCACCAGCGCATCCACCTCGCCGTTGCGGATAGCCTGCAAGGTCTCCTCGGCTTCCGCCAGCCGGGTACGCAGCACCGCGTTTTCAGCGATCAGCAAATCTCTATCGCTATCCATGAGGATCGACGACCTCACTCACCTTCCGGCGTAAATCCAGCCCGACCAGCACCCGCTCGGTGTTCGACAGATCACCAATGATTCGCCGCAAGGGCAGCGGCAGTTCCTTGATCAGCGTCGGCGCGGCGATGATCTGCTCGCCTTGGGCAAGTTGGGGCTGCTGGTAGAGATCGACGACTTCCAGCGCGTAACGGCCTTGCAGATGTTCCTCGCAGATTTTCTTGATGTTGGCGATGGCGCGGCTCGATTTCGGGGTCATGCCGGTCACATAGAGCCGCAGGAGATAAGTGTCCAGCGCTGGCTCAACGGCCAGGATTGAATCGGGGGCTTGATCGGTAGGCATGGGATTAATCCTCTCAGTCAAGGGGCCGGACTACGCGCACGGCTGCAAATCGAGACCCACCAGCACCCGCTCGGTGTTGGACAGATCGCCGATGATTTTGCGGACTGGCTCGGGCAGTTTCCGCACCAGGGTCGGGATCGCCAGGATTTGGTCGCTACGCGCCAGTTGCGGGTTTTCCAGCAGGTCGATCACCTCAATTCGATAGCGCCCGGCCAGGTGTTCCTCGCAAATCACTTTGAGGTTGGCAAAGGCGGCGATGGATTTGGGCGTCTGGCCAGCGACATATAGCCGCAGCGTCCACATTTCCGGTTCGGTCGGTGGCGCAGGCGTGGTCATGGCCGGCCTCCGGCACGGGTGGCATCGTCCGCTTTGCGGCTGTGCGCCATCGCTACCCGCTCCTGCGTCAGCGTCGTTTCTCGCTGTTGTTGGGACTCGATCAACGCCAAAATCTCCGCTTCCTGCGCTGCAAACTCGTTACGCAGCGCCGTGATCTGGGCGTCCACCAAGGTGCGTTTGCGTTCCAGTTCATGCTGCTGGCGCTCAATCTCCTGCTGGCGGGTCAACGCTGCCGCCCGTTCTTTTGCCTCTTGCGCCAGCCGCGCTGAACCAGTCAAGACGCCACTGGGACCGACATAGACATCGCATAATTCTACGCCGTGGGTGGTCATCAGAAACTCGCGGGTCTGGTTTGAATGGGTCATGCCGCGTGATTTGAGAATGCTCAGGGCGCGATTGCGCTCGCCGCCCGCCTCAATCGCCAACAGCAGTAACCAGGTATCAATCAGCGAGGAAATCGCGGTATCGGTGTGATCGAGCGGGCCGCCGCCGCTGGTTAAACTGGTGAAAAAGCCGGTCATCTGGCGGGTCTTCAGAAAATCGACCAGCCGCATCAACATCGCTTTGACCTCGGTTTCATTGTCGGCACTGATAAAACTGTTCAACGGATCCACGATCACAATCCGTGGCTGGAAGCGATTGATCAGCTTGTGCATGATCGTCAGGTGCATCTCCAGGCCGGTGAAGGTGGGGCGGGTCGCCTGAAACTGGAGCAGCTCTTGCTGCGTCCAGGGTTCCAGATCGATCCCCACCGAGCGCAGATTACGGATGATCTGGCTGGCCGATTCCTCGAAGGCAAAGTAGAGAACCCGCTCACCGCGCCGACAGGCCGCATCGGCAAAATGCCCGGCCAGACTGCTCTTGCCGGTCCCGGCGGTGCCCGAAACCAGCCGGCGTCCGACAGCATCGCGTCAAGGCGGGGGATACCGCTGGAAACCCGTTCGGTGGAGGCGACATGCTGCAAACCCACCGAGGTGATCGGCAGGATCGAAATGCCATCTTCATCAATCAGAAACGGATATTCGTTGGCACCGTGAGTCGAGCCGCGATACTTGACGACGCGCAACCGCCGGGTGGACACCAGGTTGCTAACACGGTGATCCAGCACGATCACGCAATCGGAGACGTACTCTTCCAACCCTTGCCGGGTGAGCAATCCGTCGCCGCGTTCGCCGGTGATGATCGCGGTGATGCCTTTGCTCTTGAGCCAGCGGAACAAGCGGCGCAATTCCGCCCGCAGAATCAGCGGATTGGGCAACCCGGCGAACAGCGATTCCACGGTATCCAGCACCACCCGTTTTGCACCAATGCTATCGATGGCGTAGCCGAGGCGGATGAACAAGCCTTCCAGATCAAATTCGCCGGTTTCCTCGATTTCGCTGCGCTCGATGTAGACGAAATCCAGCGCCAGTTGATTCTGCGCGATCAGGGTTTCCAGATCGAAACCGAGCGAAGCGACGTTCTGGATCAGTTCCTCAGCAGTTTCCTCAAAGGCCATGAATACGCCCGGCTCGTTGAACTGGGTCGCGCCGCGCACCAGAAATTCCATCGCCAACAAGGTTTTGCCACAACCCGCGCCGCCGCAGACCAGCGTCGGGCGTCCGGTCGGCAAGCCGCCGCCGGTGATTTCGTCCAGTCCCTGAATGCCGGTCAACGATTTGGGGAGCAAGGTTCTTGATGAGTCCATGATGATAACGAGAAGCGGAAGGTATCGCCGGGCGGTTGATCCAGCCCGGAGGCGAAATCCAGCCGCACCGGCCCGACCGGCGACCGCCAGCGCACGCCCATCCCGACCCCGGTTTTCATTTCCGGGGTCGCGCCATCAAAGGCGTCGCCACTGTCCACGAACGCCGCCAGACTCCAGCCATCCCAGACCCGGTGTTCATATTCCAGGCTGGCGATCAGCAGATTCTTGCCGCCGATCACATCACCCTCAGCGTCGGTAGGGCCAATGCTGTTATAGGCATAACCGCGCACGCTGGCGTCGCCACCGGTGAAAAAGCGCAACGAAGTCGGCAACTGATCAATGTTGGCATCGATCACGGTCGCGCCCACATCACTGCGGGCGATGATCCGGCTGGTGTCATTGAAGGCGTACACCCCTTTTAAATGCAGCACACCCTGGGCGAAAGTGGTATCGGACAGCAGTTCAGTCGCCGCGCCGCGCAATTCAAAGCCGAACAACAGGCCGCGGGTGGGATTCAGGCGATCATCCGCATCAATCCAGGTCCAGTTCAAGGCCGGAATCAGCAGCAGCGAATCAGTAGTGGCGGAATCGTCGGTGCTGTTGGGGGTCTGGTAGCGTTCGTACTGATAGTTCAGGTTGAAGTTTTTCAGCCAGTTGCCGTCCTGCCGCCGCCAGCCACCGCCGAGCGTACTCAGTTCATAATCCTGATTTTCATAATTTTGATTGGTATAGCCCGCAGTCAGCGCGTATTGGTCGGTGATTGGGTGGTCGCCGGGAATCATGTACTTGACGCCCAGCAGCGATTTGATCGATGACAGCAAGATTTCCTCTTCAGCGTGATGACCCCGACGATTCAGCCGGCGCTGTTCCATTTTCAGCCGACCGCGCGGGCCGGTATCGGTCCCATACCCCAGACCGGCGCTGTATTTGTACGGCTTGCCCGGTTCCAGATCGACTTCAACCGGCGTGGTGTCGCTGGCAGCGTCGGGCGGCGCGTTGACCTGCACCTGGCTGAAATAGGGCGTATTGCCGAGATCGCTTTGCAGTTTCAGCAACAGGTTGGCATCGTAGGGATCGCCGGGTTTGAACTGTGGATAACGCTCCAGCAGCTTGAGCGACAGCACATCCTGCTGGAACGCCATCGCGCCAAAGTGGTAGCGCGGGCCGGTGTCGTAATGCAGGCGAATCACCGCTTCGTTGGTTTGCAGATTGACCTGAATAGCGTGTTCGGCCAGGCGAGCCTCGAAATAGCCGCGCTCGGCGGCCAGCGATTCCAGGTTCTGCTTGAACTGCTCATACTGGGCCTGATCGAGAACCTGTCCCGGAGCGAACGGCGCTTTGGCCAGCACCTGTTGAAACACCGGATCGCTGCCGCCCTCCCCGAGAATTTGCACATCGACCGTGGCGATCTTCAGTGGCGGGCCGGGGTCGATGCGGTACTGCGCGATCCAACCGTCGGCGGTGCGCTCCAGCGTTGCCGTGATCACCGGCTGGTAATAACCGAACGGTTGCAGCGCCTCGCCGATCTGGCGGGCGGCATCATTGTGCAGCCAGCGCAACCGGCTTTCCTCCGGGGCGGCTTTGCCAGCAAAGCGGTTGAGTTCCAGCGCAGCCAGCACGTTGTCGCGCAGCGGTCCGTCCAGTCCTTCGACCTTGACCGTCAGTGTGCCGCTATTCGCGGTGTTTACCGTTGCCGACAGGTCGTCATCCTGAGCCGGGAGTGACCCGGCCGTCAGCAGAAAACCGGATCGGGACATGGAGATCAGTAGCGAATCGTGGCGACGGGCGGCGGTGAGTGAAAGATAGCCCGTTTAGCATACGGGGTGAAATCGGAAAACGCCCGGCGCGGCGCTGGAATGGGCTTTCCGCAGCGGGCTGTCCATTATGCCGTGATGACAGTGGCAGCCCGGTGAACGGGGACTAAAATTGGCGCTCACCCAAGCGTAACCGTTCAGTCCCCCCCTTTAGCAAAGGGGGGTCAGGGGGGATTTTGTCCCCATCGCCCGTGCTAAATCCCCCCCGGCCCCCCTTTTTCAAAGGGGGGAGGTGAACGCTTGCACCCAAGCCAATCCTTTGTGTGGCCCAGGAATCCCGACCCCAAAGCGCATGAAGGACGCCGATCAATCTTGTCAGAGGCATGGTTTACCGATACGATAACCGGTAATTGATGCGCTGATGCAGCGCAGGATTTAAAAGCATTACCCAGCGGGTGTAGTTCAATGGTAGAACTTCAGCTTCCCAAGCTGATAGCGTGGGTTCGATTCCCATCACCC
>JFJP01002691.1_pt2 | contig 10725 bp, 8 predicted proteins | sample 431651 | NCBI WGS metagenome assembly JFJP01 (sample SAMN02602958, study PRJNA72255) | Microbial mat metagenome, whole genome shotgun sequencing project. | biome: fresh water; feature: sink hole; material: water; isolation source: purple microbial (photo- and chemosynthetic) mats found in...
CCATCCGAAAAGCGCAGATTTTCCAGCGGATCAAGATCATCCTTGACCCCATTGGCATGGCCCAGGTAACACATTGCCGCGTGATAGACCTCGCTCACCCGGCCGATCGCTTCACCACACCAACGCACCTCGCCAGCCTCCGGCCGTGCCAAGCCGGTCAGCAAGCGCAGCAAACTGGTTTTGCCCTGACCGTTACCGCCCTGAACCAGCAATAGCTCCCCCTCTTTCAAGGAAAAATTCATGTCCTTGAACAACAACCTTTCGCCACGAGCGCAGGCGAGGTCATGAACAGAGAGGAGCAAGTCGGGCATGGCAGATGAGTTCGGGGGGCGGGCGAGCATACCCGCAAACGACCCGACGACAAAATGCCGTAGATCAATTAATGATTACGAATCGTCGCGAGGTCAGGGCAAGACAATCAACTCGCTGCGCGAGTTACTTAAGGACGAAAGCCACCTTGGCGGAAGCCAGAAAGTTGCTTTTCTGGTCCGCCGTATAAATCCGTAAAACATCTTCATCGCTGACATTCAAATCAGCCAGCGTTTTCAAGCCGACCGCAGTCACCACCAGCGGCGACTTGGCGCCCCGGGCTTCCAGCGCCGCACGCGCCTTCTCGATGCTGTTGGTGTACTCGCCGGCGCCCTGCTCGACCAGAATCTTCTGGCTGATCTTGGAAGGATCGTAAAGGGCTTCGCCCTTGCTGGAAAAAATGCGATTGATCAACGCCGGCTGGAAGCCCAGTGCTCTTGCATCGATGATCAAGCCATCATGCAACACATCCGCCACGACAGGCTTTGCGGCAGAGGCCGCAGGCGGCATGTTCACCGGCGGCGTATAAAACGCCGTCTGCAACATGGCTCGGCCGGGAGCCGCGTTGATGTAGTTGCTGTACAGCGTTTCGGCAACCCCGTCCGAGCCGTGAATCCCGACCTGCATGAACACCACTGCGCTGCCATCCACCGGATCCCAGGCTTCATGCACCTTGCGCGCGCCCCGGATCAACCCGTTGACTGCAGTTCTCACCGCATCGCTTTCCAGAGCGCATTCGCGGACTGTCGCCTGGCCGGAGACATGCACCCCATTGATGATTTCCGCCAAGCGGCGATAAGCCATGATTTCCGCTGCCCGAATCGCCGTCATCCGTTGCCGCGCCGGACCGCCTCCCGCCATCGGCAAACCTTGCCCGACTACCAGGATGTAACCCTGGGTCAGCGCCTCCTGTGGCGAGTCGGTCAAATCAAGATTACGCTGCTCAAGCCATCTGCGTCCCTGATCGAAATGCCCCGAAACGATCTGATCCGCCATAGCGGGGGAATGGGTCACTAGACAGGATAAAAGCGCGCCAATAACAAGAGAGGATTTCACGGTATGCATGATGCAAGACCCCAATCAGATGATTGATATTGCTAAACTGACGCAAGAGTAAACATTTCTCTTTGATAGGCAATATCGCCTTACAAAATTAGTTGCAACGAATCCTATTCGTCCTTGTTCGTCGAGCTGTCTGAACACCCCAATCCAAACAGAAGTCGTTCATGAATCGTCGAATCTCCGTCCGGCAAGCGACTGTTCCCTTGGTTTTTCGCTTGATTGTTGGCTTGAATCGCCAAGCCCTCTCTAATTTTCGAATATTTAACGTTTCGTATCGCTTGGTAGGCGTTATCGCCCTGCTGATCATCAGTGCGGGCCGGCCCGTATTCGCGTTCGAAGAAGGTGGGTTCAATTTCTTTTCACCTGCCGCAGCACCACAATCGGAGCCCGGCAAACTTTTTTCCAAACCTGAATATGCTCCGATTGCGGCGGAAAAACTGCCGCGCAGCGTAGCCATCCTGCCTTTTGGAAACAGCACACAGGAAGTCGGCATTGCCGAAGAAACCCGGCGCGCTTTTTATAACCAGTTCAGTTCCAAGCCCTACAGCGACATTGAGCTCGCCGCTATCGACGCCACCGTCCTGGCGCTTGAGCGGGACAAGAAAGCCGAGCCCGGCACGCTCGATTATTACCAGACGATATGCAGCACATTGGCTTGCGACAGTGTAATCACCGGCAACATCATCCATTTCAGCAAGCTCTTCGCCGGTGTTTATTCAGAACTGGCCATCACTGCGGAAATCCACATGATCGACGTAAAAAGCGGAGACATTCTGCTGACCAGGCGTGAAGACATCACCTTTCGTGAGGGTGGATTAAGTCTGACTCCGATCGGCCTGGCCATGTCAGCCATGTCAGCAGCACTGAACATGCGAGATATTCAACGGGTGCGACTGGTCAACGAACTGGGCTACACCTTCGCCAAGTCGATTCCTGAGCCAGTCGGAGCGGGTATTGCCAGCGGACCAAAGATCGACGGACTGCTCTCGAACGCAATGGAATCCCCCTTTGGGCTTGGCAAAGTCCTCACTCTTGCCATGCAGGGTGATCGCAACGGCAGCGCTGTGTTCGACGTCGGCAATTACCGAAGAGCCCTGCCGATGGTCGAAAAATCACCTGGCATCTATATCGGTGAATATCACGTGCAGGATGGCGATGTGGTTCGCCAGGCACCGCTCGTCGCAACCTTGCGCGGCCGCAATGGTCTCGTTTCCAGTTGGTACGACACCAGTGTGGTGACGATTGACAGCAAGGCGCCCATCGCACCGGCCAAACTCATTGCGCAATCAAAACCCGGAAAGGTGTTGCTGAATTGGGAAGCGATCACCCAGGTTTCCGACCTCGCCGGTTATCAGGTGCTACGCTCAACCCAGCCCTTGTCCGGCTTCAATCCAATTGGCACGGTGCAAACCCCTGCCTACATCGACCATGAAAACACCGATGGGCAATACCGCTTCTATCGCATTGTCGCGCTCGACCATGCCGGCAATACGTCCGAACCGGGCCCGATCGCGCGCGGTCGCATCCTGGCAAGCGGCGAGCAGACCTTGAGCGGACGACTCGAAGCAGATCGGGAACTGGCCGGCGAGGTGCGGATCAGCGGCGAATTGCGGGTTCCTTCCGGCATCTCGCTGCAGATTGCACCCGGCACCCGAGTCCGCTTTGAACCGAAGGCAAGCCTGATTGTGCAAGGCGGCTTGAGTTCTGACAGCAGCGACGATCCAATCGAATTCATCGCTCAGGGAAATGCCAACTGGGGCGGCATACGCGTCGAAGGTGGCAACATCGGCTTACGCGGTTTCACCCTTTCCGGCGCCAGCCACGGCCTGCATCTGCAAAATGCTCGCGGCATTCTGGAAGACGGTCTGATCCAGAAATGTGACACCGGTCTGTTGGTCACCGGCTCCGGCGGCGCCAGCCTGCACGATCTGCGCATCAACGAAAACCGGATCGGCGCCCGGCTTGAGCGTAGCGATGCCGAACTGACGCTGAACCGGATTGCCAACAATGAGATTGGCGTCGAACTGAACCAGTTTTCCGGCGTGTTGCGCGACAACACCATCTTCCACAACCGCCTCAACCTGCGCGCGGATGCCGGCACACTGCTGGAAGCCAACTTCTGGGGCAGCCTCGACCCGGCCGGCTTGAAGATTGAAGGTGGCATCGTCAGCGAAGCCCTGAATCGACCGCCACCGGACGGCAAAGTGGTCTCATTGCGGGCAAGCCCCTGTGCCGGACTGTCTTTCGAGGCCTGCCAGCAAAAAGCCACCGAGGCCATACTTGAAGCGGGGCGTTTGTTCCGCGCCAAGAATTACGGCCGCGCGTTGACCCATTTTGAAACTGCAATCGCCGCCCAACCGACCGCCGACGCGTATTATTTTGTCGCCATCTGCCACCAGGAAATGCAGGAAGAAGTCGCCGCAATCGAACGCTTGCGCGAAGGCATTGCCGCCTTCCCTAACGACCCCGCATTACACCGGGCGCTCGGCATGCTGTATTTCCAGCGTGGCGAAAACGCATTGGCGCAAGAGCAGATCGCCGAAGTCCTCCGACTCTCTCCCAACGACCGGCAGGCTGCGTTCATTCTCGATCGCCTGGGCAGCTCAATCCAGGCCAAGCAACCTGAGGTATTCCCATGATCTCTGTTTCGCCGAAACCCCGCTTCGGGGCCACCACATTCGGTCTCCTGCTCGCGTTGGGGCTGATGTCTCCGGTTGCCGTCGTTTCCGTTTTTGCGGCGGTTGCCGACAACCTGGTTCTTGGCATTACCCGGGGCGATGTTCAGCTCCTGCCAGCCGGGCGCGCACAACCGGTTGCGGCGGGAAAAGGCCAACCCCTGCGTAACGGTGATCGTATTTATACCGGCAAGGATGGCTGGACCGTGCTGATGATCCCGGATGGCAGCCGCATCGTACTGACCGCCAATTCGGAATTCATGGTGCGTTCGCACGATGCCAAACGTCGCACCGGCACCTTCGCTCTGATCACTGGCATGCTGCGTGCGATCATCAATCCGGGCGCCAGGGCTTCGAAAGATCCAAAGCCAACATCGCAACAGCCATCGAAGCCGCATTACCGCTTCAACTCTTTGACCGCGGTCGCCGGTGTGCGCGGCACCGACTTTTCCATGCTGCACCGTGGCCAGGCGAATGTGTTCTTCGGCAACAGCGGCATGGTTGAGGTGCAGGGACTCAACACCGAAGCGCGCCCGTTGACCACCGCCACGGTCATTCAAACCACGCGTGGTGCGCTACCGACGCAGCCGATCGCGGTCGAGCCCAATTCGCCGCTGGCGGAAGCGCGCGCCTTGCTCAACAGCGTTACCGATGAAGCCCCTGCTACCTGGGTTGAGGCGGGCAAACTGCCGGAAATCGTCGCGCGCTGGAATATCACCTACAGCCGTTACCTGGCCGATGCCGGTCGCCACGATGAAGCCCTGCATGTGCTGCAAGTCGCCCTCGACCTCTCCGATGCCGCCGATGTCCAGGCCGATGCCCGCCTGGAACGTGGCGCCGTATTCAGCCGTGACCCGGCGCAAGCCGAAGCCGCCCTGAAGGAATACGCCACGCTGCTGGACTCCGCTTATCGTGGACCGCAACGTGAAACCGCGCTCTACATGACTGGCATGGCGCATTTCCAACTCAAGCAGATCACCCAGGCACGCGCCCGTTTGCAACAATATTTGCGTGACTACCCGGATGGCCGCTACCGAACTCGCGTCGACACCCTGTTAGGTGGACTCGATGCGCCCGCTCAGTAATATCCTCGATCATGCCCAGATCCTCATTCAGTTCAGTCCATTCCGCCCATCGCCATCGGCGCGGCACTTGCTTATCCATGGAGGCACCATGCATCCCCTGATTATCGCCAGCCTGTTCTGCCTGCTGGCCTGGACTAGCGCAAGTCAAGCCACTCCACCACTCAAGGAAAAAACCTTTATCACTGAAGCCGAGGGCAGCGCCTGCATGGGCGACGACAAATCACGCAAACAGACGGAAGAAGTGGCTCGCAACGAGGCCAAGCGCCGCGCCGCCGAGCAAGCCGCGACGCAGGTCCGGGCGCAAAGCCGCGTCTCCATTGGCACACTGGAAGAAGACGTGATCAAGATCATCGCCACCGGCAAGGTGCGAGTCCTCGACGTCCTCTCGAGCGCATGGGACAAGGAAGGTTGCTACAAGTATCGGATTCGTGCCGAAGTCACACAGTCCAGACCGGGAGAAATGCAGGGCGGACTGATCAGCGAGGAAGAAAGACGCTGGGCCGAGCTGGAAGACGCGCCTGACTTGCGCGCGCTGGATACGTTTCTGGCGCAATTTCCAAACACTGTGAACAGCGAAAAGGCTCGCGCCATGCAAGCCGAACTGGAAGCGGGTTACCCGCGTGTCAGCGGACCATTCCTGGTTTATCGCGAGACCACGCTGCACCTGCGTCCATCGACGCAGGCAGTCGGCATCAGCGAAGTAGCGCCGGGTGACATTTTGCGCGTGGCAAAAATCCACGATGCCGAATGGGCAGTGGTCAAGCGCGACACCGGTCAATTGTTTACGCCATTCCGCCATCTACGCCCGATCAGCGATGACGAAGCCAATGCCTGGATGCGGTGTCAGAAAGCCGGCAAGGACGTTCAGCCGTGGCGAAACTTTCTGCAAACCTATCCCAAGAGTCACCTGGCCCGCCTGGCGTTAGTCCAATTGACCAACATCGAAAATCGACTCGAGCAGGAAACCGGCATGAGCGCACGCGATAGCGAGGAAATCGCGCTCTGGAACCGCTGCCTGAATACACGTGATCTGCAATGCGCACGTGAATATCGCAGACGTTTTCCGAATGGCAAATTTGAAAAAGAATCCTGGCAAATTCGCTGACCTATTTCCTACAACCCTTCACTTCTGACTCATCCATTTTCCAACTCAGCGCGAACCAGCCTGCACCCCGTTTCGAGCAGGCCATCGCGTAAACACCGGGAGATTCCTCATGCATCCTCATTTCACCGCCCTGCCCCTGTATGTCGCCCTGTTGAGCGTTGGTCTGCTCGCCGGCTGTACCACCCCCGGTGGCATCAACGCGGTTTCCCTGCAACCGATCGCCAGCGGGGTGGATGCAAAAAACCGCATCGCACCGGGAAAAATGACTGCTTTCGAAGTCCGTATCCAGGACAAGGCTGGCAAGACTTTCAGTACCAGCGACAACACCCTTTCCTGGGATGACCTGGAAATTAACGCCGCGAACGCCAGTTTTGATCGGTCCAGCAGCAAGCTCACCTTTGGCCAGGATGTCGGACAAACACCAGACAGCCGCTACAAGATTCGCGTCACTTACAAACCTGCGCCGGACATCAAGGGAGAACTCAACATCGTGCCGGATTGGGCGTTGATCCTGGGACCGGCAGCAAGCGATGTGGCCAGCATGTTTGTCGCGGTTGAAGGCTTCAAGGATGGTGATCGCATGGCGCCAGGTCAAATCCTGCCGTTGAAAGTTGAAGTCAAGGATAACGAGGGCCGCTACTTCGGCCTCGGCGACAGCAAGAACAATCTGCCGATCGAACGACTCGACATTGAAACCGTGAACATGGATTTCTCGCGCCAGAATTTCACGCTCAGTGGTATCAACGACAGAAAAACGGTTGAACCCGCCGGCTACAGCGTTTCGGTCAAATATCGCGGCAACCCGATCCAGACCTACAACGCGCATTTTCAGCCCGACTTCCAGTTGGTCGAAGGGCCGGATGCCAAAGACGTGCAGGACATCAATTTCGGCGAAGCCACGGTCGCCATCAACTCAGCCATCCCCGGTTCTGTCGTACCGCTGCAATTCCAGGTCAAGGATCGCGAAGGTCGTGTTTACACCTATCCCCGGCAAGGCAACCAACCCACCCTGCTGCCAAGCAAGATGCGCATCATCGGCGAGAACGTGCAGTACGACGAAGCCGGCAAGCAGTTCAAGCTGAATGAAAACTATCAGGCCATGGTTGGCAAAATCTACAAGATTTTCGCAACTTACGAAGGCCGTGACGACATGGTGTCGAGTCATGTCATCCAGCCTGACTTCCTGCATGGCCTGCCTTTAATGGAAAGTCACGCCATCGAGTTGCGCGGCAACAAGGGTAGTGACGGACGCGCCGGCCAGAATGGCAGCAACGGGCCGAACGGTTCCATGAGCCCGGTCGGACTCGGCGGCGCCGGCGCATCCGGCACAGATGGCACGCATGGCGGTCCGGGCCGCAATGGCCAATCCGGTCCGGCCATCCAGGTTCTCTCGCAGGAAGTTCGCACGCTCGACGGACAGACACGCCTGACCTTGATCGAGGTTACTGGCCCCGGCCAATCGCCCAAGTATTACTTGCGCCAACTCAATCAACGCCCGCTCGAAATCACCTCGATCGGTGGCGCCGGCGGCGATGGCGGCCATGCCGGCAATGGCGGTAATGGCGGCAAAGGTGGCGATGGTAAATTTGGCGGCGGCAGCGGCGGACGTGGCGGCAATGGCGGCAATGGCGGCAACGGTTCCAACGGCGGCAACGGCGGCAAAGTGCTGGTGCTGGTCTCAACGCCGGACATGGAAACCGCCTTTGTCCCGCTCTCCCGTGGCGGTGAAGGCGGCAAGGGCGGCGATGGCGGCATCGGCGGCAAAGGCGGCAGCGCAGGCTCTATCCTTTACGCAAAAACCGATTCGGGTGAACAGGCTGGTAATTCTTCCCAACAGATTCCGCTTGCCGCCACTGGCAGTGAAGGCAGCAGTGGCGCCAATGGCGCGTATGGCGTGCCGGGCAATAACGGCGACGATGGCACGGTTGAAATTCGTGTCGATCAGAAAGCCGGCGATGTCATCCGGCGCGCGCCCAAATCGCTGGTGGAAAACGTGCTGTATTGATGTTTTGTATTGTTGTGTTGTATTGATCAGCGCCACCTGCTTCGATAGCGCTGATGCGGTTCTGCCGGAAAGCGCCCGTTAACGCGGGCGCTTTTCACTTGTAAAGTCCGACAATCCCAGCCAACCCTGTCTACCCAACCCCGCCCGCCATGATCCCCACATCGCCCCATCACCACCCGTTCGGCATCGTCACCCTGGATGCCGAATACGTCCGTCCCGGTCTCGCCGCCGTTCACCTGATCGTTGAACACGGCCACGCCGCGATTATCGATACCGGCACCAACGCCGCCGTGCCGCATGTCCTGGCCGCCCTGGCTGATCTGGGCGTCGCGCCTGAAAGCGTGGATTTCGTCATCGTCACCCACGTCCACCTCGACCACGCCGGCGCCGCCGGGGCCTTCATCGCGGCCTGCCCGAATGCCAGGCTGGTGGTGCATCCACGTGGCGCGCGGCACATGATCGACCCAGGCAAGCTGGTTCAGGGGTCGATGGCGGTATACGGCGACGAGGCGGACGATGGCTTTGCGCTCGACTTCAACGGCCGCCGACTGGAATTCATCGATACGCCGGGACATGCGCGGCACCATTACTGCATCCACGATCTCGTCAGCAACTGTCTGTTCACCGGCGACACCTTCGGCATTTCCTATCGGGAATTCGACGTCGAGGTTGGCAACGTGCGAAAACCCTTCATCTTCCCGACCACCACTCCGGTGCAGTTCGAACCGGAAGCATTGCATGCTTCCATCGATCGACTCATCGCGCGCCATGCCGATGCCGCCTACCTGACCCATTTCGGCCGCGTCGACAACCTGCCCTTCCTGGCGCCGGTCCTGCATGAATTAATCGACGAATACGTCGCAATGGCGCTAGCCGCGCCCGGCGAAGGACAAGCCCGTCTGGATGCGTTGAAGCAGGCGATGAGTGATTGTTTGATGAAGCGATTACGCGCGCATGGTTGCACGCTGGATGACGCAAGCTGCCACGAACTGCTGGCCAACGATATCGAACTCAACTGCCAAGGGTTGCTGGTCTGGCGCGATCGCGAGCCACGCAGCTGAAGCAACAAGCACCTGATTAAAGAGTCGGGCGGAAATTCTGCGGTGGGGTGACCTGAACTACTCGCGTGGCTTAACCGCTTCGATATTCGCCGAGGCGATGTAGTTTTCCACGCCGCGCCCTGGTGCCCAGTGCTGGATGTAATCGCGGCTGGCCTCCTTCGGCGCGATGCGGATGTCGCTGAAACCAGCGCCGGCCAGCATGGCGACCAGATCGGCAATTTGTGCCGCACCCGCAACGCAGCCGGTATAGAGCGCCACTTCAGCCAGCATCTCTGAAGGCAGTTCGGCGGTCAGCACGATATCGGAAATAGCCAGCCGGCCGCCCGGTTTCAATGCACGGAAGGCGTCATGGAATACCTGTGCCTTGTCCGGCGACAGGTTGATGACACAGTTGGAAATGATCACGTCCACCGTCGCGTCACCCACCGGCAGGTGCTCGATTTCGCCGAGGCGAAATTCGACGTTGGCGTAGCCGCCTTTGCTGGCATTGGCGCGCGCCTTGCTGACCATGTCCGGCGTCATGTCGACGCCGATGACCCGGCCTTGCGAGCCGACTGCGCGCGCGGCCAGAAAGCAGTCGAACCCGGCGCCACTGCCCAGATCGAGCACTGTCTCACCAGGTTGCAAAGCGGCAATGGCCTGCGGATTGCCACAGCCAAGTCCAAGGTTGGCGCCTTCCGGTACTGCGGCGGTTTCATCCGCGCTGTAACCGACGGATTGGTCGGATGGTGCGCAGCAACTGCCACCGGGCGCGGGCGCGGTGGCGCAGCAGGATGAGCCGGTGTTGGCGACTGCTGCGTAGGCGGTGCGGACTTGCTGGCGGATGGCGTCGTGAGAGGTCATGGGATTCAGCAACAAGATTGCCCGGATTTGGTCGGCGTGCAACATGAACCGCCTTCGACCACGGCGATGTTGGCGAATGGGTCAACTTTCAGCTTCGGCTTTGCCGGCTCGTAACCCTCTACATAGGCTGCGTCGAATTTCGCGTCCAGCGCCTGCGCGGCTTCATCGCGGATGTGTCTGGCGATCTCGATCACGCTGTCGATCTGATCCTTGCTGACGCCGTATTCCTTCAGGCGATCAACCTGGCACAAGCCCTGTTTCGGATGGTTGGAAGCGATGTTGGCGGCCAGGGAAACCAGCGCAACGATGGATGGATGCAGCGCGCTCATAAGACAGTCCTCAAAGCATTGAACAGAACGCCGACCAGCACGAAAGCGGTGGCGAGATAGCCGGCGAACAGGCCAAGCAGCGGCCATTTCACGACTTTGCGCAGAATCAGCATTTCCGGCAGAGACAGCGCAATCACCGCCATCATGAACGCCAGCACGGTGCCCAGCGGTACGCCCTTGAGCAGCAGGGCTTCCGCCACCGGGATGATGCCAACCGCGTCGGAATACATCGGCACCCCGACCAGCACCGC
>JFJP01012821.1_pt1 | contig 10724 bp, 11 predicted proteins | sample 431651 | NCBI WGS metagenome assembly JFJP01 (sample SAMN02602958, study PRJNA72255) | Microbial mat metagenome, whole genome shotgun sequencing project. | biome: fresh water; feature: sink hole; material: water; isolation source: purple microbial (photo- and chemosynthetic) mats found in...
CGCGGCAAGATATGTTTGCGATCACTCAGGGCAACAGCGCCAACACAAACACTACAGAGGAATCAACTACAGGCGGAGGAATGGGTGGTCCACCAGAAATGGGCGGTGGTGGAATGCCTGGTGGCGGAATGCCCGGCGGCGGGATGTCAACCACTGGAACGACAACCGCAAGTGACGATGCCAGCGCAAGACCTGCAATGGATACCAGCACCCCAACCGCCTTGTTCGATGCCATAATCAAAATATTGGAAAAGAAAGTTCAATCATAGAAAGTAGAAACGCCATGTCTCAAACCACCTCAAGGAAGAAGGCGTAGCAGTGAAGAGATGCCTACACAGGCTATTGGATTCTGGCAAACGAATATGGCACTCCCTTCGGTATGCCGTTTTTTGTTCAGATCGTCGTGTATGCCGTTTTTTGTTCAGATCGTCGTGGAGAATGAATGACCCATCCGCAGTTTTGCCGCGAAGGCGCGAAGGGAAGCGCTCAAAGGTTATTAGGTGGAGTTCAAAATCTCCCGATTTTGCCGCCAAAGTCAGGGGACTTTGGACTCCGCGCCCGCCTGCCTGCCCGAAATAAAAATTTGATATACTGGAAAAACCATGCCACAAACCATTCTGATCGTAGATGACGAAAAGCGGCTTGTCTCTCTTGTCGAGAGCTATCTTACACAGGAAGGCTACCGTGTTGCCACTGCCTACAATGGACGGGAAGCGCTCACCGCTGCTGAAAAAGAAAAACCAGACCTGATCATTCTCGACATTATGATGCCAGAGATGAACGGCTATGACTTCATGCGCGCGCATCGCGCCCAGCACGACACGCCCATCATTATGCTGACCGCCAAAGTGGAAGATGATGACAAAATTATTGGACTCGAACTCGGCGCAGATGACTATGTCGTCAAGCCGTTCAAGCCGCGTGAACTCATGGCGCGCGTGCGAAATGTACTCCGTCGCGCGGGCAAGTCATCGCCAATGGGAAAAACCCTCAAAGTGGCAGATATTATCCTGGACCGCGACAGCCGCGAAGTGTTGGTCGGTGAACGCAGCATTGACCTCACTCCGTCAGAGTTTGACCTGCTCGCCGCACTGATGACCACGCCCGGGCGTGTCTTCTCACGCCTCGACCTGCTGGATGTGATCCAAGGCGTACGCTACGAAGGCTACGAACGCACCATTGATACGCACATCAAAAACCTGCGCGCCAAACTGGAAGACGACCCACGCAAGCCGCGTCACATCGAAACCGTGTACGGTGTGGGCTACCGCCTGAACAAAGGCTAGTCATGAAACTCACCACCAAGTTGATTCTCGCCTTCCTTCTAGTCAGCCTGTTCAGCGCGGGCATTATCGTTGCCTTCACACGCCTGGCTACAAACCGCGAATTCGATAGATTTGTTAATGATAAATATGAAGCCGAGCTCGTGCAACAACTTGCAGACTATTACCAGGAAAACCAAACCTGGAATGGCGTTGAAAAATTATTCAAGCGGGATCATGATGGGGACCGTCCCCTGTTCTTTTCGATTGCAGACACAAATGGAAAGATCATTGTCGCGGGAATGGATCGCGGTTCCGAAGAAATTATCCGCGCGAAAGAACTTGATGACGGTATGCCAATTCAGGTGAACAATAAGACGGTTGGCATTTTTCTGCTAAACACCCCGCCCGATAAAAATCCGCTCGAAGCTGAATTTATCCGCCGCCTCAGCCAGTCTATTTATCTCAGCGCCATCGGCACGATCATCCTCGCCTTCATTCTTGGCGCAATCCTTTCAGGCACTATCACGCGCCCCATTCGCGAACTTACAAAAGCCACACACGAAATGGCAGGTGGAAAATTCGGTCAGCAAGTTCCTGTACGCTCGCGCGATGAGATCGGCGAACTCGCATCATCTTTCAACAAAATGAACGACGACCTGGCGCGCTCCTTCAACCTTCGCAAGCAAATGACAGCCGATATTGCCCACGAATTGCGCACGCCACTCAGCCTCATCATTGGTCATGCCGAAGGCGTGCATGACGGCGTATTGCCTGCCTCAAAGGAAAACTTCGAGATCATCCGCGAGGAAGCCGAAAGACTGGAGCAACTAGTCAACGACCTGCGGACTTTATCTCTGGCAGATGCGGGTGAACTTGCGGTAGATTTTCAACCTGTAGATGTGAACAAACTACTGGGCGATATCCAATCTCACTACATGGTTCCGTTCAATCAGAAAAAGATCGCGCTCAACCTCAAGCTTGATCCTGGTATGCGAAAAGCGAATCTAGACCCGATCCGCTTTTCGCAAGTGCTAACCAATATTTTAGACAACGCATTACGCTATACACCCGAAGACGGGCGCGTTGATATATCAACAAAGCAAAACGGCAGCCAAATCGAGATCGACATTCAAGACAGCGGAAACGGCGTCACATCCGACGATGCCGCACACCTCTTCGACCGTTTTTACCGCGCCGACCCATCCCGCACCCGCGATAGCGAAGCAGGCGGTTCAGGTCTGGGGCTTGCCATCGCCAAGTCCATCGTGGAGATGCACATGGGGAAAATTTGGGCGGAAAGCGAAACAGGCAAAGGACTAAAGGTTATCATCCAGTTACCGATTGCAAAATAAATTCATCAGCAAGCTAATGGACACCAAACAATAAAAGAGGCATCTCGTAGTTTCGAGGTGCCTCTTTTATTGTTAAACTTGTATCATCTCAAAAAGTCGGGGTAAATGAGACTTCGGAAGTCTGCTGTGCGCCCCAAAATATTGAGAAGATACTTAAACTTGGCTAACTGTCGCCTGTTTCCTTTTCTTCTTTGCCAACCCCTTGGGCAGAATCAACACCACCAGCACAGCCATTATGCCAACATTTTTAGCCAGACCGAACACCCAGCGCGAGCGTGATCCGCCAGCGCCGCCCCGCTCGCCGTGTTCAGGTCGGAACTCACCACCCACGAGTTGTGCTCCGTCCTCATCGCCATCCCCCTCAGGTCGAAACTGGGCTGGAGCGCCATCAACGCCAGCGGGGATTGCCGATGTTCCACTGGCGTTGACCGCAAGCACCATCAATCCAGACAGGGCAGAAAACACCGCCAGAATAATCAAAATACGTCCGATGGTTTTCATATCGAAGCATCCTCCTTTTGTTTGGCAGGGAACAATCTCACAATCGGCTGGATCAAATATTTATTGAAGGCAGTGACGATCCAACTCCAATGCAAAGCCGTATGAAGTCCAAGCAGGATCAAGCCGATATTGGCTGACATATCATGTAATCTGCGCCAGGCAAACCCCGCTGGTAATTGAATGCCCATGATAGGCAAAGCCACTTCAGAAATCATGATGCCTGAGATCATGATCATGGTGCCGTCAATAAACAACAGCCAATTCAAAACGTAGTTGATGCGATTCTGACTACCGACCTTTCCCAGAAAACGGGTTGAGATTTCCACGATCCAGTCCCAACTCAAGAGCAGATGAATGGTCAGGGTGGCGATCATTGCCAGACTGAGCCATTCGTGAATGGCAATTCCGCTGGAGTGCGGGTCCATCGTGACAAGAAAGGCAATGAAAATCAGAATATCCAGCCAGAGCTTGGTCTTTGTTTGGCTGGGCGCAATCTTTTTCAATTCGTTATTCATGCAGTCTCCTTTTTTATTTCACCCATTCTATTGATTTTCAAATTTTGATGGTCAACAAAATACGAACAAATTGTGAGGAACTTGTAAAAAGTCACACTGGAGTCCAACCTCTGGAATCGCTAAGAAACTGTTTAATGAGTCAAAAAATCACCACAGATGAACACAGATAAAAGAGATTTGTTCTTGGTTTTTATCCAAAAATCGGTGTTCATCCGCGTTTAGACCTGCACTGGCGTGCGGCGCAAGTGTCTGTGGCTGAAAAAGAGTTATTAAACGTAACTGCTCAGCGTTGTAATGCTCGACGGTGCGGGCGGGCTGAAGCCCTGCCTCAGTGCATGGAAGTCCGCTAAAGCGGACTCAATGAATCCCGCGAATCATGGTTGGCTGAGCAGTTACTATTAAACAGTTCTTAGCGATCAAGGCAGCAACTTGAGTTAAATATCCAAAGTCAGGAGATGTTGGACTGCATTATTGGCATGATCGTTTCTGTTGTTTCAATCACTTCGGCTTGAAGTTTCCCCGCAGATAGTTCGCGCATACCAAGTTGAAAGCTGTCAAATTCACTGACTGGAAATTGCAGGGTCATCGTAATATCGCCTGCGAAGTCTTCACCGAGGATTTTGCCACGATGACGGGCAGAGAGTAGACGAACACGTTCCAACAAGTTGTAAGGAATTGCAAGCATCACCACATGCACAGAGATGCGCTGTCCGCGTTCGACATTGTTAACCACCAACTGTGCTGACTCGGTGTATGCCTTGACCAATCCGCCAGTACCCAACAGCGTGCCGCCAAAATATCGGGTGATGACCAGCACCACGTCGCCGAGTCCGCTTCCGCGTAGGACTGCCAGCGCAGGCTTGCCCGATGTCCCGGCAGGCTCGCCATCATCCGAAAAATATTCCGTCACCGTATTCCCGCCGCCAATGATATAAACCGGGACATTGTGAGTCGCATCGGCAAATTCCTTTTTGATGCGCGCCATGAACGCCCGCGCTTCGTCAATTGAAAAAGCAGGCGCGAGTGTGGCAATGAAGCGGGAGTTCAGCACCGTAAGTTCACGGCGGATTTCTATCAGGGGGACGGTGTAAGGTCTGGTCATAAGCGCATTGTAACAATTTGCTATTTCATTGGGAATGGAGTATAGTGATTATAGCCGTAATAAAAACGGCGCCCAGGCTAAACTACCTTCCCTTAGAAAAATATCTAGCACATATCTTTCCATATAATCAGAGGCGGCTCCATGGTGACCGCCTCTTTGCGTCAATTAACCAACTCCACTTGACTTCAGGTGATGCTGCGACAGATGTTCTACACAAGACCAGTTAAGTCGGCACCCCCCCCTGCATATTTTGCGCGCATCCCCACATTGTTTTAGGAGGCACTCATGAATTTTCAAGAAGGTGATCCAGTCATGCACTGGACCTATGGGTTCGGACAGATCGTCCACCTGGAAGAGCGAGTTATATCTGGCTCAAAGACTCTCTATTATGCAGTTCGGGTACGGGACCTGACCGTGTGGGTACCGGCAGATAGTAACCTGGAAAGCCGACTGCGCACGCCAACTTCACAAGATAAATTTAGACAACTGCTCAATATCCTATCTAGTCCGGGCAAAGCGCTGCCAGATGACCGCCATCAACGCAAACTGCACCTGCTTGAATTATTAAAGGATGGGCGCACTGAATCGCTATGCCATGCAGTACGCGATCTTTCGACCTATCAAAATACAAAATCGCTGAACGACAGTGACCAGATTATTCTAAAACAATCCCAAAGCACCCTGCTTGGAGAGTGGGAATATGTCCTGGCTGTTTCCCGCGCGCAGGCAGAGATCGAAATGTATCGCCTGTTGGCACCCGCAACGGTGGAGATCGAGAAATAACATGAATACACAATCGGAAGAAAAGCAGATCATACTTCGGGTCATGGAACGTTTTATCAGCACAGGCAGCGTCACAGACGAACAGGTCAAGGTGACTTGCCTGCCCGTGGACAAGACCAGCTATGTGGAAAAGATCGGAAACGATGGGCGCATCATTATGCTGGAAGAGTTCCGCTTGGACGGCAAGATCATCAGGGCAAGTTATAGTCCGCGCAGCAATACAGTTTACTTAAGCCCAAAAAGTTCCCCCGAAAAATTCCTTCAGTAAGTCCGGTGAAATAAAAAAGTTCGAGCAATAGTCATGATGGCGCACTGGGGAATTCACCAGCCTGAAGAACTATTGCTTTTCATTATCAGCCCTATATAATAATAGTGTGCAATTCCACACATTATAAACAACCGGGAGGGCTGTATGAAAATTTTATATCGTAATCCAATCACATTGTTCGTCCTGCTTGCCATGTTCATCATTGCGGCATCGCCCCAACCATCCTCAAAACTTCAAACCGACAATTCAAATCCACCTGACGAGGTAGTCAAGTTGGTATTCATCCATCATTCGACTGGCGAAAACTGGCTGACCGACGACTACGGAGACCTCGGCAAAGCGCTTGGCGAAGGCAATTATTTCGTCAGCGATACCAATTACGGTTGGGGTCCTAACACCATCGGTGACCGCACCGACATTCCAAATTGGACGGAATGGTTCACCAGTGCAAACACACCAACATACATGAATGCGCTCTTCAACGAAACCGAACAACATTCCTCGTATACACGCATCGTTCCCGACCCGGGCGGTGAAAACCAGATCATCATGTTCAAGTCCTGCTTCCCCAATTCTGCGCTGGAAGGCAACCCCAATGACCCGCCTGGAGCATACGAGGAACTATCGGTCAGCGGCGCGAAATATGTTTACAACACCATCCTGCCATATTTTGCAGCACACCCTGAAAAACTCTTCGTCATCATCACCGCGCCGCCACTCAGCGATTCGACCCATGCAGAAAACGCGCGCGCCTTTAATCAATGGCTGGTCAATAACTGGCTGGCAGAAAATAATTACACGCTCCACAACGTAGCCGTCTTTGATTTCTACAATATCCTGACTGACCCCAATGCCCACCACCGAATCAATAATGGACAAATCGAACACATCAACGGCACACATAACACATTACATTATCCCTCTGGCGATGACCACCCCTCTGTGGAAGGAAGCCGCAAGGCAACCGAAGAATTTCTGCCGATGTTGAATGTTTTTTATCACCGCTGGAAGGAAAGTGTCCCAACTCAGACTGCGCCCCAGGCGGAATCCACCACCCAAACAGAATCGCAGCCTGAGCCACCTGCCGCCACATCAGGCATCATCGACAACTTCGACGCGGGACCCATCACCAGCACCAACGGCTGGGAAGCCTTCCGCGACGAAGCCACATCCACCAGCATAGCTTGCGGAGCAGAATCAGGCACAAGTCACAGTGGCAACGCCCTGCAAATCGATTTCAATATCACCGCCAACAGTTGGGGAACCTGTGCGCTCATGTACGAAACCCCACAAAATTGGAGCACAGGAAACGGACTGGTGTTTTACTATCGCACTTCACAGGCTGGAACGATCTTCGATATTGACTTATATGCAGGACCGTCCGAAAACCGTGAGACGTACTTGTACACCATCGAAACCTCCACAGAAAGCGCAACCGACTGGGCTTTGATGGAAGTACGCTGGGAAGATTTCCACCGCGCCAGTTGGGAGGAAGACGCCGGCGCGACCTTTACCAAAGCCGATCAAATAATCGGCGTTGCGTTTGGGCTTGGCACACCGCCCGATGCGCCCAACATCAGCACGGTCTGGGTGGACGACCTTGCCTTGCTGGGAATGCCACCCACTGCGACAGAAAACACGCCACAAGAGTCTTCCGCGCCAACCGCTGCGCCCGAACAACTCACTCCCATTGAACAACCTCAAAAACCATCCCTGCCATGTGCGGGCGCGCTCGTCATGCCGTTATCGGTGCTTGCAGGCTTATCCTTATGGAAAAGACAGCACAGATAGACACATCAACCCTGCGCCAATCGCTGATATGCATACAAGAGAGAAACTACTCCCTCATCTTGCAAACTCTCGCCTGATAATCCCAGACGCAGGCATAGGAATTTTTAACGCATTGTGACTTTCTGACGATCTTGCTGCAATTCGCCACGCAACTTGTAGTCTTGAATTGGAACGCCACGCAACTTGGATTGAGTTGTTGTATTTCCTGCGTACAGCACCCTTGAAGACTATTGTAGTTATAGTCTTGCGGACATTGCGTAACCAGCGCCTGAACAGTCGGAACAACGCACGCAGGGTCGCAGACATTGATCGTAAAATAGGATGCCATTTGCCCCGTACATGTCACCATCTGCTTGTCACCTTTCATACCTGCATCTGAACACCTGAAACCATCGGTAAGCACTTCATAAGACAAACCTTTATCAAAGAGAATCAAATTGTAGGGATCCTTATCTGTGCAGAAGGTGCTGCTTTCTTCGGCAACCGGGACCTGGCACTGGGCAGATGGCGAGACGCTTGCGGCATCGGCGGGTTGACAAAATGGCGCAAACTCAGGCGTTGCAGAAGCTGTCGGGATAGCCGCAGTAGGCGTGCCTGTTGGCGCAGATGTAGCGGTTTCTGTAGGGCTGGCAGACGGCACCAACGTAGCAGGACCGGTCTGTGAAATGATTAAATTACATGCTGTGGTACTTACAACTAAAAGCGATCCCATAAAAACGATCAATTCAAAGATTTTATTCATACCGGTATCTCCTGCTATGCTTCCAGAAATCACCTAAACATATTATACAGAGTATAAATTTGAATTGCCATATAAAATCAACCCGCTTTCATAATACTCTCACAGCCGCCTTCACGCGCAGTCACAAAGCGAATTTAGCCTGTCGAATGGTTATTTCCTTGGAGAGCAGGTAATCTCGCGGTCATCCCAAAAACAGGCGGCAGAATTTTTATCACAAGTTGCCTTGGTGGTATACACACTGCAATCCACCACGCAAGTAGTGGTCTTGAATTTGAACGAAACACAGTTTCTATTAAGCACCTGCATTTCCTGTGTACAACATCCCAAAAGATCGTTGTAGGTATAATCTTGCGGACATTTCGTATTCATCGCCTGAACGGTCGGAATAATGCAGGACGGGTCGCAGACATTGATCTCAAAATCCGATGCCATCTTTCCTGTACATGTCACCATTTGCTTGTCGTCCTTCATGCCTGCATCTATGCAGTCGAATCCTTCGGTCAGTACTTCATAGGTCATTCCCTCGGTGATGAGGATCAGATTGTAGGGATTCTTGCTTGTACAAAAAGTGCTACTTTCCACAACAACTGGAAAGCGGCATTGGGGCAATGACGAAACAGCAGAGGAATCAGCCTCACAAAATGGCGCAAATTCTGATGTTGGGGATGGAATCAGCACAGGCTCATCAGTGGATGTGGCTGTCGGCAAAAGCGCCATCGTTGGCGTGATGCTGGCAGTTGAAACGGATGTCACCGCAGGCGTTTGCGAAGAAGATAAACTGCAAGCCACAGTGAACCCAGTCAGCAATAAGCCTGTAAAGATAACGGACTTCAGAATTTTATTCATGTAATACTCCTTAACGACTGTTGATAAAACCGCATATAAATCGTTCTCTTGCTCTTGTAATTTTAATTATAAGAGAATAAACGCGAACTACAAAACCAATTCTCGCAACCGCCAAACAAAACTGCAACCACGAAAAAACACAAAATACACGAACAAGAACAAAAAAAGGTCTTAAGTCCTTTTTCGTGTGGTTCGTATATTTCGTGGTTCAAAATTGGCATTGCTCATAACTGCAAGATAAAATTAGTAACCACGAAAAAACACAAAATACACGAACAAGAGCAAAAAAAGTTTTGAGTCCTTTTTCGTGTGGTTCGCGTATTTCGTGGTTCAAAATTAGCAACCACAAACAGCATGAAATACACGAACAAGAACAAAAAAAGGTCTTAAGTCCTTTTTCGTGTGGTTCGTGTATTTCGTGGTTCAAAATTAGCAACCACGAACAGCACAAAATACACGAACAAGAGCAAAAAAAGTTTTGAGTCCTTTTTCGTGTGGTTCGCGTATTTCGTGGTTCAATATAAATAGGAGGCTTTATGAACGAGGATATTCAGGAAAAGATTTTATACAAGGAAGAAAGTTACGCCATTCAAGGCGCGATCTTTGAGGTGTATCGCGAGATGGGGAGCGGATTTCTGGAAGCGGTCTATCAGGAATGCCTTGAAAGAGAGTTGGAGCGCCGTGGAATTCCGCACCAGCGTAAAGTGGAGTTAACCTTGACCTACAAAGGCGAGACGTTGAAGAAAACCTACGAAGCAGATTTGATCTGTTACGGTAAAATCATCCTCGAATTGAAAGCGGTGAAGGAAGTTGGCAATGAACACCGCGCACAGTTATTCAATTATCTGAAGGCAACCGGCGTGCGGCTTGGGCTGCTGGTAAACTTCGGGCATCACCCAAAAGCCACTGTCGAAAGAATAATCCTGTAACCATGAAGTCAATAACCACGAACGACACGAAATACACGAAAAGGGGATTAAAACCTTTTCTTTTTTTTATTCCTGCTTTGGCTCTTGTTCGTGTATTTCGTGTTTTTTCGTAGTGACAAAAACCTTGGAGAAAACAACATGAAAGACCTATCCCGAAAATCGTTTCAAACCCGCGCAGTTCATGCCGGGGAACGTGTTCCACCTGCAGAGTACACGCCGGTCGCTTCGCCAATCTATCCCGCTTCTGCCTATGTCTATGAAAGCATGGATGACATGGATGCCGTCTTTGCAGGCACAAAACCCGGGTATGTGTATTCGCGTTATTCCAGCCCCACCGTAACAGCTTTTGAAACAGCCGTTGCCAGTTTGGAAGGAGCCGAGGCGGCACAGGCATACGGCAGTGGCATGGCAGCCATCCATGTTGCGTTGCTCGCGGCTGGCGCGCGCGCGGGAACTTCGGTAGTCGTTGCGCTCGATGTGTATGGAGCTACCTTCACCCTGCTGCGTGGACTGTTCAGCACGCTCGGCGTCAACGTTCACCTCGTCGATGCCACCAAGCTTGACGAAGTTGAATCAACTATCAGGGAGGTAAAGCCTGTTCTGGTTTTGGTCGAGACGCTTTCCAATCCC
>JFJP01018805.1_pt1 | contig 10724 bp, 7 predicted proteins | sample 431651 | NCBI WGS metagenome assembly JFJP01 (sample SAMN02602958, study PRJNA72255) | Microbial mat metagenome, whole genome shotgun sequencing project. | biome: fresh water; feature: sink hole; material: water; isolation source: purple microbial (photo- and chemosynthetic) mats found in...
TACGGTGATCGCATCATCATGGAGAATGTCAGCTTCACCCTGCCGCCGGGCGGCATTGTCGGCGTGATCGGCGGCAACGGTTCCGGCAAGACCACGCTCTTCCGCATGATTACCGGCGAGGAGGCCCCCACGGCGGGCTCGCTGGTGATCGGGGCCAGCGTGGATATCGCCTACGTCAGCCAGTTGCGCGACGACCTCTCGCCGACTCATAACGTATGGGAGGAAATCAGTGGCGGTGTGGAAACGATCGAGGTCGGCGGCAAGCTGATGAACAGCCGGGCCTACTGCTCGCGTTTCAATTTCCGCGGGGCGGACCAGCAGCAGAAGGTGGGGGTGCTCTCCGGCGGCGAACGCAACCGTGTGCACCTGGCGAAGCTGCTCAAGAGCGGTGGCAACCTGCTGCTGCTGGACGAGCCGTCGAACGATCTGGATATCAACACGCTGCGCTCGCTCGAGGACGGCCTGATTAACTTCGGCGGCTGTGCGGTGGTGATCAGTCATGACCGCTGGTTCCTGGACCGGATCGCGACGCACATCCTGGCCTTCGAAGGCGATAGCGAGGTCCTCTGGTTCGAGGGCAATTACCAGGCGTTCTGCGATTGGCGCCGCCGCGAGAAGGGCGATGACTGGCAGCCGCACCGGGTGCGTTACCGGCCTGTGCGTCCGGTGTAGGGAATATGCGATCGATAAAGCGGGGCGTATAAGGGGCTCGGTCCCACCGGCCTTGTGCCGGTGGTGAAGGAAGTTGAGAGGGGAACCGGTGAACGAGAACGGCGACGAGATCGGATTACGAGTAAAGGCATTCAATCGTTCACCGTTCTCGTCGCCGTTCTCGTTAACCGAAAAGTGTGACAAAAAGACCAAGTTTTAGGTAAGGGGAGTTTGATCATGGATATGAAACTGATGTTCCTGGGCGGGGCGGAGAATGTGACGGGATCGAGCCATCTGCTGGAGGCCAACGGGCAGCGGATCCTGGTCGATTGCGGTTTCTACCAGGAGCGTGCGTTGTTGCACCGCAACTGGGAACCTTTCGCCGTGCCGCCCGCCAGCATCGATGCCGTGGTGCTGACCCATGCCCATCTCGATCATTGCGGCCTGCTGCCGAAGCTCGTCAAGGAGGGTTTCTCGGGGCCGGTGTACGCTACCGAAGCCTCTGCCGATATCGCCGAAATCGTGATGCGCGATGCCGCCAAGATCCAGGCTGAGGATGCCGCGTACAAGAAAAGCCGCCATGAGCGCGAGGGGCGGGAAAGCCCGTTCGGCTACGAGCCGCTTTTCACGACGGAGGATGTCGAGCGCGTGTTGCCTCTCCTGCAGCGTGTGCGTTATGGCAAGGTGCAGAAGATCGGTCCCGGGCTGAATCTGACGCTCAATAACGCGGGGCATATCCTCGGGTCCGCCTCGGTGTTGCTGGAGGCGATGCGGCACGGCACCTCTAAACGGGTGCTCTTCTCGGGCGATATCGGGCGTCCCGGCACGCCGATCCTGCGCGATTCCGTCCAGACCGAGGAGGTGGCCGACTACGTGTGTATCGAATCCACCTACGGCGACCGCGTGCACAAGCAGTCCGGCAGCATCTCGGACACCCTGATCCGCGTGGTGAAAGCGGCGGTCAAGGCAGGCGGCAATATCGTGATTCCCAGCTTTGCCATCGAGCGTACCCAGGAACTGCTGTACCGGCTGGGCGGGTTGCTCGCGAAGAACCTGATCCCCGAGATCCCGGTCTTTGTGGACAGTCCGATGGCCTTGAAGGTGACCGAGGTGTTCAAGCGTCATCCTGAGCTGTTTGATGCCGCGACCATGGATCGGATTGAACGCGGCGAGCATCCATGCGATTTCAAGGGGTTGCGGCTGACGCGGACGGTGGAGGAATCCAAGGCCATCAACAAGCGCAGCGGCACATCGATCATCATCGCGGGATCGGGCATGTGTACCGGCGGGCGTATCAAGCACCACCTGGCGAACAACCTCGGGCGGCCCGAGAGCACGATCCTGTTCGTCGGCTACCAGGCCGAAGGGACGCTGGGACGCCAGCTTCTGGAAGGGGCGCACCGGGTCCGGTTGTTCGGGGAGATGCACGATGTGGTGGCCCGCCTGGAGAAGGTCAATGGCATGAGCGCGCACGCGGACCGCGACGAGTTGCTCGCTTGGCTGCGGGCATTGAAGACGCCGCCGTCGGAAGTGTTCGTGATCCATGGCGAGAAAAAGGCGTCCGCGGCGTTTGCCCAGACGGTCCAGCGTGAGCTGGGATGGAAGAGCAGCGTGGCTACCTACCAGCGGGAGGTTGTGCTGGCGTGAGCGGCGGGTGGTTTTTGCGGGCTTGCCGACGGGGTTGAATTCGTGCATAGTGAACAGGATTTGACAGCGACAGTCTGAACGTGTTTTCGGGATCGGGTGATGAGCGAAACAAGCGATAAGAAGCAAAGCGGTGAGCCAGAGTGCATGCTGCGGTTCGAGAACGTCCGCAAGGCGTTCGGGCCGGCGCAGGTGCTGGACGGGCTGTCGTTTGATATCCGCCAGGGTGAGATCTTCGTGATCCTCGGTCCTTCGGGAACGGGCAAGAGCGTCACGCTCAAGCACATGGTTCGTCTACTGACGCCCGATGAAGGCAACATCTATGTTCGTGGCGATTGTGTAAATGCTGCGGCTGGGCATGATCTCGAGCGGATTCGCGAGCGTTTCGGCTATCTTTTCCAAGGCGGGGCGCTGCTGGCCTGGATGAGCGTGGGGGAGAATATCGCCCTGCCGCTGCGGGAGCGCACCAAGATGACCGAAGCCGAGATCAAGGCGCGTGTGGCCGAAGTGCTCGAGATGGTCGAGATGGGCGGGGATGGCGATAAACGCCCCTCGGAAATCTCGGGGGGTATGAGGAAACGCGCAGGGCTGGCCAGGGCGATCGTGACCAGTCCGGAGATCGTCCTCTACGACGAACCGACATCGGGGCTTGACCCTGTAACCTCACGCACGATCGATGCACTGATTGCCCGGTTACGCGACGAGCTGAACATCACCAGCGTAGTAGTCACGCATGACCTGCACAGCGCGTTGACAATCGCCAGCCGTATTGCCATGCTGCAAGGAGGCAAGATTATCGAGATATCAACACCGGAAGCGTTTATCCGATCGGAACATCCCGAGGTAAAGCGTTTCCTGGAGTCGCAGTTCATTACGACAAACGGGGTATGGGAGGACGCGGATAAATGAAGAAGGATTGGCGCGAACGGGAATTGACCATGGAGGTCATGGTCGGGGCTTTCCTGGTCATGGTATTTCTGGGATTGGGCTACTTCACGATCATCCTGTCGAAAGAGGCGCTTTTCCGGAAGACATCGGAGATGCAGGTGACGTTTTCGGACGTTATGGGCCTGCGGGTCGGCGACAATGTCGTGGTCCGGGGTATGCCGATCGGGAAGGTCAAGACGCTGGAGCTTCAGGAGTCAGGCAAGAATTGCGCAGGTGTTTGCACGACGCTGTCGCTGGACAAGCCGCTGGAGATGCATGACGGGTACAGCGTCACGATCGTGACCACATCGATCCTGGGCGGGCGGCAGCTAGAGATCGATACCGGGCCTGGCGAGGCGCCGGTGATTAAACTGGATCGTTATCGTGGCGAGAAGCCGTATGACCTGATGGGGGATGCTGCCCAGATCGTCAATGCCGCGCGGGTGGAGATCATTGAAGGAAAGGTGTTCGAGAAGGTACGGAACGTAGTGGATCAGGTTGACCAGGTCGTGACACGGGTCAATTCCGGGCAGGGCTTGCTTGGCAAGGTGCTGTCCGATGACGAGACTGTCTACCGTGACGTGCAGGCCAGCGCGGCATCCCTGCGCGAGATCATGCAGCGGTTGCAAAAGGGAGAGGGCTTGCTTGGCAAGGTGCTGTCCGATGACGAGACGATCTACCGCGACCTGCAGGCAAGCGCGGCTTCCCTGCGCGACATCATGCAGCGCTTGCAGGCTGGGGAAGGGGCGATTGGCAAGCTGCTTTCGGGGGACTCGACAATCTACAACGATCTGGCGGCGACGATTGAATCGGCCCGGCAGGTCGCCGAGCGGTTGAACCGCGGGGAGGGGACGCTGGGACGGCTTCTCACGGATGATACCCTGTATAATGAGCTTGAGTCCACGGTAGGCGAGGTGCGTGCGGCAGTCGATGACTTCCGTGAGACGGCCCCGGTAACGACGTTCTCCAGCATTTTCTTTGGTGCGTTCTAATGATCGAGAAGAAAGCCATCATACGGAATGCGCAGGGGATCCATTGCCGGCCGTCGGCCATGATCATCCGCTTCGTCAACAGCTACGAGGGGGACATCCTGGTGCGCACCGGTCGAGGCGAGACCAAGCTGCGCTCGATCCTGGAGTTGATGTCGCTGGAACTGTATCCGGGTTCGGAAGTGAACATCCAGGTCAGCGGACCGGACGAGGCCGAATTCTGCCACGACCTGGTCGCCCTCTTCGAGACGCACTTCGATTTCCCTCCGATCGGGTAGATGCGTATGTAGGACAGGCACCCCTGCCTGTCCGTTCACGCATAATTCCTGCCGCAAGATGCGTATGCCCGGTAGGTTTCTGCCACAAAAAAGCACATAAGTCACAAAATGGATGTCGTCAGCAGCCGCATCTGATGACAGGGCAAAATGCAGAATGGCGAGATGACCCATAAGCCTGAAGACTTGATGCCCCGGAAAAGCTTGTCAGAGCCGGTGTGGTGAAGTAGGTTTTACGACATCGCGCGGAGTTTGTGGACAGGAGGCATGATATGGCGCAGACAGCATTGAAAATGGATGAACGCTACACCTGGGATGATTACCGGACGTGGCCGGAAGGCGAACGCTGGGAATTGATCGACGGTGTTGCGTATGCGATGGCACCGAGCCCCGTGTCGGAGCATCAGGATATTTCCAGCGAATTGCATAGCCGTATGCATCCCTTTTTCAAGGGGAAAAAGGGTAAGCTTTTTGCCGCCCCGATGGATGTTCATCTATCGGAAGAAGACATTGTGCAGCCCGATCTCATGGTTGTTTGTGATCCGTCACAGATACGCCGGCACATTGAAGGACCGCCCGCGCTGGTGGTAGAGATTGCCTCGCCCGGCAGTGCCCGGCATGACCGGGTCGTGAAAACCGAGCTGTACGCCAGATTCGGGATCAAGGAGTACTGGATCGTGACCCCGTTCCCCAGCATGGTGGAGATTCTCTGGCTGCAGGGCGAACGCTACGTCTTCTGGAAGGGGTTTAGTCACGAGGATGTGCTGACCAGCCCCGGATTCCCAGACCTGCGGATCGAGCTGGCAGAGGTCTTTGAATTGGCGCTGCAGCAACACGCCGGCGAGCTGACCCTCGCCAAGGAAGGTCCCGCCCACTACAAGACATGCTGACACGGCAAAGCGGCCCCCGGCGGCGAGAGCGAATGATTGACACTGAACAGGGGCTGCGCTACCTTGGCGTCACTTTCTGGAACAAGGGTGAACTGGTGCTGCAACCCGGCAACGGGGAACGGTTTGGAAAACGGATTGAGAGCAGATCGGATCGGGAAGATAATGGGCAAATGAAGAATGGCGGACCTCCAAAGCCATTGAGTCGATTCCGTATTCTTTATGCAAATATTGTCGTAGAAAGAACCAATATGCTTGGCAGCCTGAAAGACAATCGTCCGAAGCGCGGATCGGTAGGTGAGTTTCTACGATCTCATATCAACCCCGAGACTAATCTCTCGTTCGTTTCGGCCTACTTTACCGTCAGTGCCTACGATGCGCTGAAGCCCGAACTCGAATCCGCCGAGAACCTCCGCTTTCTCTTTGGAGAACCGTCCTTCATTTCGGAGATTGATTCCGACAAGCACGCCAAGAAGAACTTTCGCCTAACTGAGGACGGGCTCGAACTCGCTCATTCACTCGCGCAGCGTCCCGCCGCAAAGGCGTGTGCGGCATGGATCAATAGGATGGTCGAAATCCGGTCTATCAGGCAATCCGGTTTTCTCCATGGCAAGGCATACCACATTCAAAATGGCAACGCATCCAGCGCCATTCTTGGAAGCTCGAATTTCACAGTTCCGGGGTTAGGTCTCCGCCATTCCGGTAACAATATCGAGCTCAACCTTGTCATCGATTCCGACCGGGACCGCAAGGATCTGCTCGACTGGTTTGAGGAAGTGTGGAGTGACGACGGGCTCACCAAGGACGTGAAAGCCGATGTGCTTCGATACCTGGAGCGTCTCTATGCGAATCATCCCCCGGAATTCATCTACTACCTCACCCTCTATCATATTTTCCGTGAGGAACTCGAAGGTGCAGGCGATGTCGACGACACTCTCAAGCGAACAACGCTCCTTGAGTCCAAGGTCTGGAACATGCTCTTCTCGTTCCAGAAGGACGGTGTCAAAGGCGCAATCAACAAGATTCTTGCCTATAATGGCTGTATCCTGGCCGACAGCGTTGGACTCGGGAAAACCTTTGAAGCGCTTGCGGTCATCAAGTACTTTGAACTCCGGAACGAACGTGTTCTTGTGCTCTGCCCTAAGAAGCTGAAACAGAACTGGACGGTTTACGGAGCAAACAGCCGCCTCAATCCCCTTCTCGGCGACGGGTTCGGATATGATGTACTCTCCCATACGGATCTTTCGCGGGAAGGCGGGCTATCCGGCGACATCGATCTCGCCAACCTGAACTGGGGTAACTACGGTCTTATCGTCATCGACGAATCCCATAACTTCAGAAACAACGCCGTCGGCAAGGAAAAGGACGACGGTTCCCGGCGGAGGAGCCGCTACGAGCGCTTGATGGAGGATGTCATCCAGTCGGGCTTGAAAACCAAAGTGCTACTGCTTTCCGCCACACCGGTCAACAACCAGATTGCCGACATCCGTAATCAGATATCGCTGATTGCGGGAGGTGATGTTGCCCGCTCCGAGAATCCCGCGCACGATAGCGCATTCAAGGTGAATCTCGGCGTTCCCAGCGTCAAGGAAACCACCCGCCAGGCGCAGAGCAAATTCACCACATGGACTAAGAAGCCGCCCGCGGAGCGCAAGACCCGCGACCTCATCAACCAACTCGGAAGCGACTTCTTCAAGCTGCTCGATGGCCTTTCCATCGCGCGATCACGAGCCCAGATCAAGCGCTACTATGCAAAAGAACTCGCCACCCTCGGCGGCTTTCCCGACAGAGCCAAACCCCAGGCTGAATACCCGGAGATCGATGCCGAGGGAAAATTCCTCACCTTCCAGCAGCTCGATGCCAAAATCAGCAGTCTCACCCTGAGCCTCTACCACCCGAGTTCCTACCTCCGCAAGGATCTGCCGCAGTCGGTTCTCGATGAATATGCCCAACGGATTGGCAACTTCACACAGGAAGGCCGGGAGCGCATCCTCATTTCCATGATGAAGGTGAACTTTCTCAAGCGTCTCGAAAGCTCCATTGATTCCTTCCGCCTCACCCTCGGTCGCACCATCCAGAAGATCGACGACCTGAAGGCGAAAATCGGCAGCTTCCAGGAAACCAAGAATCAGAACCCTACCTTTGACTTCGCCAATCTCAGCGACGAGGACTTCGATGATCTCGATGTCGATCCGGAAGATCTCAAGATCGGCGGAAAGCACAAGATCAACCTCGAACACCTCAATCTCCCCGACTGGAAACTCGCCGTCAGCCAGGATCGCGACCAGTTGCAATACCTGCTGGATCACGCCGCGCCGATCCATCCGGCCCGCGATGCCAAGCTTCTTCGGCTACGCTCCCTGGTTGAGTACAAGCTCGACCACCCCTCGACGAACCGGGAAGGCGAGCCAATCCGCAAAATCATCATCTTCACCGCATTCGCGGATACGGCGCAGTATCTCTGGAAACACCTCGCCGAGCCGTTGCATAAGTCACGCGGCACCCATGCCGCCCTGATTTCAGGAGGCGGGGCAAACCGTACCTCGCTGGGTAAATCCGACTTCGAGCACATCCTTACCAACTTCGCCCCCCGTGCCAAAGGACGCGACCGCCAGCCGGAACTCCCGCAGGCCGAGGAAATCGATCTTCTCATCGCCACGGACTGCATCTCGGAGGGTCAGAACCTCCAGGATTGCGACTATCTCATCAACTACGATATCCACTGGAATCCTGTCCGTATTATCCAGCGCTTCGGCCGCATCGACCGGATCGGTTCCCGCAATGTAAGCGTTTCCCTCGTCAACTTCTGGCCCACCAAAGACCTCGACGCCTATCTCAACGTCAAACACCGCGTCGAAGCCCGCATGGCCCTGGTCGACCTCACCGCCTCGGGCGAGGACAACCTCCTCAACGCCGAACAGTTCGAGGACCTTATCGCCTCCGATCTCCACTACCGGAATAATCAGCTCAAACGCCTGCAGAACGAGATTCTCGACCTCGAGGATCTCGACGAGGATTCCATCTCTCTCGCCGATTTCTCCCTTGCCGACTTCCGGCTCGATCTCCTCCGCTTCCTCGAAGCCCACCGCGAGGAATTGGAATCCTCCCCGCTCGGACTCTATGCCGTCGTGCCGCCCGACCCCCAGCTCCCTGCCACCCAGCCGGGCATCCTCTTCTGTTTCCGTCAACGCGATGACCGCCGCCCCACCGAGGTCAACCCCCTCGCGCCGCACTTCCTCGTCTACGTGCTCGACGACGGCAATGTACGCCTAACCTTCGCCCAGCCCAAGCAGTCGCTGGAAATATTCCGGACGCTTGCCTCCGGCCAGTCGACACCGCTCAACCACCTCTGCGATATCTTCGACAACCGCACCGGCAACGGCACCAGCATGGCGCACGAGAACCATCTACTCGAACGCGCCGTTGAATCCATCAAAGCCACCTTCGGCAAACGCGCTGCCGCCGCCTTGTTCTCCGGGCGCGATGGCAAACTGCCATCCGTGCAGGATACGCCATCCTCCAGTACCGATCTCGAACTCGTCACCTGGCTCGTGATCATGGGAGGCAAGGAGTGAGTTCACGCATTTTCATCAGTAGCGTCCAAAAAGAGTTCAAGGTGGAGCGAACCGCCCTTGCCCGGTATATTGCGGATGACCCGCTACTCGGGAAACACTTTGAAACCTTTGTTTTCGAACGGGATGTCCCGGCCAAGGACCAGCGCCCGGATGCGATCTACCTGGAGGAACTAGCCCGTTGCGACCTCTACATCGGGCTGTTTGGCAACGAATACGGCTGGGAAAACAGTGACGGCCTGTCGCCGACCCATTTGGAATTCAACAAGGCTGCCGAACTACGCATTCCCCGGTTGATTTACGTCAAAGGGCAGGACGATCAGAACAAGCACCCGAAGATGCGCAACCTGATTCACGCTACTGGGAACGAAATCATACGTCGACGCTTCGAGTCCTACGACGATTTACGCGCCAATGTCTACGCCAGCCTCGTAAGTCATCTGGAATCCACCGGCGTCCTGCATCAGTTGCCGTGGGATGCAACGCCCGCGAGAGGGGCGACGCTCGGCGATTTGGATGCAAAAGCCATAGCGAAATTCGTCCGGGGTGCCCGCAAATGGCGCAACTTCCCGCTGGCCGAGGATGCATCCCCATCCGAAGTGTTGGACAAGCTCAATTTGCTCGATGGAGAAGCGCCCACCCAGGGTGCCATTCTGCTCTTCGGACGCGAGCCGCAGCGTTTCCTGCCCGCTTCCCTTGTCAAGTGCGCACATTTTCATGGTACGGCCGTCGCCAAGCCCATCCCCGCCCATTTGGATGTCAGGGGCACCGCGTTCGACCTGGTCAACGGTGCTGTCGATTTCGTGCTTTCAAAAATCAACGTCAGCGTGGGCACCCGCGAGCAAAGTAGCCAAGCGCCCGTCGAGTATGAAATTCCACGTGAAGTCATCCAGGAGGCCATCGTCAATGCCGTGGCCCATCGCGACTACACCAGCAATGCCAGTGTTCAGGTTTCCCTGTTTGCCGACCGCCTGGAGATCTGGAACCCCGGCAATCTGCCACCCGCCCTGACCCTTGAGCTACTGCGGCATGAACACCGTTCCTTCCCCCGCAATTTGCTCTTTGCCGAAGCGCTCTATCTTGTCCGCTACATTGAGCGCTACGGTACCGGAACAGGCGACATGATCCGACTGTGCCGGGAGGCCGGCCTGCCCGAGCCCGATTTCCGGTTAACCGACGGTTTCGTCACGATTATTCAACGCCCCGCCCGAATGAAGACGGCAGAAGACACCCCGCAAGTCACCACGCAAGTCAGTGAGCAAGTCGGTGAGCAGGTCGCGGTGACCAAGTCGGGACCTAGTCGGGACCAAGTCACAGGGCAAGTCGACTCATCATCACCGCACAAGTCAGGGGTAGAGTCGGGGCCAGAGTCGGGGCCAGAGTCGGGGCCAGAGTCGGGGCCAGAGTCGATTCGGCAAAGAGTTCTTGTCTCGCTATTTCGCGAGCCGCTGGCAAAATCCGGTATCGCCGCTAAAATCGGACACAATAGCATTTCCAGAAAACTAAATGAGCGAGTCCGCGATCTGCTACAATCCGGCCTGATCGAGTACACCATCCCCGAAAAAACCACCAGTCGCCTCCAGAAATATCGCCTGACCGAAAAAGGCCGCGCCTTGCTTTCCAAATCCAAACCCTCATAATCCAACCTGTAGCCTGCAACCTTTAACCTGCAACCCTAAAAACCATGACCGACCACCGCTCAAAAATTGATGCCAGCCTGAAAGCCTTTGCCGCTGCCCCTGTGCGGCAGGCCGCCCTTGGCCTGCTTGGAACCCTGGG
>JFJP01043402.1_pt1 | contig 10724 bp, 8 predicted proteins | sample 431651 | NCBI WGS metagenome assembly JFJP01 (sample SAMN02602958, study PRJNA72255) | Microbial mat metagenome, whole genome shotgun sequencing project. | biome: fresh water; feature: sink hole; material: water; isolation source: purple microbial (photo- and chemosynthetic) mats found in...
ACAAACCGAAGTTACTATTAACAACATTCGGCAGCTTTATTCAAAGGAAATTCTCAATAAAATTTCAATTGAAAAAATGGTTCAAAGAGAAATTATAAATATCATCAAACAATACATTAAAAATCTGAAAGCCGGTGGCATAATTATTCAATTTGCTTATTTGTATGGAAGCCATGCAAGAAATGAAGCAACCCCTGAAAGTGATATTGATGTGTTGCTTGTTGGTGATGTATTTGACACCAGTGATGATGTAATTTTATCAAAACCCTGGCTGCCAAAATTCAGGAATGATTATAGAATTGAACCAATTGCTATTGGGACAAAGCGTTTTGAAACTGATGATGTTTCTCCTGTTATTGAATTGGCAAAACAAGAAGGGATAAGAATCCAACCTTAAATCTACTTAGAACTTAAAATCAATCCCAAACATAAAATGGGTACCTGCCTGCGGAAAATAACCATCCATTTTCGTTCGGACTCCTTCTGAAATGTAGGAATATACCCATGCATTCGATTCGTATTTCTCGTTAAATAAATTATTTACCATCAGGCGAAATGTAATTTCTTCAAACAGTTTTGTATTCATTGAATATTCAACATTCAAATTATTTACAAACCAGGCGTCCAGAATCCGGTCGTCGTTTGATGTATTATCGATGTATTGTTTTCCTACGAACGATGATACAAAGTTGATTTCCAGATTATTTACAGGCGAAAAAAGAAACCGGCTGTTGGCAGTAACATTGGGCGAAAAAGCCAGATCTGTTGTTCCCAATTCATAAGATTCCTGTCCCCAGGTATCCCAGTTGTCAACATATTCGATAAAATTCTTCACTTTATTCATACTCAAAGTGGTGTTACCATTCCACTGTAATGTGGGGGTAATTTTTACACCCGCCTGCAATTCAATTCCTGTGCGGAAACTGTTATCGACATTCACCATAATTGGCGCACCAACATCGTTGATTTCGCCGGTTAGAACCAATTGGTTTTTATAACACATGTAATAGTAATTGGCCGAAAATGAAAATGCTGATGATTTGTAATTGTATCCCAGTTCCCAATCGCGCAAAGTTTCATGAACCGGTTGTTTTCCGGTTGGATCAGTATCTACATAGTTACTGCGGTTGGGTTCGCGGTTGGCAATTGCCAGCGAAAGATAGATTTGCTGATTTTGTTCAGGCTCATAAAAAACTCCAATTTTTGGATTAAAAAAGCTGAAGTTGTGTTCTTGAGTAATATCCCGCAAATCGTCATCAATTCCGTCGATCTGATAATTTATATTTCGGTATTGAAGGTCTGTAAACAGGTTGATTTTTTCAGTTAAACGGTAATTATATTTTACAAAAACATTGAAATCTTTTTTAAGTCCGTTGCTGCTGTACCAGTCATGATTTGGTTTTGCATTTCCCAAATACTGAGCCCAGATTACTTTTCCAAAATGGTCGCCATCGTAAACATTATATCCACCGCCAAAAGTAAAATCGGTTTTATCTTTCTCATAATTTAGTGAATATACAATTCCGTAAAAATCGTTATCGAGCCATTTTTGGTTGATAAGGTCTGATGTTTCAACTGTTTCGGAACCAGCCAAAACTGGCGGAATCTGGTAATCTGCAAGATCTTCATCTTCCTTGTAATTCTCATAAAAACCACTTCCATGAGTGTAATGTGCCGATGCATTCAAACTGAGATTGGAATTAAAACTGTGCGAAAAATGCAGTTGAAAGTGGTTTTGCTGATAATCGTCAACCTGATTGTCATAGTAATTTACAAGGCCATTTTCATCGGTGTATTCTCCTGCGCTGTTATAAGTTCTGTTTGTTCCGAGCATTTCAGAAGGCACACCATTCCACGCCTGGTAAGTTTTTTCGTACCCCGAGAAAACAATGGCTTTTAAAACCGTATTTTCTGAATAATACCCTGATGAAATAAAGAATGACTTTAAATCTGCATCCGCCCTGTCAATGTATCCTTCTGAACTAACTTTCGACAACCGGGCATCAACAGTAAATTTGCCGTTAATTAAACCGGTGCCGGCCAAAACCGTATTCTTAAATGTATTGAATGTGCCAAAAGCAGTTTTATATTCTGCATAAGCATCGGGATTATAAGTGCTGGTTTGCAGATTAATAGTAGCTCCAAAAGCTGCGGCGCCGTTTACCGAAGTACCTGCGCCTCGCTGTACCTGCACATTTTCGATGGAAGAGGCAAGATCGGGTTGGTCAACAAACCACGTTCCGTGCGATTCGGCATCGTTTAACGGGATTCCGTTTATTCCTACATTTATGCGATTCATATCGGTTCCACGAATCCGGAAATTGGTGTACCCAATTCCACTACCGGCATCGGAAGTAGCTACAAAAGAAGGTGTTAATTGCAACAAATAGGGAATATCCTGTCCCATGTTTTGCTTTTCCAAATCTGCTCCTGAAATGTTGTTGTAAGCCATCGGAGTTTTACTTTTTGCTACCGAAGCCGAAACCAGTATTTCATCGGTCAGAACAAAATTGGGATTTAATTTTACTGAAATGTTCTGATCCGATTTTAAACTCACCTTAATTTCAGTCGTTTCAAAACCAATGAATGATACTTTCAATACATAATCACCCGGTTTTAAATTTTTAAACCCGAAAGTTCCATCACTTAAAGTTGATACTCCATACATTGTGTTTGATAAAACTACGCTTGCTCCGGCCAGTGGTTCTTTGTTTCCTGTCACCACGCCCGAAAGTTTGATTTGCCCGAATGCGGCAAATGCAACGAACTGCAAAAGCAGTAAAAACAATAAATTTCTCATTTTAGAAAATTTGGTTATAAATAAAATAACCAATGGAGCGGGACGAATCCCTTTTTTGCCCTCCCTACGCCGGCATTATCCGGATCAGGTTTTGTGGGTATGATCTCAGCCCTAATTTTATTAGGCACCCCATTGCATAAATTCAGGTTTTGTGGGTATGATCTCAGCCCTAATTTTATTAGGCACCCCATTGCATAAATATCGGTGTCAAATGTAAAACAGATTTCCGAATTAAGACTAATCGGTGATTAGAAATTTTTCAAAATTAACCCTGAGATTTTCGTTCAAACGCACCGGTCGCAGGTTTTTGCTATTTATAAACGAGCCTTTCTGGTTACCGGTACTGCACAATTCGTGGTTTTCGTTATAAAATCTGAACTGTAAAATAGCCGAGGCATTATTTAGCTGCGAAACCCAACATTCGATAAACACACGGTTGTTTAAAAATAACGGACGTTTATACTGAATAAATGTTTCGGTAATGATGGGCAGGATGCTATTTGTGTTAAGTAACTCAAATATCGAAATTCCCATGGCTTCGAAAAGTTTAACGCGGCCATTTTCCATCCAGGTAATGTAATTGATGTTGTTTACATGCCCCACAAAATCGATGTGGTAGGTATAAATTTTTTCTTCGAAAGTTAGTTTTTGCATGTCTTTTCCGATTTCCGATTTTTTGGTAAACGCGATTTTAGCTTTTGGGTTGAAACTTTAAATCAGAAAACCTGCGTTTTTTCTGAATAAAGAACTTCCACATGATGCTCTGCGGATAAACTTCAGGATGATTTTTCACAATTACATGTTTTTGAATCTCTTTCCTTTTACGCATCAATTTTCCAAGATTCTGATAAAATGAAAAATGAGCTTTTATAACTGCCCGAAATTCCCTGAAATTGAATCCCAGAATAAATTTCGCTGCGGCAACTCCATCCAAAACCATTCGGGCAAAAAATATTCTTGTAAACTGATTTCGGGGAAGGTTTTTGAATAACATAAACAGGTTATTTCTGAAATTCAGATATATTTTTTTCGGACTTCCGTATGACAAAGTGCCTCCTCCCAAATGGTAAACTACACTTTTGGGTTCGTAAGCGACTTTATATCCACGGTTTTTTAGCCGCCAGCACAAATCAATCTCTTCCATGTGTGCCCAAAAATCGCCATCGAAACCACCGGCGATTTTAAATGCACTTGCCCGCACAAACATACATGCCCCGGTAGCCCAAAAAATTTGCGAAGGTTGATTGTATTGTCCCAAATCTTCTTCAATCCGGTTTAAAATTCTGCCCCTGCAAAATGGGTATCCAAACATGTCAATAAATCCGCCTGCAGCTCCGGCATATTCGAACAAACCGGGCTGATTGTAACTTAAAATTTTAGGTTGAATGGCGACCAGTTTTTCATCGGTTTCAAATCGCTCAATACAAGGTTGAATCCATCTTTCAGTGACTTTTACATCAGAATTCAATAAAACCAGGTAATCAGCATCCACTTGTTGGATAGCCTGATTGTAACCTTCGGCAAAGCCATAGTTTGTTTTTAAATCGATAATTTTTACTGAAGGAAAAAACCGGTTAAGATGTTCTATAGATTTGTCGGTGGAACCATTATCAGCAACAATAATTTCGATGTTTTCAGAAGTAGAATATTGAATTACAGAAGGCAAAAAAGTATCAAATAATTTTTCTCCGTTCCAGTTGAGAATTACAATGGCTATTTTTGCGGGTTTCGGCATGAATATTAGTTAGTTAACAATTTAAATACAATTAGAGCCAATTTTTCTTTTTCGAGTTCTTCCAGAATATTTGTAATTTTTTCAGTTTTGTCTGTTTCCTCCGACTTAACCAAAGTTTCAAGTTCGCGAAGTTGTTTGCCTGTTAATTCGTCGTTTAACAATTCCCATATTTTTTCTTTTTCCTGTTTGGTTTTTGGTAGTCCCAACAATTTAAGTTCGGCAATTGTGGCAGTTAAAATTTCTTCTGCCTGCATCAATACAGGGTCTTTGTCACTGTTTTTTCCGGCTGCTGCTGTATCGCGCAAATTCCAGCTCGAATAATCGTAACCCAGGTCTTTTATCATTTTCAGTTTCGAACTGTCTTTTCCGAAAATTCGTTCCAAAAAAATAAGGGTGTGATTTTTCCATGCTTCCAGATCGAATTTTTTATCGCCTAAGCGTTCTATTTGTGCTTGTAGTAAAGCAATTTCCTGTTCTGCCATTTGATTCAATTTTTTGCAATTTACAATTTATAATATAATGAACACTCAATCAATAATTTAATAAAGTGCATTTTAAATATGCAGAAAAGTTAAAAAGTGCATATTTAAATGTGCAAAATCGAACTATTTTCTACCCAAATGTTGATTGATGATTCTGTAAAATTCATCGAAATAGTTGTTGCTGGCAGCGATAATTTCACCCCCAAACAGCCAGTTTTCGCCCCCGTTAAAATCGGTTACTTTGCCACCTGCCTGTTGAATGATAAATCCTCCGGCTGCAACATCCCATGCGTGAAGCGCGTGTTCATAAAACGCATCGAACCGGCCCGCAGCAACATAAGCCAAATCAACGGCTGCCGAACCAAGACGCCTGAGTCCCCGGGTATTTTTCATCAGTATCTTCATTGCAGCTATATAATCATCAACCCTGTCGAAATCATAATAGGGGAATCCGGTGGCAATTAAGGCATTTTCGGGTTTTGAATTTGGCGAAACCCTGATTTCCTGTCCGTTTAAATATGCAGCACTCTCTTTCCAGGCGTAAAACATTTCATCGAGTTTAACTTCGTAAACCACGCCTAAAACCATTTTTTCATTTTCTTTCAGACCAATACTTACCGAGTGGGGAGCAATTCCGTGGATAAAATTTGTGGTTCCGTCGAGCGGATCGATTATCCAGGTATATTTTTCGTTGTTTGAATTTGCTGTTCCTTCTTCGGCAACAAAACCAGAGTCAGGAATTAGTTTTTTTAAGGCAGCAACAATTCGTGCCTCCGCAGTTTTATCAACATAAGTTACAAGACTTGTAATGCCCTTAAATTCGATATCGCTGACGGTAATTTTTTTGCCCTCTTCGCGAATAAAACTGCCTGTTTCGCGGGCTATTTCCTGCACCTGAAAGCATAGGTTTTTGAAATCCATTTTGTTAAATTTTAAAGTAAAATTAAGTAATTTTATTTGGCAAACTCTATCAATACATTTCCATTTGGAAGAATTGATTTTAATGTTACTTTTTCCGTTTGATTCACCAAATCTTCATTATGGTGGGTTTCAACTTTAATGTAGTTTTCGGTGAAACCTACCAGTTTGTCTTTTTTGATTTGTTCTTCAAAAAGAACGGTTTGCCATGTTCCCAAATGTTTTTCATAAAATGCCCGAAGTTTTTTCTCCGAAAGATTAATGTACATCTGGGTTCTGCGTTTGCGGTCTTCTATTTCCACTTTCCACGGAATTTTCAAAGCCTGGGTTCCGCTGCGTTCAGAGTAAGTAAAGGCATGTAGTTGCGATATTTCAAGGCTGTTTATAAAGTCGTACGATTCCTGAAAAAGCTCTTCTGTTTCTCCGTTGGTTCCGGCAATTACATCGACACCAATAAATGCGTGAGGTACAATTTCGCGGATTCGGTGAACCCTTTGAGCAAATAAATCGGTTGAGTATTTGCGTTTCATCAGCGATAAAACTTCGTCTGAGCCAGCTTGCAACGGAATGTGAAAATGGGGCATAATTACTGTTGAATTGGCAACCAACTGAATAATTTCGTCTTTCAGCAAATTGGGCTCAATTGAACCCAACCGAAGCCGTTGTAAGCCTTCCACATTTTCAAGTGCTTTTAAAAGATCGAGAAAATTTTCACCGGTTGATTTTCCAAAATCTCCAATATTCACACCTGTTAAAATTACCTCCTTAAAACCTTTGTCAACAGCTTTTTTTGCTTCAGCAGCGGTATTTTGTATGTTGTCGTTTCTGCTTTTTCCACGCGCATACGGAATGGTGCAAAACGAACAGTAATAGTCGCAGCCATCCTGAATTTTAAGAAAACTGCGTGTACGGTCGCCCCATGAAAAAGCTTTGTGATAGTTTTTAATATCGGCTAAACGGGTGGTTTTTATTTCGGTAGTTGTCTTTTTTTCAAGATTTCCAAGGTAAGCCGGAATCAGAAATTTTTCCTGGGTTCCCAGAACCAGGTCAACTCCTTCAATATGGCCAACTTCTTCGGGTTTTAACTGCGAGTAGCAACCCACCACAATTACCATTGCATCGGGATTTTTTCTGACAGCTCTTCTGATGATATTTCGGCTTTCCTTGTCGCCCTGATTGGTTACCGAACAGGTATTTATAACATAAACATCGGCTTTCTCCTCAAATTCAACCCTTTCAAATCCAACTTCCTTAAATGAACCTGCAATTGTTGAAGTTTCGGAGAAATTGAGTTTGCACCCTAACGTATAAAAAGCGGCTTTCTTCCCTTTGTAATCCATCTTCCCTATTTTGAATAATTCTAAACAGGTTGCAAAGTTAGAAAAAAGCCGCTTATGGCAAATTGTTTAATTAAAGCAGGTTACTGGCCAATTCGGCCAAATAACTGCGCTCGCCTTTTACCAGGTTGATGTGGGCAAATAAATCCTGATTTCGCATCCGGTCGGTCATAAACGCCAATCCATTCGATTTCATGTCTAAGTAAGGAGAATCTATTTGTTGCAAATCGCCTGTAAAAACCATTTTTGTACCTTCTCCGGCGCGGGTAATAATTGTTTTTATTTCGTGCGGAGTGAGGTTTTGAGCTTCATCGATGATAAAAAATGCATTCGATAAACTCCGTCCCCGAATAAATGCAAGTGGAGTAATACTCAGTCTTTCTTCTTTCAGCATATCCTCAATGAGCTGATACTCGTTACTTCGCGGATTAAATGAGTGTTTAATTACCGACAGGTTATCAAAAAGAGGTTGCATGTAGGGACTGATTTTTTCTGAGGCATCGCCGGGTAAAAAACCAATATCGCGGTTACTGAGCGCAACAATCGGTCGTGCCAGCAAAACAGTTTCGTAAAGACGGTTTTGTTCAATGGCAGCAGCAAGAGCGAGCAAAGTTTTTCCGGTTCCGGCTTTTCCGGTTAATGCAACCAGTTTTATATCAGGATCCATCAACATATTCAAGCTAAAAGTTTGCTCTGCATTGCGTGGTTTAATTCCGTAAGCTGGTTTTTTTTCGATACGGTAAATCCGTTTTGATTTTGCGTCGAAACGGGCCAGCGCGCTTGATGAAGCTCCCTTGAAAATAAAACATTCATTGGCTTCGGGCGAGAAATTGGCTTTAACATCATCAGTTGCAATCGATCCCTGGTTGTAAAGAATTTCGATTAAATCGTCCCTGAAGTTATCGAATGTGGTTACCGTTTTGTCGAGTACATTGTGGTCGGTAACCTGGTCGGTTTTGTAATCTTCAGCTTGAATACCAAGCGATTTGGCTTTCATCCTTAGATTGATATCCTTGCTTACCAGAACTGTTTTTCGTTTTGGATAGACCGATGATATGTATTCTGCTATCGACAATATCCGGTGGTCGGGGATATCTTCCTTAAATGATGCTTTTAAAATGTCGGAGAATGGTTTGCCGGTTTCAATACGCAATTTTCCTTTTCCTGCTCCCAGCGATTTTCCGCCGTTAAATAACTCATCGCCAACAATTTCATCCAACAAACGGGTGAATTCTCTTGCCTGAAAATTGATGAGATCATTCCCCCGTTTAAACTTGTCCAGTTCCTCTAAAACTGTAATAGGTAAAATAATATCATTTTCCTGAAACTGATAGATACAGGTGTGGTCATGTAAAATTACATTTGTATCGAGAATGAAAATCTTACTTTTGTTAGTTTTATTTAACATCTTCAAATAATTGATTTTTTAAAAATATCAAATTTGATTATACAGATTGGCTTTGGCAACACAAATTAATTAACTCTTAATGGTTGATAAATAATTTTAAAGGTGAATTACAAAAAAACATTGGATTATCTTTTAGACCGTTTGCCCATGTTTCACCGCATTGGTAAGGCTGCATACAAAAACAGTCTGGATAATACGTTGAAGCTGGATGAGATTTTTGGACATCCGCACCGGCAATATAAAACCATTCATGTTGCGGGAACCAACGGGAAAGGTTCGGTTTCGCACATGCTGGCTGCAGTTTTTCAAACGGCAGGATACAAAACCGGGTTATACACATCGCCGCACTTAAAAGATTTCAGGGAGCGGATAAAAATAAACGGCCAAATGATTTCGGAAGATGAAGTTGTGGAATGGGTTGAAAATTATCCGATAAAAAACAATCTCTGGAATATTGAACCTTCTTTTTTTGAATTGACAGCAGCAATGGCTTTCGATTATTTTGCCAAACAAAAAGTTGATATTGCAATTATTGAAGTTGGGCTGGGTGGAAGACTGGATTCGACAAACATTATTACACCCGAAGTAAGTATTATTACCAATATTAGCTTTGACCATGTTGATTTATTGGGTGATACACTCGAAAAAATTGCTGCCGAAAAAGCGGGAATCATTAAAAAGGATATTCCTGTGGTTATTGGATTAACTCAAAACGAAACGCAACATGTTTTTGTTGAAACAGCTAAAACAAGACAAACTTCGATATATTTTGCTGATAAGGAGTATGTTACATCTTATTCGATGATAGGAATGGATGGAAGGCAAATATTAAATGTTGAACAAAACGGTGAATTGTATTTTCGGGAAATTAAGCTTGATTTGCTGGGACACTATCAAACACAGAATGTGCCGGTGATTCTAAAAACTGTGGATATGATGGTTGAAAAAGGCTGGCAGATTTCAAGGGAAAATATTTACGATGGTTTGGCAAATGCTGCAAAAATTACTGGCTTAATGGGGCGATGGCAGATAATCGGGAATAATCCGCTTACAGTTTGCGATACCGGGCACAACGAAGATGGAATAAAAATGGTGGTCAGTCAGATAAAAAATACCGCATACAAAACACTTCATTTTGTTTTTGGAGTGGTTGCCGACAAGAATCCCAACGCAATTCTTCGGCTTTTACCCACTGATGCAGTTTATTATTTTACCCGTGCCAATATTCCCCGGGCTTTGGATGAGAAAGAACTGGCTCAAAAAGCAACAGAGTTTGGATTGAAAGGGGAGTGTTATCTGTCTGTTCAGGAAGCATTTAATGCCGCAAAATTGAATGCCGGGAAAAATGATTTGATATTTGTTGGCGGAAGCACATTTGTTGTAGCTGAGATTTTATAATTTAATTTTGATAAATTTTTTGCAGAACTGAAAATACGTTTTATATTTGCAACGCTTTTAAAGAAAGGGCGATTAGCTCAGTCGGTTCAGAGCATCTGGTTTACACCCAGAGGGTCGGGGGTTCGAATCCCTCATCGCCCACCAAAAAAGACAACAGTTTGTTGTCTTTTTTTATTTCATTGAATATGTATTACAGGTATCCAACCATTAAAACTTCCACCTTACTCGCCTGAATTAATACCATTCACGCCGGTTTGGAATGTGGAATCCTTGGCGGAAATTACCCGCACCGGGATATGATTTCGTTTGACCCAACCATTCGCTTCCCGCACTCGCCCGACGAAAAAGTAAACATCGCCACCGTACAAAAATTCCGGGATTTTCTGGTGGCAACATTCGAAAGTATTCCGGAGAAATAGGGTGCTGCGGTTTCCGAACCACAGATAAAAAACCGGCGATTTGGAAATCCTGCCTGTTCGGTCAGGTGGGCGCCACACCCTCTCCAAAAAAAGATTCCATCTAATAAACAGGTGGAATCTTTTTTTATTGAATTTTTGTTAGATTTGGAAAAAATAACCTGACATGAACTGCCAGAAGCCAAAAATAAAATCAGTATTAAAAAATTTCCCTTCGAAATTTCGGATAA
>JFJP01012406.1_pt1 | contig 10723 bp, 7 predicted proteins | sample 431651 | NCBI WGS metagenome assembly JFJP01 (sample SAMN02602958, study PRJNA72255) | Microbial mat metagenome, whole genome shotgun sequencing project. | biome: fresh water; feature: sink hole; material: water; isolation source: purple microbial (photo- and chemosynthetic) mats found in...
GTCAAATCTGTTTTTGAACAGGCAAACATCCCATTATTCCTTGAGAAAGGCGATGTGCTTAACATGCCCTATCAGGATAATTTCTTTGACACGGTGATGATGGTCAGCATCCTTGAGCACTTAAAGCCTGCTGAACTAAAACAAGCGTTCATTGAAGTAAGCCGCGTGCTTAAGCCCGGAGGCCAAATGATTTATGGCACGCCGGTTGAAAAGCCATTTATGGTGTTTATGTTTCGTATGCTTGGACATAATATCCGCGATGAGCATTTTTCCACCGAGAAGGAAATTGCCGAAGCCGCCTACAAGGCCTTTTCAAAAGGACATGTTATTCCCATGAAAAGTACGCCTCCCATTGCCGGAGTTGTATACACGGTGGGGAATTTCATCAAGTAGAAAACAGAAAAAAAATACCGCCGAAAACGGCGGTATTTTTTTCTATTGAACCCGTTGGTAAATGCGAATTTCAGGATTGACCGCTGATATGAAAACATCGGGCAGCCAAGAGGGGAGCGTGTAGGTAAATTCTTCCACCAGCCGAAAGGTGGTCACCTCACCTGCCAGCAAACGCTTAAAAAAGTCACATTCCACAGGGTTGGTTTGGCAGATCGCATCGTTATACAGCCTTCCGTATGTAAAAGAATCAATAACAAAGTATTGCACATTGCGATCTATTAATCCCTGTTCGCCCTGGTTATATTCATACCTTCCGCCAGTTGGCACAACATCATCTGGATATTTGACGAAATAGATCGGGTAGTTGCGCGCGGCTCCATAAAACTGCTTTTTGTTCACAATCGGCGGATACAACGTGTATTCAATTGTATTTTTATATCCGCGGATTGTGGCAATATATTTACTTGCAGGAATGCGCGCATCGTTTATAAAAAGCAAAGCCGTGCTCACCAAACGCAGCATGGAATAGGAGATGCCTACAACCAGCAAAATAGTTACGCCTGCCGTCACAATTTTCCAGTTTTTGCGTTGCGCCAAATCAAAGATTTCATTGATAAAGAGCGCGCCAAGGATGGAAAGGAATGGCACGAATGGAATAAAATAGCGTGGAATGTAATTCACAGACATCATAAATGGCAGGTCAAAAAGAAGCACTGTGGCAAGCAGGATCAAAATTGCCTGTCCCTGCTTCGCATCCATTTGCAGCCTTCCAAAACCCCACAACATTAATTTAACTGTAAACCAGATAAAACAAAAGATAAAAAGATAATAAGCAAATATACCGACCGCTTTTTCAAAAACAGGCCATTGTCCCCACAGCCCAATTGGACCTCCAAAATTAAATCCATACTGGGGGTATCGCAAAAGCGCGGGAATAACATTTTTGAAATAATATACAAGCCATAGGGCTTTGGGGGTTCCACTGACAAACCCGCCAAAACTAAATAAGCCGCCGAAAAACAGCGTCTTAAAAGACTGAAGCCAGTCCTTTCGCAAATCGTTCCAATTCATTGCGATTAGCACAAACAACGGCACGAGCAAAAGACTGCCGCCCGTATATTTACTGGAAGCGGCAAGCCCTACAGCAAAGAACGAACCATAAATCCATATTCTTGATTTGGTGAATTGATACTTGATTGCAAAATAAATACAGAGAATGGAAAAAAACTGCAAATAGAGATCGTTGTGCGCGAACCGTCCATTTGCCGAAGCCACGCCGCTGGCGAGATAAAGTAAATCAGCCAGCGCAGAAGTCAGCGGGTTTGCGCCGATGGCGCGTGCTAAATAATAAATAAGAATCCCGCTCAGCGCACCAAGCATGGCAGAGACCAGCCGCGCCGCAATAAAAAAAATGGAGCGCGAATATCCCATTCCATAAACAACTTTGCCCACACCATACATCACATACTTGGGCAGCGATGGGTAATTAAAATCCGGTTCTGTTTCGTCAAAGATAATATCGCCGCGCAGGGCGCTATCTGCGCGCCAGACCATTTCGTCTGGATTCCAGAGCGCAGGCACGCCCCAGTTCACACCGGGGATGGTCACTGCCAGAAAAAGCAGAAACAAGAAAAACGGAAACAGTATTTCGCGTCGTTCCATAAAGCCTGAAAATTTAGCCAACATTTTTACTCCATTTCAGAACAGGTCAATCCTTTAAATGGCGCAGAAAGCAGCGACTGATCATTGACCAAAACAACCAAACCCCTGATAAGTCCACCCTGCCTGCACCCCACCACAAAAACATCTGCGGCATGGGGAAAATATTGCGGTGCGCCCTCCAGCGGAATAAAAACGAATGCCGGACTTGGTCCAATCAAATTAAATTGTAAACGACTGAATTGACTGGCCGCCAGCAGATTGGGACTGGACTCACCCCAGAAACTTCCCTGCTCATAATAGGATGGATAAAGAGCGCGGCCATACACAACCGTTGCGCCTGGTTCTGTTTCGAGGAAAATGTTCAACGCCTCGGCAGCGCCATCCAGCGGCAGATGCTGAATGGCAGACGACGCGATCAACTCAGCCTGTGACAGCGGAGGATAGCGCGTGGGCATCGCCAGTTCGAGCATTGGTAAAGATAAACCAATCAACAGGAATCCCGCCATTGCAAAGTACGTTTTTCTTTGCAGGAACGGCGCGGGCTTAGATTCACTGTCCGTATTTTCAATCGCCAACTTCTTGTTCCAAATAACCGAGGCGATCATCACAGCCAGTTGTATCAACCCAATGCAATAATAAAGTTGAAGAATCCAATCAACAGGCAGAACAAACCTCCAGCCCGAAATACGCGCAATCACCACGCTCAAACTGTATGTAAAATGGATCAGCAACGGGAATACCCCTAAAAACTTCAGCCGCCGAACCGCAACGCCAATGCCCAGGCTGATCAACCCCAACGAGAGGAAGAACATGACGCCGTATCCATTTGCCAGATCAATATATGGATCGTCCCAAAAAGGCAAATGATCAACATAGGCACGAACATCATAAAGCCTGAATGACATGGGCAAATAAACAACAGAGATTATTTCATTATGAATAAAGTAAGTGGAATAGACGCGCGCAATCTCAACGGGATGATTAAAAACATATCGAATAATCTGTGATTTTATTCTCGCGTTGTATTCGTCGAAGGATTCACCGGGCAATTGATCAACCACATCTGTTGGCTCCGAATATCCATCTGCAAACAAGCGGATATAAAAGCCCGTATTTTCCACGGCAGGCTTTCCAGATACCTGATAATTTCGCCAGACCCAGGGGGAAACCACAACCAACAGACCGAGCAAAAAAACCAAAATTCTTTGCGCTGACTTTCGCCATTGAAAGCCATCGGTAAAAATAATGCCTGCCAGTAAAATTGGCAACAACAACTGGGCTTGGCTCCGCATAAGCACAACCAGCCCAAAAGCAGCCCCGGCAACGATTCCCAGTGGATAATGGTGATTGGTCTTTCTTAACCAATTTACAAGCGCGTAAACAAGCAACAACATAAACGCCATGGTCGGGAGGTCAGACAGCAATAACTTTGAATGACTCACTTCAAGAATGTTAGTCAACGCGATGGCGTTCTTTTCCCTAAAAATAATCAATACTGCCGCCAGCACGCCCGCTGACTGATTCCCCAAAAGCGAAGCTAACTGAAACACCAAGGCAGGCATAATTGCCAGACACAGCACTTGTAAAGTTAGTACAACGGCATAATTCTGTCCACCAATGAGGTGCAACAGGGTAAGGGAGAAAATATATAAGGGACGCAGAACCACTTCCAGATTTCTGCCTTCACCAATTAAGATGCTTTGCGAAGTGGCATCGTAAAATCCCGCATCTGAATAGGGATAGTATTCAAAATTGGGCGCCGTTGGCGCAGGGTTGAAGTAACTTTGTTTGAGCATTGGCTCGCCCTGCCAAACCAAAAAGGCGCTGATCCATAAAACAAAAAAAATAACCGTTTCAAACTTAAGCGAATATTTTTTTTCTTTCCACAGATTCAAATACCATGCTTCAATAGGACTTTTAAAACGCATAAACAACAAACTGCAAAAGAAAGCGATTAAAAGTTGGGGAAATGGAATGGGAGTGCCGGGGGTGTGCCAGCCATAGGTTTCGGGTTTCAGCCCAATACCGCTCCAGGAAACCCAGACTGATACCAGCACGGCAAAGGCAAAAAAGAGGCCGGCAGTTTTAAAAACGGGATTCCATTGACGCAGGTTTTCAAAATAAACTTTTTGCTCGCGCCAAAGAAATTGTCCCAAAAGGGTTTGCGCGCCCAGAAAACCGCCAAAATAAATAAGCGGCGCAAGGCGTTCACCTGCCGCAGCAAAATCGCCAAACCGCTCCGCTGGCATCAGCAGGAACAGGATGCTAAAAAGCACAAACAGGGATGAAACTACATTAATTAAGATGCGATTCCATTTGATCTCGAAAGACGCATCCACAAACCGAATGAGTTTATTAAGATAGTGAGGAGAGATGACCACTGCGCCAAAAGTCAGCGCGGATACAAAAAAAGGAATTGCTGCGCACGCCATCAAAAGCAGGCGGCTTAATGAATATCCGCCCAAAATGGCGTTCCCCGTATCGGATGGGATGGACGCCAGAAAATAAAAAGCAATAGCGCTTTCGAGAACAATCAAAAGCGCATAGAACTTCAAGAGCAGAGACTTTGTATTCAGCAAAATTATCAGCCCTCGTTCTTATCCCGAATTGGGGCTTCAGCAAATACCTGAATCAATGTGGTCGAATCTACAGATAAATCACCGCTGATAAATTCTGAACGAATACGGCGACGCGTTTGTTCAAACTCATTCTCCTGACGGGCAAGAACGTTAATTTTTATTTGCCCAAAATACTTCTCAAAAATTCTTTGGTAGGACGGCAGGCGGTAGCGATTCAAATTACTGGTTGGGTTCAGAAAGTTTTTCCAGATTGTTTCTGAATAAGCAAGCATGGCGAAGGGATATTTGAAATAGTGATCGCGCAAATCAACAAAATGTAGGTGGATGCCATGCGGCGCGGTCAACTTTGCGAGCGCGGATGTAATGCCATCCACATCGTCCAAATGCTCATAGACTGAGGTACTTAACACAAGATCAACAGCGGAAATTTCAGATTGAAGTTTCGCATCGCGAATATCACCATGCCGAAGCGTAATATGCTCGGCGCGGGGTTTTACTTCGTTGTTTTCCATAATCAGGTAGTCGCTATATTTTGGCAACAACTCAAGGTTGCGTTCCTGATCCAGAAGCACAAAATGATCGCACAATACTACATGAGCGGCGCCTTGTTTGAGCAATTCAACGCCAACCGCAAAACGCCCGCCATAACCAAATACCAAAACCCGCTGATTTTGTATGGATTTCCCGTACTGCGCCAGCGCTTTCATATATTGATCCACAGCCGCAAGCGGGTCGCTTGATTCCAAACCTGGGCGGATGATCCACCTGCGTTTTAAAAGAAAACGGGCAATGCCTTCCGGCATAAAATGACGAATAAGACGAAGGAGTAGATAACGAATATTCAAGGTGTATTTTCCTTTATGGCAATACCGCGGAACAATCAACCGCGTTTTTTATGGGGATAAGCAGTTGTACTTTAATGTCTTTTATGGTTTCCAATGGCTCGTAGTAACATAACACGGGACCCGCCACCCATTTTACCCAGGCATTATTTTCTTCGCCGAATTGATACGAACTATCCTGTACGGGCGTACGCAGCGGCTCGGTAATGATCAGCGAAAAACGCTGTGAAGCCAGGTCTGCGTAAAATGTGTCAAAGTAGTCCGCGTTTCCGCTCAAGGCTTGATTCATCAGAAGTTTCTTTTCGTAATCTGGAACAAGCGGGATGCCTTTAATATCGCCAAAGGTTAACAGTTGACGCTGATCTATAAACAAGACATCGCCTTTTAATTTTGCTTTATCGGACTCGTCCTGAATCAGTTTAAGCGTGGAGTTAACTTCCGCCTGAGTGGGCAGCATTTCCATGCTTGTTTCGCTTTTGGCATCGGTGAGCGTTTTTAGCCAGGAAGCATCTTCGCCAAGGCTATAGGATCGCATTTCGAGCAAGGGGTTAATGGAGGAGATGACGAGCAAAAAGATAATTACAACCTTCATGAAGGAAGGGATTCCCGAACCATTTTGCAGCCAATCGCCGCCCCCGTTTCGCCAGGCGACCACGCCGGTGAACAACAGTCCGATCAGGAACATATCCATGTTGTGCAAATCGCCGCCACCGCCAATTTTTGTACTGGCAACCAACCCAACTGCCAGAAATGCCAGCAGTGGCAAAATAATGGCAAGTTTTTGTAATGTCTCCAACGGCCATATTTTATTAATGGCGAGGTAAATCAAAATGATGATTAACGGGCCAACTGCAAGCAAAAGGGCAAATAGAATACCATAGCCGTATGTTGAATTTGGAAGCAGGCGATACCATAAAAGGGGCTGGTCTTTAATTTGCTCAACAACAAAATCAAAATAGGTCGATTTTTCTGTTGAGGGTGCAACGGTGGGCGGCGCTGTAACAGGCGCGGTTGGCTGAGGAGCCGGCGGCGCAGTTGCTATTACAACAGGAGCCTGAACAATTTCCGTTTCTGCCGGAGGCATTATCATCATTGGCACAGTAGAGCGGATCAAAGTTGGCATGGCAAACCCGCCGAAAATGCCTAAAACAGCCAGGATGATGGATCGTTTCCAGGTTGCAGAAACAGGCTTGCGGTTTGAAAAAGAAGCGGATGAAAATTCCAGCATAAGTATCCAGATGCCGGGGGCAAACACCCAGGTAAATCGACTGGCTTCGAGAAAATATCCCGTGCCCATTACCAGCGGAATTGCGTACCACAGGGGCGCGTTCCAGGCTAACGCGACCAGCGCGGCGCCCAGAACAAGAGGTGGGTGAATGGGTCCTTGTTTCAAAAATAGGAATACCCATAAAGTGAGGAGCAGCCATAAAACCTTATCCCGCGCAGTTATGCGGAATATCGCAACGCCCAATAATAAATACGGAATAATTAAGGTAAGCCCAACCCACAAGCGGGCAATGGTGATGGTGATGCCGGGGAAAATAAACGGCAGTCCACCAATTAGTTGACGCCCAAAATCAAGCAGTACTGGAATTGTTTTGTCCGCCGGATAAATATATAAATCTTTTCCAAACAGGATTGAATAATCCCAAAGACGGTTGCCTTCGGACCATCCAAGAGAAAAAGGATAGCCGTTTACATATTTTAAAGATGCGGCAATGGAGAATGCGCTTGCGGTTAATACAAGTGACGCTAAAAATTCATTCCAATCTGCCAGTTGGGTACGGCGCGACGAAACAATGGTGAGCAGACCAACAGTGATGATCCAGATCAGAATGCGGATGTTGAGTTTTTGAAATACAAATCCCCATGCTGTATATTGAAAAAACCAAACCGGTGCAATCAAGATGAGAAGCCATAACAACCAGCGGAAGGCTCCCAGTTTCTGACGGATTGCAATGATGCGATCTGTAATGGGCGTAAAAAGTTTGTTGCTCCAGGTAAACAGCGTTGTAACTGCGAAAAAGGAAATACAAAAGGCAATAAACGCATAATACAATATTGCCCATGTGCGTGAAAATTCACCCCGCCATGTTCCTGTTCCCCAGGCGATGCCGTAAAACTCATTACATGCGCTGTATAGAATTACTGCAATCAACAGGGTGATCAGAATATTGAGAAAATTGTTTTTTCGGAAGGTTTTATTCATCTATTTCTTCGCTTGTAATGCGGGTTATTGGGTTGAACCTGAAACAATTTTATACCCATCCTTGTCCACTTTCAGAATAATTTCGTTTGGCGAATCGCTGATGTGTATGCCTGCCTCAATACAAGTTAACCGCAGAATATCCGACATTTCATCCTGTCCATCCAGATATACGCGGTTGATGTTTTTTTGCTTAAGTTCAAGCACTAAAGATTTGGCTTGCTGGCGAACATTGCTGTAAACCTTGAGCGAATCGCCTGCATACAATAACGCCCGTTGTGTAAATACTGACATTCCTTCAGGGGTGAGATCATATTTCAGGCGAGTCCGGTCGAGGTGAGAAACTTTTAGCCAGCCACGGGTAATGAGACGTTTGATGTACCAGTTGACACTGCCAACAGCAATTCCCAGGCGGTTGGATAAATTCGCCTGGGTCACCATTGAGTCTTGGGCAATTTCGTTTAAAAGGGCGTATTCCTGCTGTTTAATTTCTGTCATAATATGAGCATTCAGTTTTTGAATTCTCGCACAGAAAATACCCCCTGTCAAATGCGAAAACGATACGGATTACCGCGCTTACAAAGGTGTCTTGGCCGCCATGCCCGCACTGCGCGGATATTTCGGCGGCGTGGCGGCAACTTTATCCACCAGCACCAGATAGCGGTCATCGGCGACGCCAGGCAAATTGACGGGGATCAACTTCTTTAATTTTCCACCCAGCAACTTCATGGCTTTCTCGGCAGATTGCGCTTCGGCGGGTCCGCTTTCGCCTTTTTGCGCGAGAACCGTCCCGCCGATCTTGACCAGTGGTAGCAGGTATTCACTCAACACGTTGAGGTTTGCAACGGCACGCGCCACAGCCCAATCATACGCTTCGCGCTGTCCGACCTTTTGACCGAGGTCTTCGGCGCGCGAGTGGATCACGGTTACATTTTCCAGCCCCAGTACATCCACAATGTGCTGGCAGAATTTGGCTTTCTTGCCAACTGATTCAACCAGTGTTAAGTGCATGGCGGGATAGATAATTTTCAGGGGAATGCCCGGGAACCCCGCACCAGTCCCAATATCCACAAGGCGCAGCGGCGGATTGGCTTTCCAAGCCTGCACGCAGGAGAACGAATCCAGAAAGTGTTTGGTGCGGATCGACTCTGCATCGCGAATGGCGGTCAGGTTGAATTTCTGATTCCATTCCATAAGTTCGCGCTCGTAGGTGGTCAGCGCGAGGAGGTGTCTTCCCGTCAGGTGAACGTTGAAAAGCGAAAGCGCTTCGCGGGCTAAATTTTCCATGGGGTGATTATAGCAAAAGAGTGGCGAAAATCTTTTCGTACACGGCTGTTTGATGCAATGAAAAAACAGGCATATCCCTGTGACATGCCTGTTTTGGTTCAGCGTCTGCCGTTTATTTCCAACGGTCAATTTTAATCGTCAAAACTTTCCCTGTAGTCTTCATCTTCCAGCACACTCCCATACGGGTAGACGGGACGATCCTGCCGTCCACTGCCGTGAAAGATGCCTGAGAAAAGCGGATGAAGGCATAGTTCGTCGTCCTGACTTAATACCAATTCATGTGAAACCGTGTACTCAAAATTACCTTTGATGTACACATCTTTTTCCTTGCCGGGAATGACCCTGCCGACCGCGCCAATTTCAAGCAGCATCCGTTGAAACTCAAAGAGGTTGTCACTTTCAAAGACGGCCTTGCCATGACGGGTGAAAACACGGTGCAGGTCGCCCATGGTGAATTTATGCCCTAATTCGGGCAGGCAGCGTTTGCAGGTCTCTTCGGCGGTGGGATAGGTGGGCTTGAATGCCACAAAAATTTCGCCGATCATAAATTCCTCAACCTGCCTGACGCCGTTTATGATGCGGTCTTCGCCAACAGGAAATGGATTTAATCTTTGCGTTCCATTGGGATTCTTGAAGATCGAGTTCAACAGCATCAGGAAGTGTCGCGGCAAAAGTTGGGTATGTCTCAGGATGTAGGACATGGTTTCCTCTTGAAACCCTGCCTGATTGGTGATCTTTTCGGGAAGCACCGCCTGAAAAAGTTTTAGCGCATCTGTCCGTTTTGTGAGGTCAAGCGGAAAAATGGATTTCAAAAAGTCCTGGTAATACAAAGCCAGATAAAACATCAATCGTTGCGCCCCAATCAAGACCAACTCTCCGGCCGTCCACTGGAGTTTGAGCGCGCGCCGAAAATCTTTGTTGGGGTTGGACGATATTTTAATGAAGCGATGATAAATTTCTGCGGGCAGGCAAAAACGCACATCCACAACATCCCTTGGCTTGTTCATGGAGCCGACCAGTTTGAGCAAGCCTTGCAGAGAACGGGCGACAGAGTCCATGTCCAGTTGAAAATCGTCAAGCGAATCCATCAGGATTACAAATGTTTTTTTGGAACGTTCAAAACCATCAATCACAACGGACTTTGCGTTATCAAATGTGATTCTGCCGTAGCCCCTTAAAATTTCAGTAACTTCTCCGCTGGGATTTTTATTCATCTCATCATCCAACGTGGCGGCCAAGTTCAAAAGCACGGCATCAACGCCAACGCTGTCGTGGACATTTATGCTTTCAAGATAGGCGCCGATCACGTACAGATCGTCTTCAGATAACAATGAAGATTTTTGGATCTCCGAGAATACGCTGATCCACAAAACCATCTCCCAAAGTTCCGAGACCATTTCAGGGAAAACAGCGTCCTTTGTCATTCGTTGGATGACCCGCGCCATCTGACCCAGCACGCGCGCGGTTCTAATTTCGGTGTAAAAATCATATTGCTTGTCGAAGAATACGCTCCGCAAATAATATGTTTTCCCAGCCCCTCTGCGCCCAATAATAATGGAAGGTCGGTTGCGGAGGTTTTTATACGTCCAGTTATGTTGTTCAAATAAAAGTTTCAGGGCGTTGAGATCGTTCGAATCAATATCAACCGAGTCGATTGGACCAAAAGGCTCATCTTTGGTAATGTAGGGGCTGATGGCGTTTAACAATGAATAAATCCTCCGTTGCAGTTTGTATTCATTAGACTTCTTGCAAAA
>JFJP01012613.1_pt1 | contig 10723 bp, 10 predicted proteins | sample 431651 | NCBI WGS metagenome assembly JFJP01 (sample SAMN02602958, study PRJNA72255) | Microbial mat metagenome, whole genome shotgun sequencing project. | biome: fresh water; feature: sink hole; material: water; isolation source: purple microbial (photo- and chemosynthetic) mats found in...
CAATGTTATTTTCACCCAAAGAAAAAGGTCAGGGTCTTGTTGAATATGCTCTAATTCTCGTTTTGGTAGCCATCGTCGTTATTGCGGCCCTTATGATCCTCGGACCGATTATCGGCAACGTATTCAGCAAAGTCAACTCCAGCCTTTCCGGCGTCTAATTCACGTCAGTTATCAAAAAAAGTCCTGTCGAAAGACAGGACTTTTTTTGTGTGCCGGCAGGGCGCGCTGGCTAGAGGGTGAAAGCCCCTTAAGGCGCCTTCGGCGGATTGCATTACCCATTAGCGCAAGGCAAGGTCTGGATGCGAAGCGGCTGGAAGCAAAACTGCGGTTCGAGGAATACAAAACGCGCGTTAATTCACTCTTAACACTCTCACAACACGCGGTTAATTGCCCGACCTTATACTCTGCTTATCAATGAAATCCAGAGATCGAGGTTTGTGGCTAATGTATATTGTTTTGGTATTTGTTCAATGGATTATCTCCTCCCTGTTTCAACAGCGTGAGCGTGCCGCGTACATGCACTACCTTCTTGCTGATTCATTGAGCGAAAGTAAGTAACCCCTTTCTTCAGTTCCTCCTCCTTGGCAAGCCCGTCGCAAGACGGGCGATTTTTGTTAACGAAAAACGGTTGCAATCTTTTTTGGGGAGGGTATAATTAACCAGTACCGACACCATCTTTGCAAGCCACAATCCAAGCCAAAGGATTCGCATGTGACTACATTATTTTTTGCAACAGACGTTCACGGTTCGGAGCTTTGTTTTAATGTGGGGAAGAATGCTGGCGACAGGTTATCTCCTGTTCGCATTGCAATATGAATATGTCCAAATTCATTGTGGAATTGATTCCCATGAGCTTAACTGTATTATTTCAACCAATTAATGCTCAAGCGCTTTCCCGGTGTCGGGAATGGCGGCTTTAGCGCCAAAGAGGAGTTTCATGAAACTGTTTTTTGCCACCGACGTGCATGGATCTGAAATCTGCTGGAAGAAGTTTATCAGTGCCGGGAAGTTTTACGAGGCGGATATTCTTATTTTGGGGGGGGATATGACCGGCAAAGCCATCATCCCAATCATTGCCCAGGGAAACGATAAGTACAAAGTCACCTTGCTTGAACAGGAATCCATTCTGAATGGAAAAGAAGAAGCCGAAAAAATGGCTGCCACCATTCAGAACCGCGGTTATTATCCTTACATAACAACCCCTGACGAGGTGAATGAAATCTCTACCACGCCGGGTAAATCTGATCAACTGTTTCTTGTGCAAGTTCTAAAAACCCTTGAACGTTGGATGGAATACGCTGACCAGAAACTGGCTGGAACCGGAATCCGCTGTTATGTCTGCCCTGGTAACGATGACGTATTCGAAGTGGATGCAGTGATTGCGGCATCCAAACTGGTGCGGAGCGTTGAAGGGGATGTGATTGAGCTGGATGAACATCACGAGATGGTCAGTTCTGGTTGGGCGAATACCACTCCCTGGGATACGCACCGCGAAGAACCAGACGAGGCGTTGTTGGCACGGCTTGAGGCGGTTATTGGCAAGGCAAAGAATCCGGCGAACGCAGTCTTTAATTTACACGCCCCCCCTTACGGCAGCGGACTCGACGAAGCGCCCGAACTGACCAAAGACCTGCGCCCCACGTATGCGGGACGTTCTCTGGTATCGGTGGGCAGCAAGTCGGTACTTGCTGTGCTCGATAAATATCAGCCCATCCTGGGGCTGCATGGACACATCCACGAAGGCAAGGGGACGCGCAAATACAAGAAGACCCTCTGTATCAATCCTGGCAGTATGTACGAACAGGGAATGTTACATGGTGCGATTGTTGACCTGAAGCCGCAAAAAGTCGGCAACTATGTTTTGACTACGGGATAATTCACAGAAAAAAAAAGGAGGTAGCCTATTTGACGAAAACTGGCTGGCAGCGAAAATATGCGAACAGACTTAATTGAAGGTCATTTCATTTGCCGCCCTTTTGGGCGGCAGGCAAAAAATATACTAAGGAGATCCCGATGAGTAGTGAAGTCTCTTTGTTCGTTCGTAAGGCAAGTGGGCTGGTAAGAGCCTGGTCGATTCATTTATGCCACGTTCTCCATTAACCTGATTACCCTGGGTTTGTTCATCTTTTCATATTGCTGGTACTTTGGCGGAAGCCTCGGGACTGCGGTGGTGGTTGGCGGTATTTTCACCATCTTCGAAGTAATCGTTTATGCCAGTTTGATTTCTGTCATGCCGCGCGCGGGTGGCGACTACGTTTGGCAGAGCCGCATTTTGGGACGCGGCGTGGGCTTCCTACTCAGCATCACAGGCTGGTGGTTTATCCTCTGGCTTTGGGTTCCGCTCTACGGTCAGATCCTGACCTATGAATTTCTGACCCCCATGGCTGCCCTGCTCGGCGCGCCCGAAACCGCTCTTTGGTTCACGGGCACGAGCGAAGGTATGTTGGTCGGCATGTTGACTGTTTGTGCCATCGTCTTCATATATATTGCTGTCGGTATGAAGTGGTATGCACGCGTTCAGAAAGCCTGCTTCTACATGGGCTCGCTCGGACTCTTGATTGTCTTTGGCATGTTGTTGTTTGGAAGCAAAGAAGCCTTCATCGCCGGCTTGAATTCCAATTTGCCGCTGCTCTATGGTTTGCCCGAAATGGATTATTACAACGCCACCATCGCGGCTGGTCAGGCGGCAGGGGCTACTTTTGGACCGCTGGGGTCGGTTGCTCTCGGAGCCAGCATGGCGATGATCCCCATGATGGTATTCTTCAACTTGTGGCCCAACTGGGGTTCCACATTGTATGGTGAAGTGCGTGGCGCCACCGATTACAAACGCAATTTCTGGGGCATGGCATCGGCGATTATCGTCACCGCAGGTTTGGCGCTGGTCTTCTTTGCCCTAATCAACAAGACGATGGGCTGGGATTTCTACATCAATGCCAATGGCGCTTTTTGGAGCAATGTTTTCTACGGCACCGAAGTCCCCATTCCAGTTTGGCCCTATCCGGTGCAGTTCGCCAGCTTCCTGACTGACAACCGCGCCTTGCAAATTCTGATCATCTTCCTGGTGGGTATGTGGTGGTTTGGCTGGTCTGGCACGGTATTTCTATCGTCCACCCGCGTTATCTTCGCCGCTGCTCTCGACCGCATGTTGCCCGAATGGGTCTCCAAGATTCAGCCTGGTTCCAAAACTCCGGTCAACGCACTGCTGTTGATGGTTGTTCCTTCCATCCTTATTTCCTTCCTATACGCCTATGATATTTTCAGTTTCAAATCCATCGTCCTTGATGCTACGCTAGTCATTGCCATTACCTTCTTTGGCACCACGTTTGCAGCCATTCTGCTTCCCTGGCGACAGAAGGAAATCTATGATGGTTCTCCGGTCGCTCCCTACGTCCTGCCGTCATGGCTGGGTTGGGTGGTAATGGCGCTGTTCACCTTCACTGCGGGATACCTGATCTATTTGATGTACATCTATGGTGGGCAGGTCTTCGCTGTCTGGGGCGACCAAACAGGACTGACTCAGGCGATGATCGCACTGGTTGCGGTTCTGAGTGTTCTCAACGTTTGGCTGCTTGGGTATGTGGTAGTCTTTGTTGGACAAAAAGTACTTGCAGGCGATAAACTCCCCGTGATGGTCGGCGCAGGCTTGGTATTCTTTGCCTTCCTCGACTGGTTGTTGGTTGCTTGGTTCTGGGACCCCGGCTACCTCTATGGCATTGGCTGGCAGAACAGCACCTCCATGTTATTCATGATTCTTATGTACGCGCTGGCGGCGGCAATCTACTTTGGCTTTAGTGCCTTCCGCAAGAGCCAGGGTATTGACGTGGACAAGGTTTACAAGGAAATTCCGGTAGAGTAGGATATTTTTACAAAGTGACAGTCACCTGCTGCGCGAGGTGACTGTCACTTTTGGATTCTATGAAAAAACGTATTCGTCTTTTTATCGCCATTTTTATTCTTACAGTCTCAATCGCTCTTTTGGTATGGGGGTATGCGCCAAACCCACGCGAGACGCGCATCCAGTTGATAGCACCGACTGAGATGCAATTGCCTGCGCCATGAAATTTGCCGCCGCTGTACTTCTGATTTTTGTCATTGTTGGCTGTGCCTCTTTGGGAAGTGAGCAGGCTCCGTCTGCGCCGATAGCTATCCCGACTGACCAGTCCACCGCCCAGCCGAATCAGCCATCGGCGCCGCCAGCCATTCTTGAATCCCGCCGTTTGACGTTGGAATTTCCACCAAAAATGCGCGCAGGCGTGGAAGGCGATATCATCCGCCTGATGCTGGAGGTGGACGACTTGGGCAATATCACCCCGACAGCGCAGATCGAAGGCAACGTGGTGGTGGGGGAGACGATTGAAATCCCTGACTTGTATGAAACGCACATGGTCACAGCCGAGGCGCGGCTTGACTTGGCTGGGATGCAGGTTCAGCCAGCCGAGGCGGTTTACGAACCACTCAAACGCGGACAATCTGCCACATTTTATTGGAGCATCCGTCCGCAGCAAACTGGGGTGTATCGTGGGACGGTTTGGCTGCATCTAAACTTTGCAGATAAATCTACGGGAGAGGAGACTCGAATTGCCATATCTGCCCAAATCATCGAGATCGAGGCTGTAGATTTCTTCGGGTTGTCGGTCAACGTGGCACGCACGACCGGAGTGGTAGGCTCAGTCGTCGGCGGAGTCATCGGATTCCCGTTCATCGAGGACATTATCAAGTTTTTATTCAAGAGAAGAAGAAAGAATTAGCCGTTATTACGAATTGCAATGAAATATATGACAAACATCACCCAAAAAATAGACATCAAATCATTGAGGCTGGTTTGTCCTATATGGTACAATTTTTGTTGCTTGTGCCGTACCTCACAGGTTTATCTTGTGTTAAAAACTGTGACGCTTTCGGGACATCAAGACATTTCACGACGGAGAATGTAAATGAACGAGTGGCTTTACATTGGTTTGTTTTTTATTGTTGGCTTGATTATCCCCGTGGGCGCAATTGGCGTCGCGTGGATTTTGGGACCCAAGAAGCCCAATCCGGTCAAGCAGTCAACCTACGAGTGCGGTATTGAACCCATTGGCGAAGGCTGGGTGCAGTTCAAAGCCCAATATTATATTTTCGCGTTGGTTTTTCTCGTGTTTGACGTGGAAACCGTTTTTCTTTTCCCTTGGGCGGTAAGACTGGGGCAGTTGGGCATGTTTGCAGTTGTGGAAGGCATTGTCTTCATTCTTATCCTTATTGCAGGGCTTGTTTATACGTGGCGTAAAGGGATGTTGGAATGGGTGTAGTTTCCCTGGGTAAAAAATAAAAGGCTGATTGGATTTTTCCTTTCAGCCTTTTATTTGTGTAATAAAGAAACTCCTCACCCCGCTTCTTTCCAAATTGGGAGAGCGGCAGGAGGTGAGAAGCAAACAGGAGTGATTTATGAATTTTTGGAATGACCCTCTGAAAGTAGCCGCAGATTGGTTGACAGGTATTTTTGTCGGCTGGGGCATGAACGATGTTTTCGCTCATGTGCTGGTGGTTTTTCTTGGTGTGTTCGTCCTCATCTTGATCTTGATGGTGATTGACATCCTCCTTGTCTGGATCGAACGCAAGGTGGTGGCTCGTTTTCAAGATCGCCTCGGACCGAACCGCCTTGGACCTTTCGGCTTGATCCAGCCTTTTGCTGACATCATCAAGCTGTTGATCAAGGAAGATATCACGCCCGATGGCGCAGACAAAGTTGTCTACAATATCGCGCCGATGCTCTCGATGATGTCGGTGTTGATTCTGTGGGCAGTTGTGCCTTTGGCTCCCGTGATGCTCGGCGTGGATTTGAATACAGGCTTGCTGTTCATCATCGCCGCTGGTTCGATTGGCACGCTCTCCATTATCATGGCGGGCTGGTCGTCGAACAATAAATTCTCGGTGATCGGCGCCTTTCGTCAAGTGGCGATGATGATCTCGTTTGAAGTTCCGATGCTTGCGGTGATGCTCATCCCGACCATTTTCGCCGGCTCGATGGGGATGAATACCATCATTCAAAGTCAGAATATTTGGTATGTTTTTCTTTCCCCCCTGGCAGCGTTGATCTTCCTGATTGCGGCAATCGCCGAATTGGGACGCGCTCCATTTGATCTTTCCGAAGGTGAATCGGAACTCGTCGCTGGTTTTAATGTCGAATATTCGGGCATGAAGTTTGGCATGTTCTATGCGGGTGAGCTTTTGCACGCCTTTACCTTTGGCGGCTTCTGGGGAATCCTGTTCTTCGGCGGCTATCGCTTTTTTGGTTTGGAGCAGGTCAGTCCCATTTTTGGCATCATCATCATCTTGACTAAGGCGTTGATCGGTTATTGGGTCATCATGTGGGTCAAGTACACCATGATGCGTATCCGCATTGACCAGATGCTTGCCTTCAACTGGAAATTCCTCACCCCGGTTTCCTTCGTTTTGGTCATGGTGACTGCGTTGATGAATGCGCTGCTGCGCGGCGCTGGTAGTTGGCTTTACATCACAGGCATGATCCTCGCGAATGTCATTGTTGGCTGGGTCTCGCTGGAAATCGTTCGCTCGATGGGCAAAAAGGAACGCGAGCGGGTGGAAGGATTAAAGCCTGTAGTAGAGGCTCATCACTAGAGATTAGTAATTGGAGATTGGTAATTACCAAGCACCAATTACCAAAGGATTTTCTATGACAGCAGAACAAATCATTTTCTTAATCGTTGGGGCAGCCACGCTCCTGTCCGCCTTGCTGGTCGTGACAGTTCGTGACCTTGTCCATGCGGCGTTGTGGTTGGTGGCGGCGCTCTTCGGTGTGGCGATCATTTATACGCTGCTCAACGCCGGCTTTTTGGCGGTCGTGCAGGTGGTGGTGTATATCGGCGCAATTGCCATTCTCTTCATCTTCGCGGTCATGCTTACCCGTCGTCAGGCGGCAGACACGGGCGCGGCGTTGAATAAAAACTGGTGGGCTGGCGCTCTCTTGGCTGTGTTGACCTTCGCGGGGCTGGTTTTTCTACTTCAGGGTTGGAACGGCTTCTCGAAGACCGCATCCGCCATCCCGTCGGGGTTTGATGCAGTCAACCAGTTGGGCGGCGCATTGACCTCGCCTATGGGATATGTCTTGCCGTTTGAAGTCGCATCCGTTTTACTTCTTGCGGCATTGGTTGGCGCGGTTTACCTCGCGTTCAATAAGAAATAGGAGGCGCTGATGATCCCTCTTTCATGGTATCTCATTCTTGCGGCTGGACTTTTCAGCATCGGCTTGTTTGGTGTGCTGGCGCGCAGGAATGCGGTTGCAATTTTGCTTGGCGTTGAGCTGATGCTGAACGCGGTGAACATCAATCTCGTGGCGTTCTGGCGCTACGGTGATATTTCGCTGATGGCTGGACAGGTGTTCACGATCATCGTTTTTGCCGTCGCCGCCGCCGAAGTGGCTGTGGGTCTGGCTTTGGTAATCTCTGTTTATCGCCGTCGTAATACGGTGGTTGCGGAAGAACTTGATTTGTTGAAGTGGTAGGGATGCACATGACACATGAACTTGTGACTAATTTAGTTTGGCTAATTCCCCTGCCGCCCCTGGTTGCCTTTGCCTTGATCGTTTTGTTTACAAACAAAAATAAGGCATTGAGCCATAGCGTGGCAGTGGGCGCAGCTTTCCTCTCGTGGCTGGGATCTATGATCGTGTTTTGGAATGCGATCAACGTTGAGCATTTGGGCGAGCATCCTTTTGGCTCTTCCATCAACTGGCTGCCGACTGGCGAAACCTGGTTGAAGATTGGCGTGCTGATCGACCCGACCTCTGCTGCCGTGTTGTTCTTTGTGGCATGGACGATCCTGATGATTTTCCTCTACAGCGTTGGCTATCATAATTTTGGTCAGCCCGCTGGCGATCACGATCACGCAGGTCTGCCGCCGCATGGCGCAACTGTGACCGATGAACTTGGTCACAAGCATACGGTGCTTTCGGTCGAGCCGATGTACTCGCGCTTCTTTGCGTTTATCGGTTTGTTCGCCTTCGGTATGTACACGCTGGTCGTTTCCGACAATTTGCTCACGCTTTTTGTGGGTTGGGAAATCATGGGCTTGTGTTCGTACCTGTTGATCGGTTTCTGGTTTGCGAAACCCTCAGCCCGCGCCGCAGGCATCAAAGCCTTCATGACCACCCGTATCGGCGATGTGTTTATGCTTCTCGGCATTGCCTTCCTTTACAGCGCGACTGGCACACTGACCTTCCGTGAAATTTTTACTGAAGAAACCCTGCACGTTCTTGGTTCAACTCCGACGGGCGTCTTTGGTTTATCTGCTGCTGGCTTGATTTCCGTTTTGCTTTTCATCGGCACAATTGGCAAATCGGCACAATGGCCCCTGCACGTTTGGCTTCCCGATGCGATGGAAGGTCCCACCCCAGTCTCCGCAATGATTCATGCGGCGACCATGGTTTCGGCGGGCGTGTATGCGGTCATTCGCATGTTCCCGTTGCTGACCGCTGATTTCAATGGACATGAACTGACCACCGCCATGAGCGTGGTCGCCTTTATCGGCGCGTTCACTGCGATTTTTGCCGCCACCATCGCCGTCGCCCAAAATGACATCAAGCGCGTGCTGGCTTATTCCACCATTTCGCAGCTTGGCTTCATGATCGCCGCGCTCGGTATGGGCGCGTATATCGCCGCAGTCTTCCATCTCATTACACATGCCTTCTTCAAGGCTTTGCTCTTCCTCGGCTCTGGCTCTGTCATTCATGGCATGGAGCATGGATTGCTCCACACCGGCAATCATAAAGTTGACCCGCAGGACATGTTCAATATGGGCGGTCTGCGCAAGAAGATGCCGATTACCTTCTGGACATTCCTCATTGGCGGTTTTGCGCTTTCGGGCTTCCCAATTATCACCGCTGGCTTTTGGTCGAAGGATGAAATCCTTGCCGACGCGTGGGGACATGGTCACCTAACCATCTTCATCACGCTTGCCCTCGCCGCATTCCTGACCGCTTTCTACACCATGCGCCAGATCACGTTGACCTTCCTCGGCGAACCGCGCACGAAGGAAGCCGAACACGCGCACGAGACTCCTTGGACGATGACGGCACCGCTGGTGATTCTTGCCTTCTTTGCTGTGACTTATGGCTGGGTCGGCATCCCTGAGCATTTCCCAGTCCTCGGCGGACTAGTCCCCAATTGGTTCCATGAATTTGTTGGCGGCACATTGGCAGAGCATCCCGAAGCTGTGGAATTCAATATTATTCCTTTGCTTACCTCATTGGTTGTGGCGCTCGGCGGTTTGTTCTTCGGCTGGCTTACCTATCGCAATGTTCAGTCGGTTGAGCAGGATAAATTGCAAATCCCCTTGCTCAAGAACAAATATTATTTTGACGAAGCATACGACTTCCTCTTCATTAAACCTGTCATCTGGTTCTCTGAAGTCTTCGTTTCCAAGTGGATGGACAAGGGGTTCATTGACGGCATTCTGCACATCTTTGGACCTGCCACCGGTGGAATTGGCTCTGCCATCCGCAATTACTTCGATGTGCCAGTGGTCAATCGCTTCTTTGGCGATGGCTCCGCAGACGTCACTTACTGGATCGGCAAGAATCTTCGTCCCATTCAAACAGGTCGCATCCAGCAGTACCTGATCCTCTCGATGGTCGTCCTCTTTGTAGTTGGCGGCTTAGTCTACTTTTTACTGCTGGCATAGGAGCGCATGATGGATTTTCTCAATACTCATCTCCTTAGCCTGATCTTATTCCTGCCGACAATTGCGGCGTTGGTCATGCTTTTTCTGCCAAGCGGCGAGACGAAACTTTTGCGCTGGTTTGCTTTTTCTGCCAGCCTGATTCCCTTCGTACTAACCCTTGTGCTGTGGAGCAATTTTGATCCCAACAAGACAGGCTTTCAATTCCAAGAAACTTATCCCTGGTATGAGGCGCTGAACTCTTCGCTTCACCTTGGCGTGGACGGCATTTCCGTCTCAATGGTTTTGCTCACCACCTTCCTCACGCCGCTCGCCATTCTCGCTTCATTCAGCGTGACTGATCGCGTCAAGCCCTACATGATGCTCTTCCTATTTTTGGAAACAGGCATGCTTGGCGTTTTCACGGTCTCGTCCCGATGTACTTCCTCATCAATCAGTGGGGCAGTGCCAACAAAGATTACGCCTCGCTCAAGTTTATGATTTACACCATGGGTGGGTCACTCGGCTTGCTGCTGGCGGTGCAAATGCTCGGCGTGCTTTTTGGAACTTATGACTTGGTCACACTTTATGAGCGTTGGAATGCGCTGGACTCTGGCGCCATTCTGCTTGGTATGCCTGTGCATACGGTCAAGACGATTGCCTTCTGGGCATTCACCATCGCCTTCGCCATCAAAGTTCCGATCTGGCCCTTCCATACCTGGCTGCCTGATGCCCACACCGAAGCCCCGACTGCTGGATCCATGATCCTCGCGGGCGTTCTGCTCAAACTTGGCGCGTACGGTTTCCTGCGACTGGTTCTTCCGTTCTATCCTGTTGAAGCGAAAATGTTTGCGGGCGCGCTGGCTTTCCTGGCGGTTGCCGCAATCGTCTTCGGTGCCTTCGCCGCTTTCGGTCAAACAGACTTCAAACGGCTCGTGGCGTATTCATCAATCAACCACATGGGATTTGTTGTTCTGGGCATCGCGGCAGCCGCTGCCGCAGCGGGCACTTCCGATGCTCATATCGCCATGAACGGCGCAGTTTTGCAGATGTTCAATCACGGATTATC
>JFJP01046345.1_pt1 | contig 10723 bp, 13 predicted proteins | sample 431651 | NCBI WGS metagenome assembly JFJP01 (sample SAMN02602958, study PRJNA72255) | Microbial mat metagenome, whole genome shotgun sequencing project. | biome: fresh water; feature: sink hole; material: water; isolation source: purple microbial (photo- and chemosynthetic) mats found in...
TATCGTAGGGGCTCCCCTTGTGGGTGCCCGAATTTTGCGATTGAAATTGTAGGGGCTCCCCTTGTGGGTGCCCGGATTTTGCGATTGAAATTGTAGGGGCTCCCCTTGTGGGTGCCCGGATTTTTAAATGACATAGGTCAAGGGCAACCACGAGGGTTGCCCCTACAGGGTTTGTGGATTACATACGATGTTCGTGGAATATTAAAACCGTAGACGTGAGGCGTGAAACGTGGAACGAAATTCTAAAATCTATATCGCTGGACATCGTGGAATGGTTGGCGGGGCTATCATTCGGGCTATGACTGAACGGGGCTATACAAACTTGATCACTCGCACCAGTTCTGAACTGGATCTTACTGATCAGTCGGCCGTTGAAACATTTTTTGCTTCAGAAAAACCGGAGTATGTGTTCCTTGCAGCTGCAAAAGTGGGCGGAATCTTTGCGAACAATACCTATCGCTACGATTTCATCTATCAGAATATCATGATTGCCGGTAACGTAATTGAAGCTTCACGCAAGCACGGCGTGAAAAAACTTCTCAACCTCGGTTCAAGCTGTATCTACCCGAAAATGGCAGTTCAGCCGATTGTCGAAGAGTCACTTCTGACTGATGAACTTGAACAGACCAACGAACCATACGCAATTGCAAAGATTGCCGCGATCAAGATGTGTGAAAGTTCAAATCGTCAATATGGCACTGACTTAATTTCGGCAATGCCTACAAACCTGTACGGAGTTGGCGATAACTACCACCCAGAAAACTCACATGTACTTCCTGCTTTGATTCGTCGATTCCACGAAGCAAAGGTGGCCAATGCTTCGGAAGTAGTGTGCTGGGGAACGGGATCTCCTCTTCGCGAATTTCTCTATGCGGACGATCTCGCCGATGCGTGTTTGTTCCTCATGGACAACTACTCCGGGGATCTTCATATCAATGTTGGGTCTGGCGAAGAGCATACGATCAAAGAGCTCGCTGAAACAATTAAACGCGTCGTTGGTTTTGAAGGTGCTTTGACCTGGGATACAACGAAGCCTGACGGAACTCCTCGTAAACTGATGGATTCGGGAAAGCTCGGAAATATGGGTTGGAAACGTCAGGTGGGTTTCGAAGAGGGAATCAAACGGGCCTATGAAGATTTCCTTATTCGCTACAGTGATTAAGGTATACTATTCGTGTTTCATCGGTGGCGGGCACGTTGTCCCACTACCTTTTTAAAAATAGATAGAGAGATTGCATGAGAATTGCCATACACGACTTTGGTGGTCACCCGTTTACACTACAGCTTGCCGGAGCATTAGCTGATCGTGGCCATACGGTTGCGTATTTCTTCACCTCTTCAAATGATGCTCCCAATGTGGGGCAGATGAAAGGAACCGAAAAGGTTCAGCTCATTGATATCCCTTTTGAAAAGTTTCAGAAGCGCAATTTTGTGAAACGCAAATTCCAAGAGATGGCATACGGAAAAGTTGCGGTTGATGCTTTTATCAAATGGTCTCCTGAGATTCTCATTTCGAATACCGCACCTGTGGATTCACAGATTACGATTTCTAAATGGGCAAAGAAGACTTCTGTTCGCCACATCTTTTGGTTTCAAGATATTGTTGCTCATGCGGCAAAAGATATTCTTACCAAGAAACTCGGTTTTTTCGGTGGGCTTATCGCCGCGAATCTCGCTCACACGGAAAAGAGAATCGCTCAGCTTGCCGATTTTGTAATTAATATTTCCGAACCGTTCAAAGAGCAGTGTCTTTCCTGGGGAATCCCCGAATCACGTCAGATGATTCTTCCCAATTGGCCAGTATTGGAACAGCTTCCCGTTTGTGCTAAAGACAATCCCTGGGCGCGAACCCACGATCTTCACGACAAATTTGTCTTTCTGTACTCGGGAACCCTTGGATTTAAGCAGCGCCCGGAACTGATGGTTCAGTTGGCAGAAAAATTTGCTGCAACTCCTTCGGTTCGAATTGTAGTTGTTTCCGCCAGTATCGGCGTTGATTGGCTTCGTGAGCAAAAAGTTGCAAAATCACTTTCTAATTTGATCATTCTTCCGTTCCAACCATTTGGAGATCTTCCCGCTATGATGGGTACGGCGGATGTTCTCGTAACGATCCAAACGGCAGATGCGGGTAAGTTCTGTGTGCCATCAAAGGTATTGACCTATTTCTGTTCTGGAAAACCTCAGCTCTTGGCGATCAACGAAGATAACCAAGCGGCGCAAATGGTTCTGGAAAGTTCCAGTGGAATTGTGGTTGCACCCAATGATGATGCGGGATTTATTGCTGCAGCTCAAAAGCTGTTTGATTCGCCGATTACTACCGGGGCGCGAAAGTTTGCCGAGAAGAGTTTTGATATCGATGCGAATGTCGATCTGATTGTTCAGAGGTTTGTGAAATGAATCTTCAGCAGGTACTAGAGTTGATCAGCGCTGGCGAAAATAGCTCAGTTGAATTTAAATCGGCAGCGGTTCGCAATGAATCGCTGGCAAAAGAGATTGTTGCTTTTGCGAATACACTTGGCGGCACAATTTTTATTGGTGTTGAAGATGACGGCACGATTACCGGATGTGATAGTGCGTTCAACTACGAAGAGTGGTGCATGAATATCGCTCGCACATGTGTGATACCTTCCGTTACTCCTCTCTATGAAGAGATCGCTCTCGAAAACAAGCGCATCATCATTCTTACCATTTGCAAAGGGAAAGATAAACCGTATCAAACGGGGAATACCTACCTTGTTCGTGTAGGCACAACTAATCGCACTGCCACGCAGAGTGAACTGATGCGTCTGTTCCAGCAGGCGGGATTTTTTCATTACGACATTGTCGGTCTTGATGGAACTTCTGAACGGTCACTGAACTATAACCTCCTTGATACGTTCTTTTCTCAATATGATTTTCCTTTTGCCGAAGAGTCAGATTCACAAAAAGTACAGCTTCTTAAAAATATCGATGTGCTCACCGATGAAGGAACTGCAACGGTGGCGGGAGTACTGCTTTTTGCTTCAAATCCTCAGCGTACTCTTATCAATGCATCGATCTCTGTTGCCCGTTTCAACGGGAATGAAATTTGTGATCAGTTGGGAGATTTGAAAGTAATTGAAGGAGTTCTTCCGTATCAGGTTGATACGGCATCAAAAATGGTGCAGACCCTTATTCCTGTGGCAAGCAGCATTGAAGGGAACAAGCGTGTTGATATGCCGCATTTGAGTGAACGATTCTTTCGTGAACTTATTGTAAATGCAGTGGTGCATAGAACTTATGCTATCGCAGGTTCTCGAATTAGAATCTTTATTTTTGATAATCGACTTGAAATTCGAAGCCCCGGAAGATTACCCAATACTATTACTGTTGAAAAAATGGTTTCTGGTGTCTCCTATGCAATTAATCCGGTAATTGTGAAATTTATGGAAAATCTCCGCTATATCGACAAGATTGGACGTGGTATTCCCATGGTTTGTGCGGAAGCACGAAAACTGGGGGTCAGCGTTACCTTTGAAGAGAGTGGCGAAGAGTTTGTCGTAACCGTATATTATGCGGAGAAAATACGTTCCACGGTACACGAGTAATGTTTCACGGTATACGGGGTAAGGATAAACAATTAGGTGAATATGTCTACTGCTTTGAATTTAAACTCTTTGATACCGCCGAGAATGCCCTTGCTCAGATCGATGATCGCGGCTATTTGACTCCCTATACCGGTTCTGGTAAAGAGTTGGTGAAAGTGGGTGTCTCCTTTGATCCTGTGAAACGGAATGTGGGACAGTGGGGGGTGGGATGATGTTTACGCTTTGTTTTTGTATATATTCACCGACCCTTACCAATGAGTATATGGCAATGCTTTCAAGAATCACCCGAGAGGTTTTATAATGGATATAAATCGTACTTCAATTTTACAAGGGTTGAAAAAGATTAAACCAACTCTTGAAGATACGTTTGGCATTTCTGATATTGCACTCTTTGGAAGTTATGCCAATGGAACTGCAACTGAAGAGAGTGATATCGATATTCTCATCATGAAAATGAACCGTAAGAACGGGTTTACCATTGTTAAAGCACAGCATTTTATCTCTGACTATTTTCATAAAAAAGTAGATATCGGACTCTGGGATGCTATTCGACCAATCTTTAAGGAATCAATTGAGCGGGAGATGATTCATGTCTAAGCGAATGAGTGAACAGTTCCTGTTGGATTGTATTGTTGCAATTGTCAAAATTGAAGATACAAAACAGCGATTTTCTACCGCACAAGACCTCCTTCACGACTATCATTGTTGGGATAGCGTCATTCGCGAATTTGAAATCGTTGGTGAAGCGGTAAATACTCTTATTAAAAATGAACTGCTTCCTCATGAAAATAGAGTGGCGGTGGATTTTAGAAATCTTCTTATCCACCACTATTTCGGCATTGACCCTGAAGAGGTATGGAATATCATTGAAGATGATCTTCCAACCCTAAAACAGACAATTGTCGAAACTTTTGGCAAATTGTCTTCCGATCTTAAAAGAAAACTTGTTGAAAGTGAACTACCTAGTGTGGAGTTTATTCCTTGTGTTACTTCCGCTTTGAATGAATTGTTGAAATGATTTTGCAAATGAGCAGTGAAATTGCGCGAAACTGATGCCGGAGGCATCGGGGGATACATTTCGGCCAGAGGCCTGGAACGAGAAATTTTGTTTTTGTATATATATTCACCTGTGGAGGTACTCTATGCATAAGATAGTTCTTGTACTAACACCTAAACAGGGACTATTCAAGTCTGCATTTACTGCAATTAAAGAGCTGAATGTCTTTAAGTCGGTGGATAATCCTCTTGATTGGCAAAAGGAGATCCGCAATGAGTGGTGAATCTGTATTTTTAGATGCTGGTCCTGGTAAAGAGTTGGCGAAAGTGGGAGTCTCCTTTGATCCGGTGAAACGGAATGTGGGCCAGTGGGTGGTGGGATGAATAGTACTAAGGAGACCCGGTTGAAAAAGCTTCCCATTGGAATTCAGGATTTTGTAGATATACGTGAAAATGAATATCACTATATTGATAAAACTGAAGTTATTCATTCTCTCGTGACATGTGGGAAAGTTTTCTTTCTCTCTCGCCCCCGTCGATTTGGGAAAAGCCTTCTCTGTTCGACACTGGGTGCACTATGGGAAGGAAAGCGTGTGCTTTTTTCGGGACTTGCCATTGATTCGCTCGATTGGCACTGGAATGAACATCCGGTTGTTCGTATAGATCTCAATGCGGGGAATTATACAAATGATACATCTGAGTTAAAAGAGCTTCTCTATTTAAGTATGAATCGTACCGCTTTGCACTATGGAGTCGAACTTCATGCTGTCTCTTTGGGGCAACGATTTTTTGAATTACTCTTTGCGCTTGCAGGAAAAACCGGCAAAAAGGTCGCGGTCATTATTGATGAGTACGACAAGCCGCTTCTCAATTCGATCAACAACGAAGCCTTACACGAAGAGTTCAAAGGGATTCTCAAAGGATTTTATGGGGTACTGAAGAGTGCCGATCCTCAGCTTGCCTTTCTCTTTATAACCGGTGTAACAAAGTTTTCGCAAGTTTCTGTTTTCTCCGATCTCAATCAGTTGCAGGATATCTCTCTTGATCCTCGCTTTAGTGATCTCTGTGGGTTTACACAAGCGGAAGTTGAACGGGATTTTGCTGAACTCATTACCCGGTTTTCGGGGGAGCATTCACTTAAAGAGTCAGAGTATCTCTATCAATTAAAACGATTTTACAACGGCTATCGGTTCTCACAAAAAGAGATCACCGTGTATAACCCCTTTGGTCTTCTCAACCACTTTACCAATGGACAATTTGAATCATATTGGTTTTCTACAGGAACACCGACGTTTCTGATCAAACTCATTGAAGAGCAGCATATTGATATCCTTGCGTTAGAAAAGATGGAAGTTAAAAGTAGTGAGTTTGCAGACTATCGCAAAGACCTCATGCTTGCAGTTCCCGTGCTCTATCAGGCGGGGTATTTAACGATTAAAGAGTATGATCCCGTTCTAAAACTTTTTACCCTCGATTATCCCAATGAAGAGGTGCGCACTTCCTTTGCGGAATCCCTCGCGGATAAATACGCGTACGCTCCTGAACAGACCAGAACCAGTTTATTAGTAAAATTCTATCGTTCGCTCAAAGCAGGCAATGTCGATGGGTTCATGGAAACACTCGTTCCCTTCTTCGCCGCTCGGGCAGTACTGCGAAACAGAAGTGAAAAGTGCGCGCGGAAGAGCGGATGCTATTGTCGAAGTGGGTGAATATGTCTACTGCTTTGAGTTTAAACTCTTTGATACCGCGGAAAATGCGCTCAAGCAGATCGATGATCGCGGCTATTTGACTCCCTATACCGGTTCTGGTAAAGAGTTGGTGAAAATGGGAGTCTCTTTTGATCCGGTGAAGCGGAATGTGGGTGAGTGGGTTGTGGGATGAGTACACTTGTAAAAAAACTATCCAAAGGTTTGGGTGCAAATTTCATTTGCCAAGCAGTAAATATTGGAATGCAATTAATTAATGTACCTCTATTCCTGCATTTCTGGTCTAAAGAAGAGTATGGTGTTTGGCTTATGCTCTCTGCGGTACCTATCTATTTTTTGATGATGGATGGAGGGATTGTTGCCGCTGCGATGAATTCAATAACAATGGCTGCGGCAAAAAAAGATCTCAAAGAAGCTGATCGAATCTTTCAAAGTGCCTTTTCGATAACAACGCTTCTTAATGTTATTCTTCTTGCTCTTTCTGTTGCAATTATCCCCTTTATTAATAACGGGATTTTGGGTTCTATAGAAAATAAATTTGCTTTGATTTTTCTCATTGTGTCAACGCTACTCCATCTCTATTCGGGGCTCTTTGATTCAATCTATCGCGCTGCAGATAAGTATGCAAGTGGTACGGTGATCTTTCAATTGAGTGGTATACTGCAACTTCTCTTTGGAATTATTGCATTAGCATTGAGTAGCTCTATCTTTTGGGTAGCCTTTGCCTATCTCGCAGGTAAAGTTTTGTATTCTTTCCTCCTCTTACTCTATGTAACAAAAAAGTATCCTGAATTCCATTGGAGATTCTCTCTTGCTCGACTTAAAGAGTTTAAGCCACTTTTGGCGCCCGGTGTTTCGTGGATGATGTTTCGTTTTGCCGACGGACTCACCATTCAAGGAGCTACGATACTCGTTGGGTCAATCCTTGGTGGCCCTGCAGTTGCGCTCTTTAATGTATACCGAACTATCAGTCGTTTAATGTTACAAATGATTAATGCACTGGGTAACTCTTTGTGGCCCGAATTCTCACGCCTCTTTGGATTAGGGGAAGTACAACGATTGAAATCATTGGCCACAAAGTCTACGTTTGGAGTTGTTGGAGTAGGAGTCGTTCTTTCGGTGATAGTTTTCTTTACTAGCCCGATACTTTTAAAATACTGGACTCATGGGAAGATCGAATTTGATTCTTCAATTATGATTGCAATGCTGATCTATACACTGATGACACTCACTTGGTATATACCAAAAGTTGCATTGGCGGCCTCCAATACGATTGGGACGCTTTCTACAATTAATATATTTACGGCCGCGCTTTCTATTCTCATAGCATTTTTTGGGGGGAAAGAGATAGGAGTCGTAGGGGTTATTGGCGGATTAGCTGTGGGTGAAATTGTGATTGCAATCTTCGCATATCAGTATGCTAAGAGGCAAATGATTAAGTCAATTATTGTAACCGAGTCAAAAAATAATGATAATGAATAAGTCAATTTTAGATAACGGCAAAAAGATAAAAAATGCGATTTTCATTTTTCTGCTTTGCCTTATGCCCTTCTTACAACTGGGCATAGGGATGTATTTTTCTGTTCAAATTTTAGCTTTAGTTGTGCTACTCAGACAGTATAAATGCGTTGATTTTAAACCTTCCATCATCTTCTTTTGTTACTCTTTTTTCTTGATAGCCATTAACAATATTTTTTACCCTGAATACAACTTTATACTTTCAAGAGATTTACGAATGGCTTTCATCGCGTCACTTACTATTTATATGGTCTGTTCGCCAAAAACGCGACTGGTATCAGAGACGTTCAATTACCGCTATGTGCTTTATTTGCTAGTGGCTTTGCTAATTATTGCAACTATACAATTTCTACTCTTAAAATTGGGACAAAATCCATATATCCCCTCAGATTGGTTCTCTATCCCTGGCGATAGAGCATTGGGAGCAAACTGGTTTAGTTTTGCAGTTGAAAATGAACTTGAGTTTGAAGGACGAATAACCGGATTCTATAGTGAACCATCATATTTAGGCTGTGTGTCAATTTTATTGCACTTAATACTTCTTGCAAATGGGTCTCCTGTCCAACGAGTACTCTCCACTATTCTTGCACTTTTGATTAGTATAATATCTCAATCTGGCTTAGGTATTATGGGGAATATATTTATTACCGTTCTTGCCTATCGTAGATTAAGTACAGCAATGGTTTATGTCATACCTGCAATTTTAATTTCACTAGTTGTTTCAACAGCGTTATTAGATTTATTGCCAACCCGAATTACAGCAATAATTTCGGGTACAGATGGTTCAACTGTCGGTCGCATGTTCAAGCCTATTTCATTGATTATAGAGATTTTTGATCACCACCCGTTTGGAGTTTCCCTAACAGGTATCAATGGCTTTTTTATTAAATACAATCTTGTTGCTGATATTGGTGAGCCACCAACTGACAATGGGTTTTACAATACTTTTTACAACTATGGATTTGTTGCATTCGGATATTTTTATGTGTTATTCAAGGGACGAAATTGGTACTTTATTGTTGGTATATTGCTTATTATGTTTCAGAGTGGGTCTGCCTTTAGCTTTGATAAACTTGTAATGTATGTACTACTATCACAATTTACAATATTTAAGAATGAACCCAAGGATACGCATGAATAGCTCACAAGATACCATTTACTATTTCGGACCAATAAACACATCTTCGATGTGTAATGTCCTCGGCCCTAAACTATTAATAGGTGCAGCATCTCGTAAAGTTCTTAGCGTATTAAATGCAATCAATAGATCAATACCTGTGGGGTTAGTTACAACACCTATCTCACAATCGAATAAACAACGATACTATCAATCGGCAAAATTGTTTGAAAATGATATTCCTGTATATCAGCAAGCTTCCGTTTCATCAGCGGGATTAAATAGAGTTATAGCAAGTATAAATTATCTAATATTTGCCCTTTTTCATACGAAGAAAAATGATGTTATTCTTTTATACAACTTTTATATAGAATATGTACCTTTGGCATTACTATTTCGACTGTTGGGGCGAAGTTTATTTTTGGATATTGAAGATTACCCAACAGACAAAAAATGTTTTCGAGAGGTTTTGGGTAAATATTCATTTAAGATATTACGGAAGCTTTGCAACCCGAATATCATTGCAGCATCAGGTGGGATCATTTCACTTGCAAATGCACATGATGGTTGCATCATTCATGGCACCATCAAGGAGAGTGAAAGAGCATATATTCCACGCCCTCAATATAGCGGAGAGCTAAAAATCCAGTATGGTGGTACAGTCAATACTGAAACGGGCCTAGATCTTTTTGTTGAAATGGTGAACGAGCTTAGAAAAAAAAATGAAAGTCCAATTTCATTTGTAGTAACAGGCTTTGGTGCTCTTGAGGCAATAGAGAAACTATCATTTCAAAATGAGTTCTCACAAGTAAAAGTTATATTGCATACGAATCTATCCCCTCAAGAGTATACTCATCTACTACAGAGTTGTCATGCCAGTTTAAGTTTGCGCATTCCAGGGAGTGAAATAAGTAATACGACATTCCCATCTAAAGTCGTAGAGATTTGTGCGAACAGTTTAGTACTAATAAGTACAAAAATCAGTGATGTTGAATCTGTCTATACCGATGCGGCTATTCTTCTTGATGAGGCTACACCCGAGTGTCTCGCAAACAATATCCTCGCACTTGCGCAACATCCCGAACAGATTGAAGAACTATCTTTAAAAGGGCACACCCGCACTCTCGAAACCTATGCGCCCGAAATAGTAGGGGCTAAAATGATAGCATTCTTTAAAAAATATCAGAAAGGATTCATGAATGGCTGAGATAGAACGGATTATCTTTTGGCAACCCTGTGTTTCCCCCCATACTAGTGGCTTACTCTCTGAAATTGCTGCACAAAGACCAGGTGTAAAGGTCATTAGTTGTGCACATGAAGGATTACTGGTGGATCGAAAAGGTCTTGGCTGGAGTGTGGATGATGTTTCTTTATATGAAGAGGTAATTGCACCTTCAAAAGAGGAAATTCGAGAGCTCATAGAACATTCCCCTAAAAAGACTCTTCACATTCTCGGTGGGATTCGCTGGATACCTACAATTGTAACCGCAATATCATACATTAAAGCGACGAACTCACATTTTGCTATTCTTCAGGAACCTCGTGTTGCTCAAGGCTTGTCGGGAATCGTTCGTCGAGTACAATCAATCCTTACTGAAGGATGGTTTCGGAAACATTGTTCCTTTGTTTTAGGGATTGGGAGAAATGGACCGCCTTGGTTTGAATCTGTTGGATATTCGAAAGCAAAGGTTTTTCCATTCGCCTATTTTATACCAGCACCAGAGAAAAAGAGCACTGATTTCGCGCAAAGCCAAAAGATTCGCCTCTGTTATGTTGGAAGGCATATCGAAATGAAAGGTGTTGAGGATATAATCATCGCC
>JFJP01006362.1_pt1 | contig 10722 bp, 11 predicted proteins | sample 431651 | NCBI WGS metagenome assembly JFJP01 (sample SAMN02602958, study PRJNA72255) | Microbial mat metagenome, whole genome shotgun sequencing project. | biome: fresh water; feature: sink hole; material: water; isolation source: purple microbial (photo- and chemosynthetic) mats found in...
GCCTCCCCGCTGCGCGGGTCCCCACCCGGCTTGTTTTAAAAAAATCACCCAATCCAAGGACGGCGCAAGCGCCTACCGGCCCACAAGTTGGTCACTGAAATGGCTGTACGTCGGGCTCCAAAGAACAAACAAGTGCGCAGGCAGTGGGCCAGGTTTTTGTGAGCACTGGTGGGTCAGTTTCCGTGAGCGCCAAAGGCGGCTGGCAAACCCGCATGAACGCGGTGCTCAAGGCCTATTGCCACGCCGTGAAGCAACAAAGTTCAACCAACGTTGGCAAGGCGAATTCGTGACGTTCATGGGCGCGATCATGTCGGTGCCGTCAGGTGCATGTTGTCAAGGATTGCAACCGATGATTCACGACCCGCCAACACACCCTCAAGAAGCTGGCGGTGCGCTTTGTTGGTGCACCAGCCAGCGCGGATCACCCTCACATCAGGATGCCAAGCACCGCGACCAACCGATCCGGGTGCGCGCGCTGACTGGCAAACGCTACTGCCGACTGTTTGACCGGCGCGGCGTGTTGTTGCGCCATGTGATCGAGTTGCACCACCGAGGCGTTGACGTGGTGGATGCCGGCACTTTGCGCGACGCTGGCCAAGGTGATTTCGCCAGTGAGTTGCGCGACCTGTTTGGCAGGTTGGCTTGGTAGGAGCGGCGCAAGCCTGGCCATGCCAGTCAGTGCCAGCGCCACCCAAATGCAAGCCCGTAAGACCTATGCGAAAAATTTCGCTCTCCGTTACCGCACTGGCAACCATCCTAGATTCCTCAGTTGACCGCTTGGTTTAATCAATAAGTGCATATGGAGGTTGAAGATTTCAGCTTCGACCAGGATCACCCGATGGGTGACAGCGCTACGCACCCGATTGAGCCACTGGCAACGCCCCCAGACGCGCCGCCGGCAGCCCACTCGGGCGCGTCCAACTAAGGAATCCAACTAACTTGCATGGACTTGTGCCCACCCCGAATGATGAAACTTTGTAGGAGCGGCGCAAGCCGCGAACTGTGGCATTCGCGGCTTGCGCCACTCCTACAGAACATCATGCGTTGTTCCCGTTAAGTAATCTAGGATCATCGTTGCCTTTCAATTCAGCCGCTGGAGCCTGAAGGCGTTCACCAGCTCGACCAACCGATCCGCGTGCTCGCGCTGACTGGCAGACGCTGCTGCCGACTGTTTGACCAGTGCGGCGTTTTGTTGCGTCATGTGATCGAGTTGCACCACCGAGGCGTTGACGTGGTGGATGCCGGCACTTTGCTCGGCGCTGGCCAAGGTGATTTCGCCAATGAGTTGCGCGAGCTGTTTGGCAGAGCCCACAATGTCGGCCATTGTGTCGTCGGCATGGCTGGCCTGGCTGGAGCCGGTCTGAACACGTTCAACGCTGGCACCAATCAGGGTTTTGATTTCGCGTGCGGCCTGCGCCGACCGGCCGGCCAGGCTGCGCACTTCGGTGGCTACCACGGCAAAGCCACGGCCTTGCTCACCGGCGCGCGCCGCTTCGACCGCTGCGTTGAGCGCTGAGTTGTGCGCTCATTTTGCCCAACGAGCGCAGCAGGTCACCCAGCTCGTCATCGCGCTCGCTGTCAACCTGCAAGCTCAGGTTGCCCAGTGCGACCTCAGCGGCTACCGCGCTGGCGTGTTGCAGTGCCTGTATCACACGGCGTTGCATGCGCCAGCTGAACCAGACTGCTGCGACCACCGTGGCCAGTCCAAGCAGCGCCAGCACCAGCTCAATGGTTTTGGTGCGCTGCTGTGCAAGCGCCACTGTGGCTTCAGACAATTCATCCACATGTTGAATCAAGGTGCGGGTTGCATTTGCCAAGGCTGCAAAAGTCACATCGGCATCGCGCATCACCGCAAAACCGGCCCCGGTTTCAGCCGATGATTGGCCAAGGGCTTGGTCAATTTGTCCAGCGTATTGGTCGGCCGACTTGGCCAAGTCGTTGACTGCTTGCAACGACTCGGCATCCCGAGCGGCAATGCTGGAGGCACCTTGAACCACGCGCTTGAAGCCCATCAACTGTTGCGCCATGTCGGCGCGCAATTGCTTGATCTGCGTGGCATCCATTGAACCGACCAGCCCCAAATTGCGGTAAACACCGGTGTGAATTTGGGCGATTTGCTCTTGTGCGTTGCTCAAGGTGCGGTAGTCGTCGCTTTGCGACAGGATGGTTTGTTCGACCTTGCTGGTTTGCTGCTTGACCAAACCCAACGTCAATTGCCCAACCGAAAACACCACCAACGCGGTCAGCAGCGGTGCCGCAAGAAGTTTGATTCCAAGTTTCACAATGTTCCTTTGGGTTGGCCAGAGACCGTTTGAACGGTGTGAGCCAGGTTTGGCTTGCTCGGCAAGGTTTTGGCGCCTGTCCTTCGCCGTTAGTCGGGCCAGTGGCTGTTTTCTTACAGTCAGGCGGCGTCACTAGAATTCAGCCTCCTCAACCACGGATAGCATCATGGCCAGCTTTGAGCAGCAAATTGTTGACCTGCACGACTACCTGTTCAAGTTCGCCCGTTTGCAACTGCGCAACGAGGCCTGGGCCGAAGATGCAGTGTCTGAAACCGTGCTTGCCGCACTGTCCAAGCCGCAAGCGTTTGAGCAGCGTTCGCAACTCAAGAGCTGGCTGGTGGGCATCCTCAAGCACAAGATCATCGACCTGTTGCGCCAGCATGGTCGCGAGGTCAACGTCAGCAGCACGCAGACCGACGATGACACCGATCCGCTGGAGTTGATGGGTTACCAGGCCGATGGCCACTTCATGGAGCCGCCGGCCGATTGGGGCAACCCAGAGCAAGACCTCAGCAGCCGCCAGTTCATGATCATCATGGATGCCTGCGCCAACAAGTTGCCCGCTGTGCAGGGCCGCTTGTTTTTAATGCGCGAATGGCTGGAATTGTCGGTGGAAGAAATTTGTAAGGACCTGGACCTGACCCCGACCAACCTGTATGTTCAACTGCACCGGGCCCGTTTGCGACTGCGGGCGTGCCTGGAGCTCAACTGGTTTGCCAAACCTATCGTGCCATGATGCCCCTGAACCGCACCTGCAAGGAAGTCACCGCGCTGGTCATTGCGCGTGAAGACCGCGATTTGCCCCTGCGCGAACGTCTGGCAATACGCGTCCACATGGCGATTTGTGAAACCTGCCCGGTCTTTGAGCGGCAGGTGCTCACCATGCGCCACGCGCTGCGCCAGTGGCGCAACTACCAGGTGCCTGATGCCGATGAATAGCCCGGAGTAACCTCGGTGGACAAGTGGCGTGCCAGGCCGGCTCTGGTCATTCGCGTCTGGTCGGCTACGGCTGGGCAGTGCCGATGTGATCCAGCCAAGCCTGAAGGTTCGCCCCATGCAGCGGGCGACTGCCAAAATAGCCCTGCATCACATCGCAGCCAAGTTGTTTCAGGGTGTCTCGCTCGGCTGCGGTTTCAATGCCTTCGGCGGTGACCAGCAGCCCCATGCCGTGGCCCATCTCGATCATGGTCTTGGCCAGTTGCAGACTGCCAGGCTTGCTATCAATGTCAACAACAAAGCTGCGGTCAATCTTGAGTTCGCTGACCGGCAACTGTTGCAAATAGGCCAAGGATGAGTAGCCGGTGCCAAAGTCGTCTATTGAGAGTGCCACCCCCGCATCACGCAGGCAGTGCAACAGGGCGATGCTGGCGTGGGCATCTTGCATCAGTCCGCTTTCCACAATCTCCAGCCGCAATTGATGTGCCGCGATGCCGTAGTGCGCCATGCGCTCGCGCACCCGCTGGCAAAAGGTGCTGTCCTGCAAATCACGTGTGCTGACATTGACGCTGATGCTCAACTGCGGGTGGCTGTGCTGCCAGCGTTGCAGCGTCTGCATGGCCTGCGCCAGCATCCAGTCGGTCACCAGGGTGATGGCCCCGGTCTGCTCGGCAAACGGCACAAATTCGGCGGGCGAGACAAAGCCACGCTGCGGGTGTTGCCAGGGCACCAGCGCCTCAGCCCCCACCGCCAAACCGGTTTGCAGTGAAAACTTGGGCTGCAGCCACATCTGTAATTGCGCGCTGTTGACCGCTTCACGCAGGTCAGACAGCAGCCCCAGGTGCGACAAGCGCGCGGCTTCTTGCGCCGGGTTGTACCAGGCACAGGCCAGCACGGCTTGCCGGGCAGCATTCAGGGCCACCTCTGCATTGCGCAGCAGGGCAATCACCGGCAAGGCCGCCTCCAGGGGTGAATGGGCCAGGCCAAATGTCAGGCTCAAGTCCACACTGTGGCCGTTGCACAGCACCGGTGACACCATTGCATCGGCTACGCGCTGTTGCAAGCGCTCGATGGCAGCCGGCTCGTTAACATCTGAAACAATAGCAAACTTACCCCCATTGACATGGGCTAGAAGGGTATTTTGTGTGGCATTGACCGACGACGACACGGCCTGGGCGCGGCGCGCCACCTCTTTGATCAGCGTGTCGCCAGCGGCAAAGCCCAGTGTCTCGTTGATGGTTTTGAGCCGCGCCAAATCAAACAGCATCAGGCTGCGGCAACGGCAACCGCTCAAGCCCTGCTTGGCCGGTTCGCCCACTTGCAGCAAAAACGTGCGGTTGGGCAGGTCGGTCAACGGGTCGCGAAACGCCAGCCGCTCAATTTCATGCTCGCGTGCGGCAATGGCGCCGGTCATGGCAGTCAGCGCCTGGCCCACTTGGTCGATCTCATCGGTGTGGGTGGCCGGTGCCGGGTGCTGATAGTCGCCAGCGGCAATGCGCCGGGCGGCGGCTTCAAGCTGTTTGAGTGGCACCACCACACTGCGCGCCGTGCCCCAAGCCAGCGCCAGCCCCATGCCCACGGCCAGCAGCGACAGCGCCGCAGCCCACAGCGCCAGCGTTTCAAACCGGGCTTGTGCCTGCGCCATTTGCTGCTCAATGCGTTCGCGCTCGCGGTTGATCAGCATGTTGGATTCAACCAGCACCTGTTGCAGCGCAGGCATCACCTGTGTGCGGTAAATTTCCAGGGCAGCTTGTGGTTCGTCGCCCTCGATCTCATCGACGGTGGCAAGAAAAGCTTCGGCGTAGGCAGCGCGCGCTTCACCCAGACGGCGCAGGGTTTGCACCTGCACCAGCTCGTCGAGATTGTTGGTCAGCGATTCGATGATGCCGTCAATGCGACGGTTGCGCTCATCCACATCGGCGTACACCGGCACGCGGTGCGCCCGCGGTGCGTTCATCAGGTGCAGCAAGGCGTTGCCAATGCCTTCGGTGGTCAGCGACAGCGATTGCACCCGCAGCAGGCGCTGCATGTCCTGGGTGGCAATGCGTTCGGTCAGCGCGGTCATGGTGCGTATCTGCAAACTCGCCAGTGCCAGTGCCAGCAACATCAGCCCGACCAGCGTGCCAAAACCCAGCGCCAGCCGCCACGACAGGCGGCGAGGCCAGCGCCTGAAAAACGGCCTTTGCGCAGAAGCTGCGGCAGTGCTTTGTGGTACAGGGGTCATGTATGGCAGGCTAACATGCTTTCAAAAGGCCTGATCTGCCGCCCTGTCAGCGCGCGCAGGTACCTGCCGGCCAAAGCCGCAGCAGCCAGCCGTCAAGCGTCCAGCGGCCACTGCCAAACAGCGCCAGCGCTGCCAGCAGCACACCCCAGGTGATGTGTTGTTGCAAGGCCGCCGGGGCAATTTCAGCCAATGACAGCACGGCCACCACATTCACCACCGACAAGCCCAGCGCCCCGACGCGCCCACCCAAGCCCAACAGCAGCAGCACCGGCAACACCAGTTCACCGGCGGTACCCATCACAGCGGCCACCTCAGGCGGCAGCAGCGGCACCTTGTATTCGTCCTGAAACAGCGCCAGCGTGATGTCCCAGTCGCGCAGCTTGGTCAGGCCGGATTTGAAAAACGCCTCGGCCACATAGGCGCGGGCCAACACGGCGGCGGTGGGTTGCAACCCGTCCAACGCCGAGTTGATGCCTTGAAACAAGCGCAACAGCCGGCCAATCCAGCCGGTTGAGCACAAAGGGGCTGCCGGGGCAGTGTGTAAAACTTCCATGAGATGCATCCTTTCAATTTATGTGAACACTTCGACGCTCTGTTAAAAATAGCTTTCAGCGCTTATTTATAAACGGCTAGATGCCAATTTGTCATATATAACTGATGTTACGCAAGGTAGCGTTGTTTGCCAGTTGAGTGCTGAAAGTGACGCATGTTGCGTCAAATGGGTAGGTCGAGTTAGCCGCAGGCGTAACCCGACATCTCGCCAGCTATAGCAACGTCGGGTTACGCGCTTCGCGCTCACCCGACCTGCGAAATACATTTGCGTAACATCAGTTATATAAATTCATGACATGCCAACGCCCACCAGCAAACCGGTTTGAATCGCCATGGGCAGCCAGGCACTGGCATCGAACCCGGGTGTCAGGTCCAGCGCAACGCCCAAAGACTGACCGCTTTGCAGCGCCGCCAGCCACGCCGCCTCACCTGGTAGCGCCGGCCGCAGTTGTGCGCGCAGTCCATGCCGCCAGACCAGCGCGTCCTGCGCCGCGCCTATACGCAGCAGCTCACCGAGCTGCGCCAATGCATTCACGTGAAACGCCGCGTTCGTGCTGCGCGTGGCCGGTTCTGCGCTTGCCGAGGAGTCGAATTTATTGGGTTGTAAAAGGTGCCCTTCGACAAGCTCAGGGCGAACGGGTTCATGATTTTGTGTGGCTACCAGCCCATGCCAGTCAATGATGCTGACAACCGGGTAAGCGCTGCTGAGGCAGGTGCAGCCGGGCGACAGACGCAGGCACAGATCCGCCGGGTCATGCGTGCCGAGCAAAGCAAAGCTGGCGGCATCAACCACCGCGTCAGCCACTGTTGCGGCACGGTGCAGCGCCCATTCCAGCGTGGCCACATCGGCCAGATACGGCTCGCTGGCCAATTGCGGGCTGGCTTGCACAAACGCTGACAGCGCCCCACCCCACTGCGCCACATCACCGCGCTGCGGCGGCTGGGCGTGCCACAGCGCCCGGGCCAGCGCGTCAAAACTCTCGTCGCCGAGCAGCTGCGCTGTCACCGGGTAAGCGGCGCGCAGCGCGTTGCAGCTCAGTGCGTGGCCATTGGATTGATAGACTTTTAAGCCTCTAGCCCAATCATTACCTGCGTAAGAAGCTAGATTAGTTGTAGCAACATCGTTGGGCCAGTCAAACAGGCTGGCGAGCAAGGCTTGCTGTTGTTGCGCCAGCGTACTCATGCAGAAACTCCAGCGTTCAAGGCTTTGCGCTCAGACGTGTGGCGCAAACAGGCCGCTGCCGCCGCTCGGGCCAGCTGCGCCTCGTCGAGCAGCACGTCCAGCGCTGGCACATCGGTGTCCCATTCAATCAGTGTTGGCACCGCGCCAAAGCGGCTGATGGCGTGGCGGTAGAGCTGCCACACCTCGGCGCAAACGCGGCTGCCGTGGTCGTCCACCACAATTTCGGCGGCTGCACCTTCACCCGGTTGTGGCAGCACATGGCAATGCCCGGCCAGGTGGATCTCAGCCACATGCTGCGGCGCAATGCCATCCAGCCAGTCCAGGCCATGCTGTAGCGGGTCGCCAGGCGTGCCATGAAAGCGGGCATTGCACGCATTGACATAAATATTGTTCACATCCACCAGCAGTGCGCAGCCGGTGCGTGCCGCCAGCGTGTTCAAAAAATCGGTCTCAGCCCACAGCGCCTCGTCAGGTTGGGGCAGCCAGCGCAAGTAGGCCGAAAGGTTTTCCACCATGAAGCGGCGTTGCAGCCGGTCTTGCACCTGTTGCACGTTAGCGCACAAGGTGTTCAGCGCCCCGGTGCTGAACGGAATCGGCAGCAGGTCAGCGGCGTGGATGGTTTGCGCGCCGGCCGCGCCGCGCCACTGACCACGGGCAAAACTGGCGTGATCACTGACGCGCACCGGGTCCATCCGCTGCACCAAACGCGCCAGCTGCTCCAGGTGCCAGGGGTCGAGCCCCGCTGCCGAGCCCAGGGACAAACCCACGCCGTGCAGGCTGATGGGGTAGTGGGCGCGCCCCTGCTCCAGCACGGCGAGTGCCGCCCCGCCATCACCAAAAAAGTTTTCTGAATGCACCTCCAGAAAGTCCAGCGCCGGCAAGCGCTGCAGCAATTCACCGTAGTGCGGATGACGCCAGCCCATGCCGACCACCGGCGCTGGCGGCGTGGCACTGGCTGCAGCATCAGCGTCAGGGGGTACGGTCAACATGGCGGGCTGAGGTGGTGGGTGGTTCAGTGCGAATTGGGTTAATCAGCTCTTCTTGACTGCTGCTTTGGCTTCGTCCATTGACAGGCCTTTCATGTCCTTGCAGGTGCCCTTGGCCACATATTTCCATTCGCCCTTGTCCATGTCCACCTTGCTTTGGCCGGCGCAGGAATGCACACCAGTGATGCTGGCACAGTCGTTTTGACCGGCTTTGGCAATGCCAAAGCACTTTTCTTTCTCGGCAGCGGCTGCCGGGGCAGCCACCAGGGCCAAAGACATCAGGGAAGCGGCAGCGCTGGCGATCAGGGCACGTTGGTTCATTTGAAATACTCCAGGTAAATGAATTGAGGATGGGGCAACCAGTCCACGCGATGCCTTGGCACGGCCATCTGTTGCGCTGGTTATCATTTAGTCAGCTGAACTTTGGTTTTCTTACATTGGGCAAAAAATATTTTCCTGATTGGCAATGATCTTCAGCCATCACGTTGAGCGGGGTGTTGTGCAGACCAAATTCGCGGCTGGCGCGAATCTCTCAGAAATTCCAAGTGGCTGAACTTTCTTTCTAAGCAAGAGTGTTTTTGATTTTTATCACTAACTTGCATGGACTGGTGCCCACCCCGAATGATGAAACTTTGTAGGAGCGGCGCAAGCCGCGAACTCTGGCATTCGCGGCTTGCGCCGCTTAACTGGCATGGTCAGGGTATCACCCCAAAAAATGAACGAACACATTTGCGGCTGGCGCCGCTGCTGCCAAGTCACCCTGACCGGGCTGCTGACTTTTGTAGGAACGGCGCAAGCTGCGATTGAATTCAAAATGATTGGATTGCAACAGGCTCCTAGTCGCAATATTGGCCAAGGTCAAATTGTCTTGACGCATCCGATTTTTCGCTAAAACCATCGCTACCAAGGCATCAACCCACTGCTGCGGATCAGCTTCGACTGGTTCTTCTTTGATGCGCGTCAGCGTCTCTTCACGGGTGCTGGCACCTGCTGCGTCGTCAATGCCATCGCTCAACTTCACGATGACCCGATGGCGTGGCAAATCGGCATCGCCGCGCCGCCCCAGATCAAGATCGCGGATCAGACCCTCGTTGAGTCGGGTGTGAATGTCACTGCGTGCCAAGTCGGCAATTTTTGCTTTCAGTGCCGCTTTTTCCGCCGTGAAGCCCTGCATGGTCTTGAGCGACATGGCTGGCTTCAGCGGGGGCAACGGTTATGGCAGGCGTTGAGGCTGGCAAGGCCACCGCTGAGGCGATCGGTGCGGCGGCAGAGGCAGTTGCCGCAGCGGGTGCAGTCGCTGCAGGCAATCCAGTTGCACCTGGCGCGCGCCGGAGCGGCTTCAGTCGCAGCAGATGCCACCTGGGCCAGCAAGGCCAGCGCCAACCCCCAATACTAGGCACGATGCATCATTGTTCTTTCCCCACATACATACGGTTAATCAAATTGCGTAGCGTGTAATGCCCGGCCTCATTGACGCTGCGCTCTTCGCGCGCCTGCACCAGGTTCAGCAGCAGCACCAGAAAGGCGCTTTGCACCAGCGTGGTGTAAAGCGCCACACCCAATGACGAAGTCAGCGCCTTCAGGTTGATCCGCTCGGGGTTAATCGGCGTCATGGCCAACGCAATACCGATGACTGTGCCAATGAAGCCGATGGTCGGAATCACCCAGACGATGTAGCACGCCAGTGCATAACGCAAATCGACCCGGTGCGCGATCAGCTCCAGCGAGCTGTTGAGCACGCTCACCGTTTGGTCCACCGAGCGGTTGGCCTGAAACTGTAAAATGCACAAAGCAATCGGGTACGGCAAAAACCCGTGTTCGCCATTGAACTGGCCCGTGGTTTGGGGCCGAATGGCAGGCAGGTCCGGCGACTGCAAGACGGTTTCGCCATCTTCGGGTGTCAGCGCACAAAAAACTCGCCCAGGGAAACAAAGAAAAACAAGTGCATCACATTCTGAATGGTCAGCGGGTAAGGGAACGTGGTGGTGGCGGCATCCAGCAAGATGATTCCGCCTGCCCCTTGCCCAGCAACGCGGTATACACACCGATAAAGACACGGCCCACCAGCAGCGCCAGCCCAAACACCATGCCACGATGCGACAACAACCAAATGGATTTCATGTGCCACACACCGCACATCGCTGGTTTTTGACCTTGACCGCACCGCACGCGCAGCGCAGCAAACCAGCCCCCGCAACAGTTCTTTGACGGTCATGGTCACGGTGCCAAAGCGCAGCGAATCCTGCGGCGGCTTTAGCGCTTGGCATCACCCTCGGGAAAACATTTGCCAATCTCATGTCTAAGTCCGACAGGCTGTTAGCCAGCTCGTCGCCAACACCCCGCCGAATCGAGTTCGCTTTGCTGCGGACCGCCAGTTCGTCTCCGTAAACAGGTCACTGGACTGTTTGACCTCCCCACCCCACCTCGCGATGACGCAGTTACTTTCGACTACAGGGCCTTGGCTTACCCTGACACGGACTTCGACCTTGCTAACGTGGTGCCTTCACGAGCGCACTAGAAGCGGCATCTTGCCGCTTTCCCCAGCCCCTGCGGCTGCAA
>JFJP01041255.1_pt1 | contig 10722 bp, 4 predicted proteins | sample 431651 | NCBI WGS metagenome assembly JFJP01 (sample SAMN02602958, study PRJNA72255) | Microbial mat metagenome, whole genome shotgun sequencing project. | biome: fresh water; feature: sink hole; material: water; isolation source: purple microbial (photo- and chemosynthetic) mats found in...
AACGTGTCCTGGGCCTCTGCCGCTCTTAGCTTAGCAAGAAGGACATCGTAATGCCTGCCGCGTGGTTTTGGAATGACTCCGGGCGTCGGCGGCAGGTTCTCAAGGTCGGTCTTGCACCAGTCTCTAATCGACGATCCGCCGACAGCATGTTTGACGATGACAACGTTTTGAGCGCCGAGAGCATTCGTCACTGCGGGAGTAAAGGAAACATTTGGATCCATTCCGGCCATATTTGATTGCCCGGAGAGTATGAAGAGGTGCTTGCCACTCCTGTCGTCCTTTTGCAGGGTGTTCTCTGCTGCAGTGACGCACCCAGCGCTCACAAGAAAGGCTGTGATTATAATTGAAATTGCGATAGATTTCATTGATATCCCTCCGCTCTGTTTTACCCACTAAAACCGATCAAAGGCCTGTCCCCTGGCGGTCCTTTCCGATCTGCTTCGCCTCTTCGAGTGTCAGAAGCTTCGGTGGATTTTTGTCCTCTTCAATCGCCTTAACCATATTATTCCACTCTTTGGACAGTTTCCTGTTCTGGTCAACACCTTTAAACCGGGGGTCGGTTTTAATCTTTTCCAGCATGGGTTTTGCGTTCCCTCTATATTTCGCAAGCGCATCCATGACCATGCGCAACTTGAAGGACCCTTTCCCGCTTTCGTCATCGAGCACATCAAGCGCGTACTGCATACCCTCTTTAACATTTAGGTTGGCGAGGATGGCGACGCCTGACCCAATCGAGCCACCCGGACTGTGATATGAGTGATACGTCGGATCATTGTTCTGAACAACATGCATGACCTTGTCCGCCACAATGCTAAAGTCCTCGGGAGGAATCCCTTCCAGCATGTGCATGCCGTCCGCTCGCGCATGTTGGCGTTTATGGTCGGCCAACTTGAGCGCGGCCTTGTAGAAGAGCGCCTTGTCCGTCACAACCCCCGCCTTGAAGGGCTCTTCACAGAGCGCATTAATACTCTTGCCCGTCGACTGATCCACATCCCTGAAGGTGTCGCCGGGCTCCTCATCAACAATCAGGGCAAGCATGTCGTTGTAGTAGGGATAGGCAGGTACACCCATTGAAGCGAGCGAACTGGCCGCTGCGGCGCGGACCTCTGAATCCTCTTTGGTGTTACGCAGAATGCCGCCGATGCAGGCCATCTGTGCGAGCGCCTGGTTTGTCGGGCATTTATAGCCGAAATATTCGATGGCACTCATCTTCTCCCGTTTCGTCCCCTCCTTCAACATCTTCGTCAACTGAGGAATAAAGTCCCCTTCCTTTTCGCGCAGCGACCATACCGCCGCGCGGGTCACTTGCGGAAATGGGTTCCCGAATAACGCAATCAGATCATCCACGCTCTTGCTCTTGTAGTCGGTTTTGCTCCGCTCAACCACCTCCGTCGCATCTTTTCCTTTGACCCAAAGCGTCTCGTCAGCACTTCTGCCCGTGATGAGAAGCGCCTTGCGGGGCAGGCAGTAGGTCAGCAGTGCAACCCCGGCTTGATTGCCCTCATTTGAATTACCTCCAAATCGGGAGAAGCCTCCGGTCCACGAGCGATACATCGTCTGAAACCAACGTGACCGCTGAAAAAATTGCCGAGTCACCTCGGGCCCCGACACGTTAGCGCCGAGCGGCGTCCAGAGCGGATTAAAGAAGGTGCTGGCATGGCCATTTTCAAGGCCATCGTACGAGGTCGCCGCGAGCTGGGAGAAAAATTTTGCGCCTTCTTGATTGCCCTTGAGCACCATGCAAAGCGCGGCGGATCCGCTGGTGCCGTTGTTGTTGTAGGTCGCTGAATTCGGTCCATGCACGCCATACGGAAAGCCGCCCCGGCCAACATAGCTGGCATAGTATGCGTAGGTCGTAGCAACGCCCTTGGTGAGGATCGGATCATCAATGCCGCACTTCTGTGCCAGCAGCATGCCCATGAAGCTGCTCAAGCTGGATTGGTTCATCTGGGCATACCCTGGCAGACGTCCATTCCGCTTAGGCGTGGCCATACGATGACCGTACAGTCCACCTGCGTCCTGTCCACGCGCAAGCCCCATAGCGTAAATCTTGATCGCTGGAAGGACTGATGCGTCCTTGGTGAGCAGGTAATACTCCGAGAGTGTGATCAGGTGGTATCCCCAATACCAGCCGACATAGCCCATGTCGACATCACCTTTCAAAAGCATCTCAATCTTGGCGGCATCAGGCTTGACCCAGTCAGCCCCTTGGATGACCTTCGCCACCGCAGCAATATATTTGGGTTCACCCGTGGCCATCAGGCCCAGCAGTTCTGCATGGGTGGCACCTGAGTCCAGTTTGCCTGCCTTCAGCAGGGACTCGGCAGCCCGCGCAATGATCGCCTCACTCTTGGGACACGTATAGGGCGCTGTAGCGCTGTAACTGCCCAGAACGGCCAACTGCAGTTCAACCTTCTTGTTCCCCTTGAGCATCAGCGTCAGCTTGCCACCCGCTTGCTCAGTTTCTGCCTGGTCAATGGCCACGGCCAGTTCCCGGCGAATATCGGTCTTAAACAGCGTCTCACCCGCACCGACGAGTTCGTCGCCGACTTTGATTTTCCCCTCCGCAGGAGAACCCTTGTCAACCTTCGTGATCGTGGCCGCGTTCCGGGACAACGTCCCGCACAAACCCGTCGGACCGAGCTGAAAGGTCGCCGGGCCTCCCGCATATGCCACACCGACAAGGAAGCCCACGGAAAGCATCAAGACAATATTCTTTTGAGCTCTGTTCATTTTTCATGTTCCTTTCTATGGGCAATATGCTACTGAATAACACCTAAAGCAAGCATTGCATAATATGCGGCATTTTGTGTACAATATGATGCGACTTGTACATTACACGAGCAACTGACATGAGTAATAAAAGACGCGTCCTATATTCCTCAATACCGCCATTATTCCTCAAAAGCAGAACGGCGCACATCTCGGGCGGCGAAGCCGTACCGGGCATTTGCTTGATACTCATTTCTGTGGCGACACTGGTCGGCCCTTCAGAAATCGTTCGGTCAGTTTCTGATGCCAGCGAACATCCTGCCAATTTTTGAAATGTGGCTGACAGTAGTTGTGAGGAGTCCACCCCCACATCTCGAACTCAAGGGCATCTTCGACTGACCACGAAGCCCAGTCCAACAGCCAGCCCCAGTCCAGATTCGGAGAATCAAAATAGTACCAGGAAGACCATGACTCTGTCGTTGTCAAGGGCATCCCGCGTTCGGCAGCCCAAGCGGCGAAAGCCGAGAGTTTGTGTCTTTGGCGGGCGCGCAGCATGGGCGCTATGGCGAGATGGGTTTTCTCACAGCGGTCGCTGAAATCTCTATGCCAGGAATCATCGGTGAAAAGTACCGGCATGTGTTTGGCAAAACGGGTGCGGGTGGACCAGCGCGTATCGGCGTCGGCGTAAAAATGCACATCCAGACAATCGAATTCAAGCGGCACCTCCAACCACCTCGGGTCGCCATGGATGGAGGCTGTAAACCGAACTTCCGGGAACTCGCTTGCCAACATGGCGACGGCCCTATTCAAGTCTTTTGCCAGGAATGCCTTTTGTTTGTCCGAAAACCTCTGGAGGCCCCAGCCATCGCCTGTTTCCTTGCTGAAGGAATCCATGAATCCAGGGAGGAAGTAGGGGACCTCGTTCGCGATGTCCACATAGACCAACCCTTTAAAGCCGAATCTTCTTTTGTATTGCTCCAGAGTTTTTATCCACATTTCTGCGGCCTCAACGTGCGATCTGGGAACGCGTGTCGGAACCGGCCCCTGCTGGGCACCGCAAAACCACCACGCGCTCAGCGTATAGTGGAGGTTCCGCGAGAGCATCTTCTCCATGAATTCGATAATCCATGAACCCACCGGCCCGGTCACTTCCGTATTCCAGTTCCACGGCATGAAAGGCTGTCGAGGGTCCGGCCAATGCAATTCGCGTTCCGGCGCCGCGAGGTCTATCCACTGGAGCATCGGATCAAGTCGCAGCGTGTTGTATCCCCGCTCGATCGCTTCATCCAGGATGCGGTCGTAGTTCTGAAAGGAACCTCCGGGACCGTGCCGCAAGGCATAGCACTGATCCCACATGACCATGGTCATGCGACTGGGAGTCAAGGATTCTCTTATGTCCCACTGGCTCATAGTTTTCGGCCTTGTTGGGGAAGATGCACCGCCGCTGAATTGCATTGGGAAGTCCATGTGTATCCTTTGTTTGTTGTTGTTTTTGCAAATCAACGGCGCGGTCTATCGCGTACGTTGGATTTGCCTTGTTCGGCTTGCCGTATCCAGACGAGCATTTCGCCCGGGGAGCGATTAGCCCACATGAAGTACGGTATGGCCGTGACGTCGCAATGAACATGCCGCGAGCCCTGCCGTCCATACAGTCTGCCCTTCCAGTCTTCCGGCTCTCGCCGCCAGGCCTTGGCGTGAATCCGTGGAACACCTGCCAAGAGGCCAGAATCGCCCCGTGTGATTTTGAATGCCCGGTCAGGGCGCAGCACAACGTCGTTGAGGTTGCTACCGTTGTCCGCCTCTTCGAAACAGTACACAACCGGCCCCCTTTGCAGGGCCACGCGCCCGCCATTTTGCCTCACTGCAGGATGCGCGGCGATGCGCTCGACCGGCATTGGTAGAACGAGATCAACACGATCACCGGGATGCCATTTCCGCCTGATGCGGGCGTAGCCTCTTGTGGTGACAGGGGCGAGTGCGACCGCTTTGTCGTTGACGCACAGTGTCGCTTCGCGACACCATCCCGGGATACGCAGGGCCAGTGTCCACACGCTTGCCCGCTCCGGGGTGAGCCTGAGGACGACTCTCTCCTGCCAAGGGTATGCTGTCTCCTGCACAAGGCGAACCGTTTGCCCGGCGACGGTAACCTGAGATTCGCTCCCGGCATAGTGATGGACGGCGAGTTCCCGTGCACGGATTGAATAAACGAAGCCGGGAAACTGCGCGATCATGCGAGCGATGTTCGGCGGGCAGCAGGCGCATCCAAACCACTCGCTTCGGCGATAGTGATACTCCTTGTTGACAAACCGGCCGTTGCCGTCAAACCCGGGGTGCGCCGCGAGCGGGTTGCCGTAGAAGAAGGTCTTCCCGTCGAACGAGACGCCGCTGATCGTTCCATTGTACAGCGCACGCTCCATAACATCGGCGACCTCGCCGTCGAATTCGGCGTTCAGCATCCTCTGCGCCCAAAAGACCAGTCCGATGGCGGCGCAGGACTCAAGATAAGCACTCTCGTTGGGCAGATCATAGTCACAGGTGAAGCCTTCATTCGCCGCCACCGGCCCCAATCCGCCAGTGATATGCATCCGTCTTTCAACGAGGTTTTTCCACAGCCGCTTGCAGGCCTTTAGCAGTGTCTTGTCGCCAGTTGCCTGGGCCACGTCCGTCATGCCGCAATAAAGGTACATGGCCCGGACCGCGTGGCCGACGACCTCCGCCTGTTCACGCACGGGCACGTGCGCTTGATTGTACTCGTAAGTCTTGGCCCAGAACTTCCGCGGTTCCTCGCCACGCGCTCGTGCTTCCTGGTCGAAGTAGTGCGGCGAGCGACCGCGCTCATCAATAAAGTAGCGGGCAAGATCGAGATAGCGTCTCTCGTTCGTTACGAGGTGAAGCTTGATCAGCGCGAGCTCAATCTCCTCGTGACCGCAATAGCCGCGTTTCTGGCCTTTGCGCGGGCCGAACAGCTTGCCGATGTAGTCCGCGTAGCGGCACATCACGTCGAGAAACCTGCGCTTGCCAGTCGCTTGGTAGTAGGCCACCGATCCCTCGATCAGATGCCCCGCACAATATAGCTCGTGGTTGTCGCGCAAATTGGTCCAGCGCTTCTCAGGTTCGACAACGGTGAAATGGGTATTCAAGTATCCGTCTGGCTGTTGTGCCCGGGCGATCAGATCGATCACGCTGTCCACGAGTCGCTCCAACGCGGCATCGGGGGATGCGCTGAGGCTGTATGCCGCAGCCTCAATCCATTTGCCTACGTCCGAATCCCAGAAGATATGCGGGGGATTGTCATCGCCTTGCTTCCACGCAAGCTTAAACGCATCAATCCGGCCAGTGTCTTTGGACTGCTTGTATTGGATGGGGAGCGTGACACTCCGATTGACTTCCATCAACCGACCCCAGAATCCGCCATTGATCCGCACGTGCTGGAGTCCGGCCGACATGGAAGTGCCGGGGACTGCGTTGCATTCTCCTTGCGTCATTCGCTAATATCCTTTCTCTGTTGTTGCCGACGAGACGCTTCACTTTCGGCGCGGAACGCGACGTAAATTGCAGGCGTTGGTTAGGGTTCTTGTTTTCCCATTTCTGATTTCCCGGTCAATTCTGATGAAGCCGGCATTGACAGGTAACGGCCTTTTGTTTACTCGAAAAGGCCCCAGTCAAACTTCCGCGTTTCGTTGCCAAACCGCCAGTGACTTGGACAGGTTGTCTCAAGCCAGTCCGGGGGTTCGGCCAGTGGTTGCACCGTGGCAGAGCGCGAAAAAGCTTCAAAAAGCGCGGCGCGTTGTTCGGGTCCGATGGCGGTGGGATCGGCGGAAACAAAGAGCGGGGTCCCACTGGCAGCGAGCAACTCCATCCACTGCTTGTTTAGTTTCCAAGGCACTTTTGGTGTCAAGCCCACACAGTCGGCATCGACGGCAAAGAAAGTGTCGTGCTGCGCCATGCGGAATGCAAGTGTGTTAACGCCCATCTTGCGCGTTCGTTCCCACTCTCGTCCACTGGTGTCATCGCCGGTACGCTGCAATTCAAATAGACCTGCGCCCAAATGACCCACCGTGTTGCAGCCAATCAGAATCACGTCTTTGGCGGCATCACGTATTGTCTGGTAGAGGTTGCGAATGATTTCCGCCGTAGTCCGAGACTTGTCCGCAAAACTCCAGGCGCCCGGGGAGACAATGCCGTCCATCATTTCAAAGCCATAGCGTCCGGTGATATCAAACGTTGTGAAGTCGTGCTTGATCAGAGTATAGCCCCACTCGCGCATCCGAGTAATATCCTCGCGAACCAAATGAAGGACTTCCGGTACGCTTGGATCCAGCACGATATGTTTTTCGCGCTTCCAGATGGGGTGCGCGGAGGGCATCCGCCAGGATGCCGGGGCATCGGCAGTCAGCAGGGGCCGAATCCAGATTCCCGGGCGGACGTCTAACGCCTTCATCGCGGCAGCCAGTCCGGGCATATCGGGGAACAACTCATTCCCTTTTATATACGGCCCGCCGCTACAGCCTAAGGCAGGAAACCATCCCGCATCAACCACCATAAAGGGCGCATTGTCGCGGCTCGGTGAGAGTTCGCGGATAAGTGCAGCGTCCCGGCGGATAGCCTCATCGGAGTTCTGGCCATAGGCGTAGTACCAGTCATTACCGCTGTAGACAGGGAACCCTGGCAGACGAGGCTGAGAACAGAGAAGCTTGCAGAACCGACGGGCGAATGCAAATGGACTCTCGGAACCTTCCGACGCGAGCGTTTGTAGAGTCGCCGCCCGTAATGTTCTATTGCCAAGATGAACGCCTTGTGCGCCGTTGCGCACGTCGAGAACCAACGTAATGCCATTCTGATCAACGAACCATGTAGCAAAACTCCCCGCTCCGGTGGAGACGCCGATACCATGTGTTGAGGAACTTCGTGAATCAAACAGCAGGACATACCATGGCATCACGCGTTCCGGAACAAAGCCGCGCCACTCCAAGTCACCGTATCCCCGCTCCCAGTGGTCGCCCAGAATCCGTAAGCCGGTCGGAAGCGATAGATTCCAGCGCAAAACGACTCTGGTAATCGAAACAGTGGGCGCAAAGATATCAATGTGAAAACCGTTCGGAGCTGCTTTCAACTGTACTTCGGCATCGGTGCATTTCTCGCCACTCTCGGCATAGACGCCGATACTGTCACAAACCCTGTCAATCATAAAGGATCCTTTACCAATCGAGCACTCCCCAGGGTCAGACCTGTACAATGTACTTTGAAAGCGAGCGGGTCAATTGATTGAAACGCACTGCCAGCTCCTTGTCGGCGGACATCTTCAATGCCTTCTCTGCTTGCTTACTCCACCGTCGCCGGTGTAGCCATAACACTTTCCCCACCGCTCGCTGGGTCAGGCGATACTTCGCTCCTGCATATCGGATTCTCCATGGCCTTGGCATGCGTAATACCCTGCCCCCCTCTCCCCCCCCCTTACCTGAAGCGGAACACGGTGGGTGGCGGCGGGAAGAAGCCGGGGCGCAGGGTGTCGACGACAAGGTCGTCGGCGTAGACGGGCGCATCGGCGGAAGCCCCCTGCACCAGGGCGAACGAGAGGAAGTTGTTTGCTGTACTGACCATGTTGAACCAGTCGCCGCCGATGACCGGATTGCTGACTGCCGTGGCACTGCCATCCAGGTAAAGGCGGTATTTGCCGGCAGCGTAGTCCTTTTCCACGGTCACACGGTGCCACGCACCCGTGCTCAGGGTCACGCCGCTGAGCGTCGTCCAGGTGTTGGTCGGCAAGCCGCTGGTATCGCGGTGCCAGACATTCACCGTCGAATCGGTGTCCACAAACAGCGCGAACTGGTAGTCCTCGCCGCCCGTCGGTTGTTCCGCACGCGGCGTCACATAAAGCATGACGTCCGTGAACAACGTGCCGCCCGCCCCGCTCTTGATCGCGGCCGTGGAATCCTTTGACATGCGCATGACCTGCGTATGGTTCGTCACGAGCGGGAACGCACTGAAACTGCCGGTCAGGGCGCTGACGATTGCGGTCTCGCTCGTGACCACCCCGCCCCCATACGTCTGCCAGCCTTGTTCCGCCCCCATCGCGGCCCCGTCGGCATAGGGCTCGAACGACTCGCGGTAGGGCACCGTGTTGATGAACAGGGTACTGTCGTTGAACGTGACAGACAGATCGCTGCGGCTGTAGCCGGTCACCTGGCTGGCATCGGCGGACGTGATGGCCGCATCGAGGAAGGTGATCGCCAGGTCACTGATGCTATTGCCGCTCGCATGTGCACCCGCAGTCCCCGTGAGCGTGGCCAGCAGCTTGGTACTACTGTTTTTCGTCAGCACCAGCGTCAGCCCCGCCGGGACATTCGGGGATGTTGCCTTGCCTGCCCCCACGAAGTCACTACCGTTGACCCCGGTGAACGTGTCGCCGCTGATCGTGATCTGGATCGGCGTGGTGTTGTCGATCTGCCCGCCGCTGAGCTCACTGAAGACCGTGCCGCTGTATGTGATAACGGGCTGGTCTGCGAAATTGACCACCAGGTCGCTGCGCGAGGCCGACGTGATGTTCGCGGCCGCGACCGTCGTGAAGGCGGCATCGAGCAGGTTGAGCGTCAGGTTGCTGATGTCATTGGCGTTGGCATGCGCGGTCGCCGTCCCCGCCAGGCTGACGGTAAGCTGCGTGCCACTGTTGCGCGTCACGCTGAGCGTCAACCCGGCAGGCACGTTCTCCACGGTGTACTCGTCGCCCAGGCCGAAGCCGCCATCGTCCACGAAGGTGTCGCCCGTGAGCGTGAGGGTCAGGGAGTTGCCGATCGTCCCGTTGTTGCCGGCGGCCTCGGTAAAGGTCGTGCCGCTATAGCTGACCACCGGCGGATCGTTGAAGTCGATCACCAGATTGGAGCGGGAGGAGTCAGCGACTGCCGCTGCATTACCGCCACTGAAAGCACCGCTCAGGAAGGTGATTTCCAGATTGCTGATACCGTCGGCATTCGCATGCACGGCAGCCGTCCCGCCGAAGCTGACCGTCACCTGGAGATCGCTATCCTTGATAATCGCGACCGTGAGTCCGGCCGGCAGGTTGGGTACCTGCACCATGCCACCCAGTACGTAGTCCGTGCCGTTCGCGCCGGTGAAGGTCTCCGCCGCCACGCCGATGGTGCCGCCGCTGATGGACCCATCGTTGGCGGCCTTTTCGCTATAGGTCGTCGTGGAGTAAACCAGCGCCGTGCTGTCCGCAAAATTGATCGCCAGGCTCTGCGCGCTGTCGGTAATATTGGACGCGGCGACATGATCGAACGCGGCATCCAGGAACGTCAGTGTCATGCTGGTATCCGCCGCGGCGACATGATCGAACGCGGCATCCAGGAACGTCAGTGTCATGCTGGTATCCGCCGCATCACTGTGCACCGTGGCATTCCCGGTCAGCGATACCGTCAGGTTGGTGGCATCGTTGCGCGCCACCGAGACACCCAGTCCGGCGGGAACGCCGGAGGTCGTATAGTGCGTACCGGCCACAAGGGTGGCGATGTTGGTGAAGGTGTCGACGGAGAGCGTAACCGTCACCGTGTTGCCGATCGAACCGACATTGCCGGCCGCCTCCACGAACGTGACGGGGTCATAGGACAGCACCGGCGGATCATCAAAACTGACCGACAAGCCGCTGCGGGCGTAACCGCTCACGTCCGATGCCTGGCCCAGCGTGAAAATGTCGTCATCCAGCGTCAGGCCCATTGCGCTGGTGCTGGCGGTGGCGTCATGCGGGTTCGCATTGCCGGTCAGGGAAATCGTAACCTGCGTCGGACTGACATAGGTCAGCGCCACGGTCAGCCCGGCGGGTACGCCGGACGTGCTGAAGTGCGTACCGGCGAAGTAAGTTGTATTGACGAAGGTGTCACCGGAAAGTGTGATCGTGCGGGTGGCCGTGATGCTGCCGTCATTGGCCGCCGCCTCGGCAAAGGCGGTGCCGCTGTAGGTCACGCTGCGGTTGGTGAAGACCAGGTCATCCACATAGGTCAACGTGTCCCCGAACGT
>JFJP01002390.1_pt1 | contig 10721 bp, 10 predicted proteins | sample 431651 | NCBI WGS metagenome assembly JFJP01 (sample SAMN02602958, study PRJNA72255) | Microbial mat metagenome, whole genome shotgun sequencing project. | biome: fresh water; feature: sink hole; material: water; isolation source: purple microbial (photo- and chemosynthetic) mats found in...
TCACCGACTTTCAAGGCCACTGATTTCCGCCTGATATTGCAGAGCCCAGATAACACCGCCAACTAGCTTTAATCCTGAAGAAGCGCCGGTAAGAGATCGTACCGGCGCGAGTCGAACAACATACCTTACGGAGGAAATACGATGTTCTCAAAACCTGGTTTCAAGCACGCTCCACACCTGCTCACTGGCATTCTGTTCGTCGCTTTGGCGGGGTGCCAGACGACCTCACCCACGACCGGGACGAGTGGCGTCAGTTATGGCGATGCCAAGGCGGTTGAGACGGTAACGACGGATCTCGGATCGACCGACATCCAGATGATCTCCGAGAAAATGACTCAGTCGCTGATCCAGCATCCAGTTATCCAGGACACGATCAAGAAGCGTGGTCTGCTGATGGCGTCGCCAGTCCAGAACAAGACCAGCGAGTATTTCGATACCAAGATGATCACGGACACCGTTCTGACCCAATTGCAGAAGAACGGCATCCGTTATGTGATCGAAGCCGACAACATGCAGAACCAGACGGACGAGCTGCGTCGTCAGACACAGTCGGGTCTCTACGACAAAACGAAGTCAGTGAAGGTCGGCAAAATGCAGGGTGCCAAGTACCGTCTGGACGGGAGCATTTCGTCCATCATCAAGAAAACTGCTGATTTGAAGGATGCCTACTACAAGATGAATCTGCGCCTGATCGAAATCGAGACCGGTATCGTTGAGTGGTCCGACGAAAAGGAAATTCGCAAGTCGGCCAAACGCTGATCCGGCCACCGTGACGGCAATCTGGAGGACTTTAGATGAAGGCCAAATGGTTTACCCGAATGGGTCTATGTGCCCTGCTCGCCACAGCAAGTATTACTGCGCTAGCTGCGCCAATGCCCAAGGTCGCTGTGACGGATCTGGCTTATGAGGAACGGGTCAGCGAGTATTTTCGCGTCGTTTCCGCGTCGGAACGATCGTCGCTCCGTGCTTCAGGTCGCGAAAGTGAACGCGAAACGGATTTTTCATCCTCGCGGCGCAGCAGCGGTTCGATCAATGCCAAGTCGGAAAGCAGTTACTACGAGGCAGAGGGTACATACAGCTATATCGATCGGGGCGAGATGCGCAAGTTTACGGCCGATATCAAGGGTGGAATCCTGAAGTCAGGCCGGTTCGAACTCGTTCAGGGCAGGCCGTTTACTGATGCGAAGAGCAACGAAAAGCTTTACGACATCATTGGCCGCATCAAGAAAGGGATGTATCCCGGCGCAGATTACGTGCTGTTCGGCGCCATCAATAGCATTGAGTTCCGCCAGGAAGCCAATCCCATCGACAATACAAATACGGTCTCCCATACCTTGAGCCTTGAACTGGTCGGTGAATTCAGTCTGATCAGTACCAAGAACTTCAAGGTCAAGTCGTCGTTCAGCGCGATGGGTGCAGGCCAGGACGTCAAACTGCTCACGAGTCGCGGAGGACGGGTTGTGCTCAATCGTGGCAAGGTCGTGTCCGAGGTATCAAAGAGTCTTGGCGAAGACGTTAGCCGCCAGCTGGAAGAGCAATTGAGTGGTGTTTTCGGTGGTGAAGATGGCGGCGAAAGAGCCCCCGGCCGACCTCGCGAAGAGTCTCAGCGCGAAGAGGTCATTATATTCAAATAGATGTCGAGCGATATCCGAATATCGAGCAATCTGACCTCTGAACAACCCCGTCCTCTTTTTTTGGTGGGGTTGTTTTTGTTCCTTGATATTTGCTGGATAAACCTGTAAAAATGTAATTGGTCTACCTGCTTGTTATTCTTGGAATCAGGCGTCAAAGGTTCTCGACTGAATTTCACCTGATTCTCCACGCTTTTCTGAAGGAGTAAGTCATGGCAAAAGACAGTAGTCAGAAATTCATTGCACGTAATCGTGCTCCCCGGGTGCAGATCGAATACGACGTCGAACTCTACGGCGCCGAAAAGAAGATTCAGTTGCCGTTCGTCATGGGCGTGTTGGCTGACCTGTCCGGCAAGCCAGCTGACCCGTTGCCGCCAGTGGCGGATCGTAAATTTCTTGAAATCGATGTCGATAATTTTGACAGCCGCATGAAAGCGATCAAGCCGCGCGTCGCTTTTCAGGTTCCCAACACGTTGACCGGCGAAGGCAACATCAGTGTCGATCTCAGTTTTGACAGCATGGATGACTTCTCTCCGGCGGCCGTGGCCCGCAAGGTCGATGCACTCGCAAAATTGCTGGAAGCCCGCCAGAACCTATCCAATCTGATGACTTATATGGATGGCAAAACAGGTGCGGAAGAACTGATCAACAAGGTGCTGAAAGATCCTGCTCTGCTGCAGTCGCTGGCCTCGTCGGCCAAGCCAGCCGCAGAGGGCGCGGCTGAAGGCGCTACGTCCTAGGCCTCGCTGTCTGTCACTATCATTCCAAGGAGAACCACATGGCAGAAACAGAAAAACTTGCCCAAACGGCGGGTCTGACCTTCGAAGGAAATGAATTTTCAGCACTGTTGCAAAAGGAATTCAAGCCGAAAAGCGAAGAAGCGAAGAGTGCAGTCGAAGAGGCTGTGCGTACTTTGGCCTCGCAGGCGCTTTCGCAGACAAAACTGATTGGCAACGACGTCATCAAGTCGATCGAGGCGATTATCGCCGAACTGGACCACAAACTTACCGAACAGATCAATCTGATTTTGCATCATGATGATTTTCAGAAGCTGGAAGGTGCTTGGCGTGGTTTGCATTATCTGATCAACAATACCGAGACGGATGAGCAACTTAAGATCCGTGTCATGAATATCTCCAAGCAGGATTTTGGCAAGACGCTGAAGCGCTACAAAGGCACGGCTTGGGATCAAAGTCCGCTCTTCAAGCGGATTTATGAAGAAGAATACGGGCAGTTTGGTGGCGAGCCCTTCGGCTGTCTGGTTGGTGACTACGCTTTTGACCATAGCCCGCAGGACGTTGAGCTTCTGGGCGAAATTGCCAAAGTCTCAGCTGCAGCGCATACGCCATTTATTGCGGGAGCTTCGCCCACGGTCATGCAGATGGATTCATGGCAAGAACTCGCCAATCCACGCGATCTCACCAAGATCTTTACTACGCCGGAGTACGCTGCGTGGCGTTCCTTGCGCGAATCCGACGACGCGCGCTACATCGGGCTGGCCATGCCGCGCTATCTGGCTCGCTTGCCCTACGGTGCCAAGACATCACCTGTGGAAGAGTTCGACTTCGAGGAAGATACTGGCGCGGCCGATCACAGCAAATATACCTGGGCCAATGCCGCCTATGCGATGGCTGTGAATATCAACCGTTCATTCAAGATGTATGGCTGGTGTTCACGCATTCGCGGCATTGAATCTGGCGGCGCCGTGGAAGGATTGCCGACCCATACCTTCCCGACCGACGATGGTGGCGTCGATATGAAGTGTCCGACCGAAATCGCGATCAGCGATCGGCGTGAGGCCGAACTCGCGAAGAACGGTTTCATGCCGCTTGTTCATCGCAAGAACTCAGATTTTGCCGCGTTCATTGGCGCGCAATCGCTGCAGAAGCCGTCTGAATACGACGATCCAGACGCTACGGCCAACGCTAATCTGGCAGCACGTCTGCCTTATCTGTTTGCATGCTGCCGGTTCGCGCACTATCTTAAATGTATCGTGCGCGACAAGATCGGATCGTTCAAGGAACGCGACGACATGCAGATATGGTTGCAGGACTGGATCATGAACTATGTTGATGGTGATCCTGCTCATTCGTCGGAGAGTACCAAGGCACGCAAGCCACTCGCTGCTGCCGAAGTAGTCGTTGAGGAAGTGGAAGGTAATCCGGGGTACTACACGTCGAAGTTTTTCCTGCGGCCACACTATCAGCTCGAGGGGTTGACGGTGTCGCTGCGGCTCGTATCCAAGCTGCCGTCGGCGAAGGCAGCGTAAACATGCGTGGCCCGCAGTGGCCGCTGTGGTGACGTTTCGCCGTCTATTCGGAAGTACGTAAGTCAACAAAGGAGAAATGCCATGGCTGTTGATATGTTCTTGAAACTGGATGACGTAAAGGGTGAGTCACAGGACGACAAACACAAAGACGAGGTTGATGTGCTGGCCTGGAGCTGGGGTATGAGCCAGTCGGGTACGACCCATATGGGTGCTGGTGGCGGCGCGGGGAAGGTGAGTGTCAATGACCTGTCCCTGACCAAGTATGTCGACAAAGCCTCTCCCACGCTGATCCAAGCCGCTTGCGGTGGGAAGCACTTCGATCAGGCTCTTCTGACGGTTCGCAAGGCGGGTGATAAGCCCCTTGAGTACATCAAGATCACGATGAAGGAAGTTTTGGTATCGTCGATTTCGACGGGTGGAAGCGGCGGCGAAGATCGCTTGACCGAGAACATCACGCTCAATTTCGCCGAGTTCAAGATCGAATACACGCCGCAGACATCCAAAGGTAAAGGAGAGGCTGCGATTGAGGCAGCGTATCACATTGCCAAAAACGTGAAGGTCTAGCTATCGCGAATCAACGGTTTGTTCTGACCGAATTGGCTGCATTGGCTCGTGCCGGTTCGTCTACGCGGACGGGCGCGTTGAGCGTGTATTTTGACCAGGCGAAATGATATGGCTCAAGGAGACATGTTTCTCAAGATTGATGGTGCCCGTCAGGGTGCCATCAAAGGCGAGGCGCAGGATGCCGGGCACAAGGGAGAAATCGATGTGCTCGGGTGGGCCTGGGGGATGGAGGGTAATCTGATTCACGGCCAGGCCACGGGCAAAATTTCAGTTCGGGAACTGAAGTTCATCAAACAGGTTGACATGGCGACGACGGGATTGATGTCAGCTCTGCGGAATAATGAGGTGATCAAGAAAGCCATTCTCACGGTGCGCAAGGCAGGGGCTACTGAGAAGCCGATCGAGTATTACTCGATCATCATGGAGAAGGGGCGGATTACCTCGCTGATTCAACAGTCTGGCAACGAAGCAGGTGCCGCCACGATCAATGAAGAAGTCAGTATCGCGTTCAGCAAGGTCACCGTCGAATACAAGCCTCAGGGCAATGATGGTCAGGTCCGTGGTGGCACCTCGTTCGAGATGGATATTTTTGAGGGCAACTGATAATGGAGCGAGTGTCCCCATGAGCATTCAGCAAGCGGCTGAACAAAGCCTCCGCGATGGTGATCCGGCGCTGGCTTTGCAGCAACTGCAGGAGCAAATCCGGGCCAATCCTGGAGATGCCAAGCTGCGCATCTTCCTGTTTCAGTTGCTGGCTGTTCTCGGTCAGTGGGAACGTGCGTTGACTCAGCTTGAAGTCGCCTCGAACCTCGATGTGTCGGCGCTGGCTATGACCCAGATGTACCGGGAAGCGATCCGCTGCGAAGTTTTGCGGGCGCAAGTCTTCGCGGGGCGAAAATCGCCGATGATTTTCGGACAACCTGAACCGTGGCTTGCCTTGCTGATTGAGTCATTGCTGGTGGCCGGGCGCGGACAGCTCAAAGAGTCCGAACAGCTGCGTAGCCAGGCCTTCAGTCAGGCCGAGAGCGTGGGTGGTATGCTCGACGGGCAGCGTTTCGAGTGGATTGCCGACGCTGATTCACGGCTTGGGCCGGCGCTGGAAGCCATCATCAACGGCAAGTACTACTGGGTTCCTTTTTCGAATTTGAGCGAAATCGTGATCGAGGCCCCTGAAGATTTAAGGGATGTGGTTTGGATGCCAGTTCACTTCATGTTCTCAAACGGGGGTGAATCGGTAGGACTGATTCCTACCCGCTATCCAGGCTCTGAAACAGCCGGAGACGCGTTGCTCGCGCTTGGTCGTAAGACGGTCTGGAACGAGGTGTCATCTGATGCCTATCACGGCCTCGGCCAGCGGATTATTGCTACCGATGTCGGGGATGTCCCGCTGATGGATGTGCGGAAAATAAGCATCGACCGGGTTGAGCAAGGTACCAACGACACCGAAGTTGGGTAATACATGGTCGAACAGATCCCGAAGGAAAGGCTCCAACCTGCTTTGCTGGATCGACTGACCGACTATGAGCCGGACAAGAAGCAGGAGTCGCGTGAGAGTCGCCTGATTACCAAGAAGCGTCTGCATGAAGCCGTTATGCGAGACCTTGCATGGTTGTTCAATACAACTCGACTTGGGGGCGAAATTGAACGCGGTGGCTATGATTATGCGCAACGTTCGGCCATCAACTTCGGCTTGCCCGCCTTGTCCGGGGAAACAGCATCAACGCTTGATATGGTCAGTCTTGAACAAACGGTCAGGCAGGCAATACTCGATTTTGAGCCGCGCATCATGCCCGAAACGCTTCAGGTTGAGGCACTGGCGTCCGGGGCGATGCTGGACCAGCACAATGTTGTAAGCATGCAGATTCGCGGCAACTTGTGGGCACACCCGATTCCGATCGAGCTTCTCTTGCGTACCGATGTTGATTTAGAGACGGGGGCCGTGGAGATTCGTGATCTCGGAAAATCCATCTAAACCAGGCCGCTACCCAGACATAAATGGATCCTCGCTTACTACGTTATTACAACCAGGAACTGCAACATCTGCACGAGATGGGTGCCGAGTTCGCGCTGCAGTTTCCGAAGATTGCCGCCCGGCTGGGGATGGACGGTATTGAAGTTACCGATCCGTATGTCGAACGTCTTCTTGAGGGGGCCGGTTTTCTCGCCGCGAGAGTGCAACTCAAGCTGGACGCGGAGTTTCCCCGTTTTACGCAGCGTCTACAGGAAATTGTCTTCCCGAATTTTCTTGCACCAACGCCATCAATGCTCATCGCCCAGTTCCGACCGGAACTTGATGAAACCAATCTCGCGCAAGGCGTAACGATCGCACGCGGAAGCTCCATATGCAGCCAGCTTGGCAAAGGTGATAGTTCAGCCTGTGATTTCCGTACGGCACAGGATGTCGTGTTGTGGCCAATCGAGATTACAACGGCGGAGTATTTCTCCTACGCGCCTGATTTGCCGCTCACAACTCTGCCGGTCGCAAAGCGCATCAAGGGCGGCGTACGCCTGCGGCTCAGGACGACTGCCGGGCTGACGTTCGATCAACTGTCGCTAAACGATCTTAGGGTTTTTCTCTCGGGCAGTGATGAAGTTGCTTACAAACTGCACGAGTTGTGTCTGGGGGCTTCGGTTGGTGTGCTGGTCGCGCCGGCGGTACGCCCGTGGCCGTGGCATGTGTATCTGGACGAAAAGAACATCAAACCGGTCGGCTACGAGGATGAACAGGCCTTGTTGCCGACCACCTTGCGTTCGTTTCAGGGATACCGCTTGCTGCAGGAGTATTTTTCGTTTCCGCAACGCTTTATGTTCATTGATTTGCAGAGCCTGGCACCTGCGTTCAAACGACATGCAGGGAATGAACTTGAGATCGTATTGCTGTTTGAACGAGGTGAACCGACGTTGCAGGGCATCGTTGATGCGTCCAGCTTTTCACTGTTCTGCACGCCGGCGATCAACCTGTTTCCCAAGCGAGCGGACCGGATTCATCTTGCCGACAACACCTATGATTACCACGTCGTTCCTGATCGCACACGACCGATGGATTTCGAGGTCCACGAAGTCAGCAGCGTGGTTGGCTATGGTGTCGGCAGTGACAGCGGACAGAATTTCGCGCCGTTCTATGCCGCCTACCACACCGAAGAGCAGAACCACGTGGCCTACTTCAGCACGCAACGAGAACCACGTCTGCTCTCCGAGGCGCAGAAGAAGAACGGTCCCCGGTCGAGTTATGTAGGCAGCGAGGTGTTCATTTCCCTTGTCGACCCGAATGAAGCGCCTTATCGAAGCGATCTGAGGCAACTTTCCATCAACACGGTCTGCACCAACCGTGATCTTCCGTTGCATATGCCCTTGGGGCTTGGAGCGTCCGATTTTACCCTTGACACCGCTGCACCGGTCAGTTCGATCCGTTGCGTCAAGGGACCATCAAAGCCTTACTCGCCGTTGTCGCAGGGGGCTGGCGCATGGCGTTTCATCAGCCATCTGTCGCTGAATTATCTGTCACTGCTCAACGCCAATGAACGCGAGGGCGCAATGGCCTTGCGGCAAATGCTGGGTCTGTATGCGACCAGCAGCGAAGCCGGTTCGATTAAACAAATCGAAGCGTTGCAATCGGTACGCGTGCAGCCAACGCTGCGGCGGCTGCCGGTCAGCGGCCCGATTGCCTTCGGACGCGGTATCCGAATTGAGCTTGAAGTTGACGAAATGGGTTTTCAGGGCGGGAGCGCCTTCTTGTTCGGAAGCGTGATGGAGCAGTTTTTTGTTCGCCATGTGTCCATCAATTCATTCACGGAGACCGTGCTGCGTTCGACTTCACGCGGCGAGATAATGCACTGGATGCCTCGATGCGGGAACCGGCCGATCATTTGACATTTTTTCGGGCGCTCGAGGAAAAGCCGTATCAGTACGACTTTTTCCAGGCCTTGCGCCGTATCGAGTGTCTGTTTCCCAGGAAGCCGCGGATCGGCCAGGCGGTGCGACCTGCAGACGAGCCTGTGCGGCTCGGGCAGGAACCGGCCCTGAGCTTTGCTCCCTCGACCATAACGTCGTTCAAGCTTGCTGACGGGACAACCTCGCCGCGGATGGAGGTTCGATTCTTCGGGATGCTGGGCCCGAATGGTCCCCTGCCGCTCCACTTGACAGAGTATGTGCGTGGCCGCTCGATTCATGCCGGAGATCACACCTTTGTGCGATTTCTCGACATATTTCACCATCGCTTCATGGCCTTGTTCTACCGTGCCTGGGCGCAGGCGCAACCGACCGTAAGTCTTGACCGGCCGAGCGAGGACCGCTTCTCGTTTTTTGCTGGATCACTGTTTGGTCTGGGCGAGACGAGCCTGCGCGAGCGGGACGCGGTTCCTGACTTTGCAAAGCTCTATTTCTCTGGATTGCTGGCACGCCAAGTGCGTAACCGGGACGGGCTGGTGGCTCTGTTGTCCGGCTACTTCAGGCTGCCAGTCTGGGTTGAGGAGTTTACGGGGCATTGGATGCAACTGCAGGAACAGGAGCGTACGCGGCTGGGCAGGGAAGGTGCGTTGCTTGGCGATGGAGCGGTATTGGGCCGCCGGGTGTGGGATTGTCAGCACAAGTTCCGTATCTGCCTCGGTTCGCTTGATCTGTTGCAGTACGAAAGCTTTTTGCCCGGAGGTTCCGCGCTCGTCAAGTTGGTGGCCTGGGTCCGGCAGTATCTGTGTTTCGAACTAGAATGGGATGTACGCTTGGTGCTTAAGCGCGAGCAGGTGCCTAAAACCCGTCTCGGCCAATTCGGACGCTTGGGCTGGACCACATGGCTGGGCGAGTGTTGGCGGCCAGTGGACGTGGCGGACTTAACGCTTGACGCCGAGCGACTGCTGGCACACGGGATGAATTAACCACAAGGAGATAAGCATGGCAGAGATCAGCCGGATTGCCCTTTTTGGCAAGCTAAACAGCCTGTGCTATAAGGCCATCGAAAGCGCTACCGTTTTTTGCAAGTTGCGCGGGAATCCGTACGTCGAGTTGGAGCATTGGTTGCAGCAACTCCTGCAGGTCCAGGATTCCGACATGCTGCGTATCGCCCGCCATTTTGAGCTCGACATGTCGCGTCTGGCGGCCGACATGACGGCTGCTCTCGACCGATTGCCGCGCGGTTCAAGCTCGATCTCCGACCTGTCGCAACATATCGAGAATGCGGTAGAGCGAGGTTGGGTTTACGGCACGCTGATGTACAGTGAATCGCAGGTGCGTAGCGGTCATCTGGTGGTCGGGATGCTTAAGACGCCGTCCTTGCGCAACGCGATGGTGAATATTTCGCGCCAGTTTGAACACATCAAGGTCGATATGCTGGCTGAGGACTTCGCGAAGATTGTCGGCGGATCGCCGGAAGACAATCTGCGCGCCACCGATGGCAGCAGCGCCGCAGCACCTGGCGAGGCAAGCGGTGCGATGGCACCGGCGCAACTGGGGAAACAGGAGGCGCTGAAGCGCTTCGCGGTTGATCTCACCGAACGAGCGCGCAAGGGCCAGATCGATCCAGTCACCGGGCGGGATGAAGAAATCCGCCAGATCGTGGACATTCTGATGCGCCGTCGCCAGAACAATCCGATTCTGACCGGCGAGGCGGGCGTAGGCAAAACGGCCGTCGTCGAAGGTTTTGCGGTCCGAATTGCCAAGGGCGATGTGCCGCCGGCATTGAAGGAAGTATCCCTATATACCCTGGATATCGGCTTGCTGCAGGCTGGTGCCAGCATGAAGGGCGAGTTTGAGAACCGCTTGCGTCAGGTGATCGATGAAGTACAGGCTTCGCCCAAGCCGATCATCCTGTTTATCGACGAGGCGCACACGCTGATCGGTGCCGGCGGTGCCGCCGGTACTGGTGATGCAGCCAACCTGCTCAAGCCGGCACTTGCGCGTGGCACCTTGCGTACCGTGGCTGCTACGACCTGGGCGGAGTACAAGAAATACTTCGAGAAGGACCCGGCGCTGACCCGGCGCTTCCAGGTCGTGCAGGTGCAGGAGCCGAGCGAAGAGAAGGCGATCCTGATGGTGCGTGGTGTGGCTTCGACCCTCGAGAAGCACCATCGCGTGCAATTGCTTGACGAGGCGCTCGAGGCGGCGGTGCGGCTTTCGCACCGCTATATCCCGGCGCGCCAACTTCCAGACAAGGCGGTCAGCCTGCTCGATACCACCTGCGCCCGCGTTGCCATCAGCCAGCATGCCACTCCGGCTGAAGTGGAAGATTGCCGGCGACGCATTGAAGCGCTGGAAACCGAGCTTGA
>JFJP01006142.1_pt1 | contig 10721 bp, 9 predicted proteins | sample 431651 | NCBI WGS metagenome assembly JFJP01 (sample SAMN02602958, study PRJNA72255) | Microbial mat metagenome, whole genome shotgun sequencing project. | biome: fresh water; feature: sink hole; material: water; isolation source: purple microbial (photo- and chemosynthetic) mats found in...
AGAAAAGTAAATGCTGACAGTCAGTTATTTGTAAGATCAGTCTTTGTGTACCTTTGTGTCTCTGTGTCTTTGTGGTGAGCTAGATGTCAAGATAATTAGGAACTACTACTTATCATCATGAACAGTCTCGAAACCTTCTTTCACATGGGCGGTTACGCCTTTTATGTCTGGACTTCTTATGCCTTGGCCGGCATCGTGTTGTTGGTCAATGTGATCACTCCCCTCTTGCAGCGACGTGAAATTTTACGCACCTTGCTGCGCAAACAACGGAGACGCCAATGATGAATCCTAAGCGTAAACGCCGCCTTGCCCTGGTTCTTTTGCTGTTGTTGGGCGTGGGCACCAGCGTGGCCTTGGCTTTAACGGCTTTTAAACAAAACTTGCAACTGTTTTACAGTCCGACCCAAATCAGCGCAGGCGAAGCGCCCGCCGATCATGTGATTCGTGTCGGCGGGATGGTGATGGCGGGCAGTCTGCAACGGGCGACGGATAGCCTGAAAATTCACTTTGATGTGACCGATACTGCCAAGCACATGACGGTCAATTACGAAGGCATCTTGCCCGACCTGTTTCGCGAAGGCCAAGGCATTGTCGCCATTGGTAAAATCCAGCCAGATGGGTCTTTTCTCGCCACTGAAATCCTCGCCAAGCATGATGAAAATTACATGCCGCCAGAAGTGGCCGACGCGCTGAAAACCGCGCAACAAGGCAGCGACAAAGCGGCCAATCCCTAGGCACTGAATGCTCAGTGGCGAACGCAGCGACTGGATTTTGGCGTGACCTAAACGGCCTTTGCGCAACTGTAGACACCTTTTGGAGGCTGTTTGATGATTCCTGAACTGGGCCATTTTGCCCTCATCCTGGCCTTTTGCCTGGCCTTGGTACAAACCTTTTTTCCGCTGGTCGGCGCAGTTTACGGTTGGTCGAATTGGATGGCCGTGGCGCGTCCAACGGCGATTGGGCAATGGGGTTTTCTCGCCCTGGCTTTTGCTTGCTTAACCCTCAGCTTTATCAACAATGATTTCTCGGTGTCTTATGTCGCCAACAATTCCAACACCGCATTGCCGTTGATTTACCGCATTTCTGCGGTGTGGGGCGGACACGAAGGCTCGTTGCTGTTATGGGCCTTGATTTTAGCTTCCTGGACGCTGGCCGTGGCCTTGTTCAGCCGCAGTTTGCCACAGGCTATGGCGGTGCGGGTGTTGGCGGTGATGGGCTTCGTCGCTGTTGGTTTTTTGTTGTTTATGATTGCCACCTCTAACCCTTTCGACCGTTTATTACAAATCCCCCTGGAAGGCCGCGATCTCAATCCCCTGTTACAAGACCCCGGCTTGGTGATTCATCCGCCGATGCTGTACATGGGCTACGTGGGCTTCTCAGTAGCCTTTGGTTTTGCGCTGGCGGCGTTACTGGGCGGCAATCTCGACAGTGCCTGGGCGCGTTGGTCACGGCCCTGGACCACCGCCGCTTGGGTTTTTTTAACCCTCGGCATCACCCTGGGTAGCTGGTGGGCTTATTACGAATTGGGTTGGGGCGGCTGGTGGTTTTGGGATCCCGTGGAAAATGCCTCGTTTATGCCTTGGCTAGTCGGCACGGCTTTGCTGCACTCGCTGGCCGTCACCGAAAAACGCGGCGCATTCAAAACCTGGACGGTGCTGCTGGCGATCAGCGCGTTTTCGCTGAGTTTGCTCGGCACTTTCCTGGTGCGTTCTGGGGTGCTGACTTCAGTACACGCCTTCGCCACCGATCCCACACGCGGTGTGTTCATCCTGGGCTTTTTGGGGGTGGTGGTGGGTTTGTCGCTGGCCTTGTATGCCTGGCGTGCGCCCACGGTGGGCAAAGGCGGCGGTTTTGCCTTGTTGTCGCGAGAATCCATGCTGCTGCTCAATAACGCTTTACTCAGCGTTGCCGCAGGCAGCGTGCTGCTGGGCACCCTCTATCCGCTCTTTTTGGATGCTTTGGGGCTGGGCAAAATTTCGGTAGGCCCGCCTTATTTTGACTCGGTGTTCTTTTTCGTGATGCTGCCGGTGGTGGTGGTGTTGGGCATCGGCCCTCGGGTGCGCTGGAAAAAAGACACCCTGCCAACCCTGCTTAGTAGTCTGCGTTGGACTTTGTTGATCAGTCTCGTCGGCGGCTTGGTGCCGGTGTTGTTTCTGGGCTGGTCAGGTTTGTGGGTGTATCCAGGGCTGGCGGGCGCGCTGTGGGTGGCCGTGTCTACGCTGCAAAATATCGCCGCGAAAACCCGACACCAAACCAGCCGTTGGGCGGCGTTACGCACGCTACCCCGCAGTTTTTATGGGATGAGCTTGGCGCATTTTGGGATGGCGGTGTGCATTATCGGCATCACTTTATCAAACGCGCTCAGCATCGAACGGGATTTGCGGATCGAACCCGGCAAGCCGGTGGAGTTGGGCGGTCATACTTTCTGGTTTGAAGGGGTGACGCAGACGACTGGCCCTAATTATCTGGCCTCGCAGGGCAAAATCCGCATTAAGCAAGGCGAACGCGAAATCGCCCTGCTCACGCCGCAAAAACGCACTTATCAGGTGCAAACCATGCCGATGACCGAAGCGGCGATTGACTGGGGTTTTACCCGCGATATTTATGTGGCACTCGGCGAACCCTTGGATAAAGGAGCCTGGAGTATGCGCATTTATTACAAGCCGTTTGTGCGCTGGATTTGGTTTGGCGGCCTGTTTATGGTGCTGGGCGGTTTACTCGCGGCCTCAGATCGGCGCTATCGCAGGCACCGCCCAGTAGTTGCGCCAAGCCCGGCCTCTGCTGTTTCTGTTTGAGTGGACAAGACTTTGCTATGAATCAGTTGCGTTATTTTATCCCGATGGCTTTGTTTTTGGTGTTGGCGGTCTTTTTGTACAAAGGCTTGGGTCTCAATCCCCGTCAGTTAGACTCGACCCTGATCAACAAAGCCGCCCCCGCCTTCAACTTGCCGCAGGTGGGAGACAGCACCCAAGTGTTGCGCCAGACAGATTTGCTCGGACATGTCAGCTTGCTGAACGTCTGGGCCTCCTGGTGCGTGTCTTGCCGCCAAGAACACCCGTTGCTGATGCAATTGGCTAAACAAAAAACGATACACCTGTACGGCCTGAACTGGAAAGACGAGCTGTCCGCCGCCCGTGCTTGGTTGTCTGAACACGGCGATCCCTACCTCGCCAGCGGTTTTGACAACACCGGACGCACCGGCATCAACTACGGCGTCACCGGTACGCCCGAAACCTTTGTGCTGGATAAGCAAGGCGTGGTGCGCCACAAACAGGTAGGGCCGATCAGCAAGGAAATCTTCTTAGATGTGCTGTGGCCGCTGATTCAGCGTTTAGAAGCGGAACCCGCGCCGTTGCCCGCCAGCAGCTAATCGCCTTCACAACGCACTGACACAGGTCTTCGCCAGCAACGGTGCGGAAACCTCGCCAGTGGGCGCGTTGCGTTTAGCGCTGCTTGCCAAGAGGTCAGCAGGCACATGCACCACAAAACTGCTGCCGACCCCAGGCGTGCTAGTCACTTGCACCGTGCCGCCCATCATCTGCACAAATTGCTGGGTGATGGCTAAACCCAAACCGGTGCCGCCGTATTTGCGGGTGGTTGAGGCGTCAGCCTGACTGAAAGGCTTAAAAAGCTGCTGTTGTTCAGCGGCACTCATACCGATGCCGGTGTCGCTGACTTCGAGTACCAGCCACTGTCCGCCATTTTGCTTGAGACGCTCACAACGCAGGGTGATCACGCCTGCTTCGCAGAATTTCGCGGCATTGCTTAGCAGGTTGTAAAGAATTTGGCGCAACTTGGTAAAGTCGTTGTAAATCTGCCCCAAATGCTCGCCACGATAGACTTCTAAGCGATTGGCTTTTTTCTCAACCAATGGCTGCAAGGTGCTGCTCACCTCTTCTATTAATTTATCCAGCCGAAACCGTTCTGGATACAATTCCATTTTCCCGGCTTCTAACTTGGACAAATCCAGAATATCATTGATGAGTCCCAGCAAATGACTGCCCGATGTATGTATTTTGCCGAGGTCTTTTAATAAACTGTGTTGACCCAGGTCTTCGGCTTCTTCTTTGAGCATTTCACTGTAGCCAATAATCGCATTCAAGGGCGTGCGCAGTTCGTGGCTCATATTCGCAATGAACTGGCTTTTGTGTTGATTGGCACTCTCGGCTTCTTCTTTGGCTTTACCCAAGGCGGTAGCCATTTCTGCCAATTCATTGGCCCGTACTTCGTGACCAGAAGACAGGCGTTGAATTTCCAGCAATTCTTCATATTGTTTTTTTAAGCGGACATTCATGGTTTCCGCTTGCTTGCGAGCGCTGCGAGCAACGGCGGTCATTTGCCGCGCATAGGCAGTTTCTTCGCCTAATTTATCCAGCACCCGATTGTATTGGCGGGCAATATGACCGGCTTCAGACAGGGGTTCAACTGGTACGCGCAGATTCGTATCGCCAGTTTGCAATTGAATTTTCATGGTATCCAATAAATCAGCAAACTCGGTTTTTACCCCATGTTCACTTAAGTTCAACCCCAGTTGTTCTTGTTTGCGAGAAATGCGCATCGGAAAGACCCGATTGACTGCCCGCAGTAAAATATACGACAAACCAAAGGCCCACAAAGCAGCGATTAACACCCCTTCAAATTGCACCCATAATTGACCGGCACGGCTCATCTCAGCACTGAAATAACTGGCGGGCGCAAACAACGCCACGGCCAGAGTGCCCCATACGCCAGCGCCCGCGTGTACCGCCACCGCATCCACCGCGTCATCAATCTGCAAGCGTTCTAGTAAACGCGCCAGACTGAGCATGATCAGCGCACCGATTGCGCCAATGATCAAGGCGGATAAGGGACTGACCAGATGACAATTGGCCGTGATCGAGACCAAACCGGCGAGGCAACCATTCATCAAGGCTTTCACATCGGCTTGGCGATAACGCCACCAAGTGATGCCTAAGCCCATCAGCATTCCGCTGGCACCGCCCAACAAAGTGTTGATCAGCACGCCGCCCACTTGGTGATTCAGCGCCAGGGTGCTGCCGCCGTTAAACCCAAACCAGCCTATCCACAGCATCCACACGCCGAGAATCGCCATCGGCATACTGTGCCCGGTGATTTCACGCGGTGGCGCATTTTTGGGAAAACGTCCGGCACGCGGGCCAATCACCAACAGCGCCGCCAACGCCACCCAACCGCCGAGACTGTGTACCACCGTAGAACCGGCAAAATCCACAAAGCCCGCTTGTCCCAACCAACCCGTGGTGTGCCCCTGATCAAGACCATTCCAGGCCCAGTGACCGAATAGCGGGTAAATCAGGCCAGACACCAGCACGGCCACGAGTAAATAGCTGCCAAACCGCATCCGCTCAGCCACCGCGCCGGAAATGATAGTCACGGCTGTGCCACAAAACACCGCTTGGAAAAGAAAAAAGGCGCTATCCGACATCTGACCGTGACTGGGATCAAAGAAAAAACGCTCTGTCCCTAACCAGCCCAGCCAACTCTCACCAAACATCAGCGCATAGCCCAAAATCCAAAACAGCACCACAGAGATCGCAAAATCTGCCAGATTCTTAATCGCCACGTTGATGCTGTTTTTACTGCGCGTCAGCCCGCTTTCCAGGCACATAAAACCCGCCTGCATGAGCGTCACCAAGATCGCACAGAGCATGATCCAACCGATATCTATAAGTTCCATAGGCTTGATTCCATTAGCGTGTCGAGACACTGATTCACAAATATTGCGTGCTGCACATCACACAGAGAAGGTCAAGATTGCTTGGGCACAGCGTTGACTAGGCATGAAATAGCGGCCTGGCAGCGTTTCAAAACAGGGTTTTCTCCCCCTAGTGCTGCTTACTGGGCAAAAAATATGCCACGGCGTTTTTATCCATAAATCAATGGAATTTCAATGGATTGGGTTCATGTGAGAGCGGCAGCCTCTTGTTGCGATGCACAACAAGTTAGACGCCAACACCCCTATTGCCCTGATTTGGGGCATTTAGCATGACTGGGTTACTGGGTCGGGAGCGGTTTTTTGTGCGGTCATGAAGGCAGTGTTCTATCAGTAAAAAAATACTTATAAATCAAGTGATTGAGCCATGCAAGGCTAGGGATGATAGTGGAGTTGTTCCAATTGCTAGATATTTTTCCGAGCTAAATTTTGCCGAGATTCTATGGCAAAAAATAGGATTTGGTGCCTTTTTCGCTTATATCTTATTTGATAAAAGAAAAGATGAGTTTTTTAACATGCTTACTAATATCTGAAAACAATTCAATATTAAATTAAGTTAAAATACTTGGTGTTAATTACTTAAGTCACTGTCTTTCAGTGACAATATTTTTAAGCGTAGGTATCCCCATTATTTTGCAATAGGCAGGAGTTAGTATGTGACTAGAAATAAATTCTATGACTGGAACGCAAACTGCGTCACCCATAGCAAAATAACTTTGATTTTGATTCTTAGGCAGAATAAAGTGATCACCAACTCCCTGAAGCCTTGCATATTCTCTTGGTGTCAAGAGTCGTACTGACCAATCTCCAAATCCGGCACATATCAGGATTTGCTTACTTGAACCTCCTTTGGGTGTGCGTAGACAACCGGCGATACCATCCGTTCTTAATTCTGCAAATTGAGTTTTATTTCTTGTCCTTCTATATACTGTGCCATATGACAACTCGTTATTTGTAATCATTTTTTCTAGTTTTATTTTATGCAAATCACTCATCTTTGAAAAAAGACTGTTTTTTCTTTCATTAGTCCACCAATAATGCTGTTCGTTACTTATTTCTTTTTCTATTATATCTTTTAAGTTAGATGTTCTCTTGGGTGGTGCTGGTATATTTAATGCTCCCCAGTTGAGGTCGCTATTAATTTTAACTATATTTTTTATTTTCTCTGTTCTTAATTTTGGATTTTTTTCAAAAATAGCCCACCATGAATCCAACAGGTTATTCTTATTTTTTATATGCATAATTGTCTCCGCAACCTCCGTTCTCACTGCAAACAAGAACACTCTTGGTCTACTTTGAGGAGTAAAATAAATAGCATCTAGCTCTATTAAGTCAATCACATATCCAAGTTCATTCAGTTTTTTTACTGTAACAGAAATATCTGCTCCGCTATGAGACGTGAGAAATCCCTGCACATTTTCTAGCATTATCAAGTAGGGATGATTGCCATTATTTTTTTTATTTTCAATAATATTTAACAAGGCATGAATAGAACCTGAGCTTTCTCCAGCCAATCCTTTTCTTTCTCCAGCCAGTGAGGTATCTGTGCATGGGAATGACGCTGTATACAAAAAACAGTCATCTGGAACCGCTTGTGAATTATTAATAATCTCCCAGATATCACCTAAATAAAATTTTGTATTATTAAAATTCGCGACGTATGTCTCTCTTTTTTCATGACTAATATCATTGGCCCAAGTACAAAACCACCCGTCTTTTGAGAGACCTTCATGAACAAGACCAACGCCAGCAAAAAACTCAGCGAAATTCATCATATTGATTGTTCTCCATTAAGTTCATCAAGAATGGTGTCATTTCTTTCAGTTATTAATCCATCTTGAATTTTCAAGATAACCCACCCGTTGATTTCAGTATATTTAAAAGGAATGTTTTTTCTGAATCTTTGTCTCCGTTCTTTTGAAGGAGCGGATGGATTATAATTTAAGAAATATTCAGGCTCCCATTTTCTAAAAAAATGGGCTGCCAGATTTTCTCCTTTTATTGCACGAACCACAACGTTTTTATATGTTTCTGAATAGGTGCAAAAAAGATGATTAACCAGACAGTCATCCTTTAGTTTTTTAATGCCCGTATTTAAATGATATTGATACTCAAAGGAGCCACCATTTTTGGCTGATTTAACTTCCCAGCCGTTTAGGTCTGTGCCCGTGGTAGATACCCCAGAACATCCAGTTAATATCGCACCAAATAACTCCCACATCACAGCCGGTACAGAACCAGCTACCTTTAAGTTATTTTCTTTTAATAACCTCATTTTTTCTTCATCATAAATATGTCTAATATAGAAATTGAAGGCATTATCAATTTTATTCATCATTGCTCCCAATATTTGCCAGGAGGCTAGACGGTGTGACATTTAATGCCTTTGATAGCTTGTAAATATTAATAATACTGATATTTCTGCGACCACGTTCAACTGAACTCACGTAAGTTCTATCTAGACTTGCTTCAAAAGCAAGTTTTTCTTGGCTCCAACCTTTGGTAAGCCGCGCTATTTGTAACTGCTTGCCAAATAACGCAAGTACCTGTGTCTCTTCCATAACCTAAGCTCCTCATTTGGGGAGGAGACAGTTTCATGATTTGATGACTATACGTCCACGGACTATAGGTCACAATACAGGTATTTTTCGGGGCTATTTCAGAGGCTGGATAACGCCACCAACAACTGTTCGACATGCGCGGGTTGATGGGCGGCGGACAGGGTGATGCGCAAACGGGCCGTGCCTATGGGCACGGTGGGCGGGCGGATGGCGGTGACTAATATCCCTTGGCGGTGTAGTTTGGCGCTGGCGGCCAGTGTGGCGGCGTTGCTGCCGAGGATCAGCGGTTGAATCGGGGTGTGAGGGCTGCCGCTGAGGGTGATGCCCAGTGCTTGGGCACCGTCGCGCAGTTGGGCGATGCGGGCGTGTAGTTGCGCTCGGCGCTGCGGTTCTTGAATCGCTATGTGGATGGCCTGGGTGGTGGTGGCCGCCAAGGCGGGCGGTAAGGCGGTGGTGTAAATATAGGGGCGGGCGTGTTGAATCAGGGCTTCAATCAGAGTCTCACTGCCCGCCACAAAGGCTCCGAATACGCCGAAAGCCTTGCCCAGCGTGCCGATCAGCACCGGTACTGTGCGGCTGTCCAGTCCAAAATGTTCCACCGTACCGCCGCCGGTGTTGCCCAGCACGCCCAGCCCGTGGGCATCGTCTACCACCAGCCAAGCGTCGTGATCATGCGCCAGTTGAGCTAAAGCGGGCAAGTCGGCCAAATCGCCCTCCATACTGAACACGCCGTCGGTGACGATCAGGCGATGTCGCGCTTGGCTGTGTTGTAACAAATAAGCCAGTCGTGCCAAATCACGATGCGGATAGCGGTAGAGTCGCGCCCGTGATAAGCGGGCGGCATCCACCAAGGACGCATGGTTAAATTTATCTAAAAATACCGCGTCTTGGCGATCCAATAAGGCGGTGAGCGTGCCCAAATTGGCCATGTAACCGGTGGAAAATAACAGGGCGCGAGGCCGTTGGGTATAGGCCGCCAGCGTTTGTTCCAACACTTCGTGGTAGTGGTGATGGCCGTTGACCAGATGTGCGGCACCCGCGCCCACGCCCACGGTGGCGCAAGCGTCGCTGAGCGCGGTGCGCAAGGCGGGATGAGCGGCCAGTCCTAAATAGTCGTTGCTGCAAAAATTCAGATAGCTGCGCCCGTCTTGCTGTAACACCGGCCCTTGTGGGCTGTGGTGCGGCACACGTTGGCGATACAAGCCAGCCGCTTGGCGTTGCTGGCACAGTTGTTCCAGATGTGTGTGCAAAGTGTCGGTGATCGTGTTCACAGGGTGTTCCTGGTGGAAAGGTCGGAAAAAAGAAAAATAAGCCCGGTGAAATCAATGCACTACCAGTCGCGCTTGACAGTGCGGGGGGTTCTGGGCAAACAATGCTCAGCATTTGACACAAAACCCACACGGGCGCTGAGTTCTATCACAGCCGCCGCTTGGCCGCAAATATCGACTATAACCGACTCTGACTGGTACTCAGGTCTGGAGGAATACCATGTCAACCACCGCCCCCATCAATTGGATTCTCGTTGTTGACGATGACGAAGGATCGCGTGACCGCTTACAAACGCTATTGACCAAAGAAGATTGTGAAGTTGTCTTAGCCACCGATGGTTTTGAAGCCTTAGCGCAGGCCAGCGTAGACGGTTACGAAGTCTGCCGTCGCTTGCGGGCCGATCCCGTGTTGGCAGAAGTGCCGGTGATTATGGTCACGGCGCTGGATGATCGGGATTCGCGTCTGGCGGGGATCGAAGTGGGAGCCGATGATTTTATTTCTAAACCCTACGACCGCATCGAATTACGGGTGCGGGTGCGGGCGATTTTACGCCTCAACCGTTATCGTAAGTTACTGGGCGAACGGCTGAAATTTGAATGGGTGGCTGAACACACCCGCGAAGCCTATGTACTGCTGGAAGCCGACGACAGCATCAGTTACAGCAATCCACAGGCACGCCGTTATTTGCACCTGGATGCGGTAGACAGCGATGAACAAGCCTTGAATTTTCTCAAGCAAGCGGATTGTTATTACCACCGAGAAGCCGTGGAATGGCGGGATTGGCGACAAGCCGACGAAGAACTTGCGCGTCCTCGTTATCTCACCAATCCGCAACAGGCCGCCCAACCAGAAAGCTGGTTACGGGTCGAGATTTTAACCCTAGCAGGTGATGAGCGGCGTTTGCTGCGGATCACCGATGTCAGCGAAGCGGTGCTACTCAAATAAATTACTCACACCGCTCAATGGCTTAGGCATTTTAGACACGCTGAATCCCGCTCAATTGGCGAGATTGGATCAGGAAACCCAAAATTATATCCGCATCGCCCGCGACAGCGCCCATCGTTTGCGCACCCAAATTCTCGCCATCATCGACTACACCGTGCGAGTACCCCAACTGATCCAGCACAGTCACGGCTTTCTGGTGAGCCAATTAGCCGACT
>JFJP01045380.1_pt1 | contig 10721 bp, 5 predicted proteins | sample 431651 | NCBI WGS metagenome assembly JFJP01 (sample SAMN02602958, study PRJNA72255) | Microbial mat metagenome, whole genome shotgun sequencing project. | biome: fresh water; feature: sink hole; material: water; isolation source: purple microbial (photo- and chemosynthetic) mats found in...
CTGTCGCCTAAAATGTTTTTGACTTTACCCCTCGTAAATATTGAAAATGGTAGCGCATTCCGAAACACACTTTGTTCAATTAAGTAAGGCATCAATATTTCATTCTGCCAAAATTTAGGGATGTTAGTCGTTGAAATTCCCAAATCAGAAGAGATTATGTTTAAAGCATTATCGTACTGTTGCTGGGTAAATAAAAGCATGGTCGCTTTATTATCTCTTTGTTCCTGTGATACAGGGAAATAGAGCTGTTCAAACAAATTTATTTTCGTTAGAACCGAATCGTAAATGGTTAAACCAGCGTCGGTGTATCCAATCGGCTTACTCAGCGTTTTGTCTAAGTAAACAGAGTCTCTGGATTGTAAATAAGAAAGGTAAAACTCATTTGTAGATGCAATATATTCATAAAGATTCGGCTTGGGTTGTACTACTTCGGCAATTTCGTAAAACCGGCCGTTATTGGCCAGCGGACTACCTTTTACAATAGCAATTCCATCGTAAGTAAAACGGGTCGAGCCTCTTTCGATAATTGCAAACTTACCGCCCTGTGTTTGTATCTTCTTCTGACCTTCAATCTGATTCAGATTTATAAACGACTCAGTCATTAGGAAATCCACCATTTCTTTTTCGCCAAGCATGCCCATTTGTAAGTTCTCAATGGCAGTATTTGTCGGAACAAAAAAGGTGTAAACTTTGCCCTTTTTAAGTATGGAATCAACTTTATATTTTTCCAATAAAGCTACATACTGAGAGTACTCAGCATTCTGTTTCAAAAGCGACAGAATATCGGTATTCACTGAAGTTTCTGTTTCGCTGAAATAATAGCTGTCGAGTTCTTGTTTACACGAAATAAACAAAAAAATGAACAGTATAGATAGGATTAATTTATTCATTATACTAGAGGTATTATTATTGGATTTAATGTTTAAATTGGTTCAAAAATAATTCGATCGATCAATACTGTACCTGGAATTACCGTGGTTATTTTGACCGTTTGTGTACTAAAATCAAAACTTTCAACAGTACCTATCGTTAAAGTTTGAAATCCGGCTGTGATTGAGGTTAAATCCTGCACTACTCCTACTTTCTGCCCATTAACATAAGCCTGAATACTTGCATAAGTCGATATTCCGCCATCCATTACGAACTTTAATCGATATCTGCCAGCCAGAATTTTAGTAGTTGTAAAACTAAATTCAAAATTTCCGGTAATTTTAATGTAGTCGGCATTAGTATTGCCGGTAATAGCAGTGGCTGATTTAAAGTAATTCAAACTTTTTGTACCTATCATATTAATAAAGTCAAGATCTTCGTCGACAATTAAATGGTCGCCTTGTACAGTTCGTAATGCATTTATTACAGGCTCTTCGTAAAACTGAAAAGTAACTGACTGTCGACCAGGAAGATATGGAAACAGCAAATGGTCTAATTGGTGGATTGCACCGCTGCGGGTTACAATATTACTTTTATCTAAATTTACCTGAAGGTAGTTTATGACCGTTGTATCGCCATTATTAATAATTGTATTAAATACTTTTGTTCCGGTATTCAGTTTTATAATATCATTTAAATCTACAGCAACCGGAAAGTCGCCGTAGGTATTATAAACTCCGGAAATAAGCTCATCAAGAAAAACACTTTTTTCTAAAATATGGTAACGCGCATATTTATTGACAAGATTGGTCGGACTTGTAAAATCCTCCATCATGTTAGCCGAAGGATTAATGGAAAGCACCAATTGCTCAAAAGTTGCTATATTGTTCGCAGCATACAACGAATTTGACTCGGCAAAAATGGTATGTTCGTTGTAAGCCTGACGGCCAAGCTCATCCACTTCAAAAGCATTCAGCGTGTCGGCTAAACCACATTTTGTTAATAACTCGCTAAAAATACTGAATTCGGAGGCTTTTTGCAACCACTGATACGAAGTGAACACTACAGGAGTTAACATTTTGTCGATGGTATGAATGGTTCCGTTTGCCAGATTAATATCACGGTTCACAACCTTCGATTCGCCATTTACAGAGTATGTTATCGTATTATTTTCCTCCTTAAAGTATATGGTAAGATAATAATTCGAAATTGTTTTATTTGCTAATGCCCCGTTCGGGAATTCATTCGAAAGTATTCTTCCGTTTACAAGGTGGTATTTCACTATTTCGGAACAGTAAGCAGCATCTTTTAGTAAGTCATCGATTGTGCTGTAATTTTCATTCTGGTCGATAAATTTTGTTACCGCATCGTTTGTGGGCAAAAACAAGGTATAATCAATACCTCCGTTGCTATTATAAGCACTGAGCGCATCTTTCATCTTACCTGCATTCACAATCTTATCAAAAGATGAGAAATCAGGATTTGCCTCCACATATTGCATTAAGTTAGTATAGCTATCGCCGGTAAACAGCACATCCAGTTCATCCTTGGGAGTACACGACAAAAGGCTTGTCAGCATTACCAAAAGGGCATACAATATGTTTTTATTTACGCTTCTGTTATTTGCTTTCATCATAATATGAGTTTTGCATTAAGTTTTTGTTTCTTTGAATTTCGTCGCTGTGAATGGGCATATACCAACCGTTTGGGTCGCTCAAGCGCGACTTCAACACTAATTTCTGGGTAGAAGGAACATTCTGAATCAGAATATCAATGAGGTTGCTTTTTCTACTGTATTCATTTCTGCGTCCCATTCTTATCAGGTCGAACCATCGTTTCCCTTCGAATGCCAATTCTTTGGCACGCTCGAGCAAAATGGCATCTTCGAAAGCCTGCGCATTCGAGAACTGTGTATAAAGCGCCATATTCGAACGATCGCGAACTAAGTTAAGATACTCCAACGCTTTGGCAAAGTCGGGAGATTCTTTTTGCGAATAAGCTTCTGCTTTCATCAAATACAAGTCGGCTAAGCGGTACACAATAAAGTTTGCACTGGTATTTGTGCTCGACGAACGTAATGTAGTTCTGTCAGCAACCGAACCTGCATATTTCCATATCTGAAAATTAGTTGATAAAGAACCATTACCTCTAATTAATTCGCCGGCTTCGGTAACTTCAACACTTAATATTGATTTGGCATAAGTGCTACCATAAAAATAAATAGCTGTTGAAGAGTAGGCCTTTGTCGAAAATGTATTGGCTTGTCCGAGTGACTGATTATAATACAATTCAAAAATATTTTCCAACGAAAATCCGGGATTAAAGTTCTGATACCATTCGGTGGAAGGAAGCAAAAAGTATTGGCCGCTATTTTCAACAGCATCAATGTATTGAATGCAATCGTCGTATTCAAAATTCCACAACGAGATATCAGCCAACAAGGCATTTACAGCACCTGCCGTAGCTCGCGATTTTGATTTTTCCACCGTAGGGTGCTCGGGCATTTTGTTCCGTATAGAAATAAGATCAACTTTCACATTGGCAAGTATTTCGGTGCCCGGCGTTAAAGCTGGGAAAAACTCACCTTCATCGTTTGTAGTAGGCTTTGTAATATAGGGCACATCTTGCCAGATACGTACTAAGTAAAAATAGCAAAGACTACGAATAAAGATGGCCTCCGAAATATATTGTTGTTTCAGATAATCCGAAAAAGTCGGGTCCTGTACTTTTGGTGTAAAATCTATCACGTGATTACAAATGTTAATAGTGGAATATAATTTATCCCATTTAGCATAAGTCTGGTTGGTTTCGATATTGGCCGACATTAAATTGCGTTCCGAAGAAGGTGTAATGGTTCCGTTAGCAGTAAGCATATCGCCTCGTAACTCACCGTGCACAAAAAGCTGGTAGTCTAATTCCGACAAAAGCTGATAGGCTCCTCCAAGTGTTGATAAAACCTCTTCTTTGTTTTTCCAGTACTCTTCGAGCACTAAACCATCGGTGGGTTTTTGATCTAAAAAACTCTCGCACGATGTCAACAAAAGCAATAACCCTGCTATCAGGATATTTTTGTTGACTAATTTATATGTTGATAGTTGACGCCTCATAAATAATTTAATTAGTATAGCTGATAAGATTTTAATAAAATTAGAAACCTACTGATAAGTTAAATGCTGTAACTATAGGCGATGGAACAGTACCTGTATCTTTACCAAACCACAATGCATCTTCTTTCTTTAACTGAACTTCGGGATCCTGTCCGGTGTAATTCGTAAAAGTTAATATCTTTCGGGCTTGTAATCCTACCGACAAATTTCGTACTTTTAGCATTTTCGAAAGTTTAGCCGGTAATGAATAGCTTAGCGAGATATTATTCAAACGCAAATAACTGGCATCTTCCACATAACGGTCGGAGCCCAAATTATTAGCCGGATGTGCCTGATAGGCTCTTGGAATCATATTGGGATAATCATCGCCCGACACCCGCCAGCGATTTAATACCGCTGTACTTTGATTGTCTTTGTTCGACATACTTTCGGCATTGAGTGCCACCTGATTTACAATTTTATAACCATATCGATAAACGAAACTAGTACTAAACTGGAAATTTTTATACGACACATTAAAGCCAAGTCCGCCGGCAAAATCAGGATTTGAATCGCCCAAATACACCACATCATTCAGGTCGATAGTGCCATCGTAGTTTACATCCTGATACTTAGCATCTCCGCCTTCAAATTGGTATGTTCCGTTGTAATTCATAGGTATTGGCGAGCCGTAAGGATCATATTTTACAGAACCATCGGCATTATGTGCTACTGCATCGGCTGTTGTAGGATAAACACCTAAATACCTGAATCCAAAGAACGAACCTACTGCCTTGCCTATTTCGGCCTTTACCGGATATTTACCATTCGAAATATCTAATTGTTCGTTTACTATGTTTGCAGGGAAACTTAAAAATTTATTTTCGTTAAAATAGATATTGTAATTAATACGTAGTGTAAATTCTTTTGTTTTAATAGCTGTAACATTAGCTGTAATTTCGAAACCACTATTCTGGATTTTACCATCATTATACTGTTTTAAAGTAGTAAAACCGGCAGAGCTGGGCAGTTTGTAATTTGGCCACAAGATATTTTCAGTAATTTTGTTATAATATTCTCCAATTAATTGCAAGCGATTATTGAAAAACGCTATATCCAAACCTGCATTAAAGGTTCCGGAAGTTTCCCATTGCAATTTTTGAAGCTGTGCCTGCGTTGGAATAATGCTTTGAATATCCATGTACGCTCCTTTTCCGGTTGATGCATAAAGTGCATGTCTGTCGTAAGCTCTTACATCCGAATTTCCCGAAAGACCGTAGCTGAAACGTATTTTACTGTCGTCCAAAAATTTAAACTTCTTTAGGAAAGGTTCATCCGAAAAACGCCAGGCATACGACACACTCGGGAAAGTGCCCCAACGTGAGCTGGTACCAAAACGAGAACTAGCATCTGTTCGTATATTGAACTGAAATATATGACGATCAATAAATTTATAATGTACATTAGCTAATATACCAATCGTATTCAAAATAGCAGAACCGGAGTTTAGACTTTCGCGCATCGGACTGGCAGCAGGGTCGGTTATAAAGGTACTCGGACTATTTCCGGTGGATGTCAAAATAAACTCATCCTGATCCTGATCGATGGATAACATGGCTATACCACTCAACGAATGTCTTTTGGTGTTGATAGGTTTAAAGTTTAATAAAGTTTCGGAATTAATTAAAGTTCCTGTCGTATTATTCTCCGTGGAAGAGTTATTATTTAAGTCTAACCATTTTGCTCCAATGGCTGTATAAGGCAAAAACTCCATTCGTTTCGAATTTTGAAACTGGAAAGATACTACCTGTTTCACCGAAATCCATTTATTTAAATCGTACATTAAGGTAAAGTTAGTCTGGAAATCTCTGTTTACCTGATCGTTATTGCTTAATGCTACCACTGCACTAGGGTTAAAATAGGTTACGCCATTGCCCTGATAGTTTTCTAAGGGTGTAAAAAATTCATTCGTTTTTTCGCCATCAGGTGTGTATTTGTAAATGGACATGTTTGGCGATTTACGATAAGCCATCGAACGGACACCATTGCCTCCCCAGTTATCATCTTTTTTAATATTTACATAACTTATCTGCGTGTTTAACCTTAATTTGTTTGAAATTTTGTAGCCTAAGTTGATACGCGATGTGATACGTTCGTTGGCGGTATTCTTAACTGTACCAATGTTATTTTGATAATTTATCGACGTATAATAGGTTGTTTTATCACCACCACCCGAAATAGTAAAACCAAAATCATCAATTTGTCCCAATTGTGTAATATCACCCACCCAGTCAGTATTTTGAGCGTAATTGTAATAATCATCAAATTCAATGTCGTTTGATATTTCGCGCGGCATATCAATAACGCCATAGCGGTTATGATACATTTCCTGCTGCAACATCACATATTCATCACCGTTTAGCATTGGTATTCGGGGCGATTCGAACGAAAGTGATTTTTTGTAAGAAACATCAAATTTTGTTTTACCTTTATTCCCTTTTCGGGTTTCAATTTCGATAACACCGTTTGCACCGCGTGTTCCATAAAGTGCCGTTTCGGCAGCATCTTTTAAAACGCGTACTGCTTTAATATCTTCGGGCGCAATGCTCAACAACATACCAATATCTTCCTGGTCGGCAGAGCCAAAATCGAGACTCGAAGCATTTACACGTTGAATAGCAATGCTTGCACCACTTCCGGGGCTACCACCACCAACAATATCGAGACCGGCAACCTGCCCTTGCAATGCTTCGTCGACCGATGATACCGTATTTCCTTTAACATTTTCCATGGTAATAAGTGTCGACGAACCGGTCAAATCCCGTTTGTTCACACCTGTCATTGAAGTACCTATGGCTGCTGCTTCCACCACAAAATCTTTCATCATAATAGCATCAGACTCAAGCTTCACATTAATGTTAGCTCTGCCATTTACTTTTTCGGTAATAGTTTTATAACCAACGTAGCTGCACTGAATAGTGGCTTTAGGCGACGAAACCTGCAGCGAATAATCACCATCTATATTTGTAATTGTACCCTGTACAATACGTTCGTTGGCATCAATTTCAACAACTGTTGCACCAATAATACCACCCAAATCATCGGTTATCTTACCGCGTACAATATGTTTCTGCGCATTTAGAAAGGCAGCAAAAGACAGCAGGCACACTATCAAAATTTTATGTTTCATCTGTTTATAATTGTTCTTTTTTGTCAGATGGAACTCGCACATAAACATCTCTTTGTTTGTCAAAGTTTATTTGTCGTGCTCGTTTCATGTATTTCATTTCAATAAATTTTGTTGCATTGCAACCCTTAATAAGGCATGATTACTGAATTAATATTGTGTACTACGGCATTTGTATTAAATTCGTCTTTGCCGATATTTTTAAACTAGTATACAATACGGCTTTATTTTTATCCAAAATAACCAAATTGTCGAGTTGGGGACTAAGATTTATAAAACTATCATTCAGTGTCCGGTAAGCTCCTGCAGGTTGCCTTCCATCTGTAAAAATAAACTTCCCTTTTACTATATGAAAACTAAGCAGCGTTTTCAGGTCGGTTAGCGATAGCTTATCAGCTTGAATACCATTTAGAGCAGCATCAGAGGGAACGAAAATGGTATATTGTTCAGTAGGACTCATAAAAGTCAATTGCTCATTTACTTTGTCGGCAAGTCCTGCTTTACTCAGCAAATCTAAGAATTTTGTATTTCGTAAAAATCCATAAGTAGTATTAGTGGAAAATCTCAACCAACTATTACATTTATAAACCTGTCCGTTTGTAATCGGAAAATTTGTTATTTTTGAAAATACATTGGTTGTAACTTTACTGCTATTAAATCCAAATTCCGAAGGAGCACCTCCCGTAATTGTATCGTGCTGAATAACCAAATGCCTTCCATCAAGTGTTTCTACAAATTCTTTTTTTGCAACTCCCAAAACTGGTTGTATACCAATATGACCATACAATCTGCGCGTCAGAATGCTTTTATAATCGCTACTTAACATGTTGACCATAAGGCTTTCCAAATGATTATAAGCTGTAATCTGTGTTGTGCCATCGGGCTGCTCGGATACAAATAACGACGAGTCATTTGCCAACGAAGTGTTATCTATTAAAAATAAGGTGCCTTAAATGAAGGATCTAAAAACAGAGGAGCCGATACACAGGAGAAGTATTTGGGTACAATTGCTTTTTTTAATCCTAAAAAAGTAGCGTTACTTCCATATTGAGCACGCTCAATTTCAAAATCATTTTTAGTGATAAAATCACCGGCACTATTGTAAAAACCATTATTAATATCTTTCAGGTAAATAGCTTCGTTAGCAATATGTGTATTCACAAACAACCGTTGTATGTTTTTAGGTACAGAATTCCAATTACTACCCCACGATTTGAGATATTCATTAAAAAATGCAGTCATTGCAGCATCGGTCGGCGCCAGCAATCCGTTATGTCGCTCTACCGAATACGTACTGCTCACAACCAATTCGTCGTGTATGTTAATTGGGAATGTACTGGAATAATTTAGATTATATAAATCTGGCACCTGCATACCCTCAGAGGCTCCTTGCTGTGCCAATGTGGCTGCACTGTTGAACTGAAAAACAGATTTGTTGTGTATGAGTTGTAAGAAAGTACCATAACTACCACTTTCTAATAGCTGTTCAGCATTTTTGAGCGGTTCTACCACTTTATCAATTAAATATACAAATCCGTTTTCGGCAAAAATTTCATTGCCAATTATCTGCGAATTAGCATAATATACTTGTCCGCTTGTATATGGTCTCTCGAAATAAAAGCTGTAGTCGGCAGCATTTAAGCCTTTAGCAGACATAAAACCATCAAAAAACAAAGGTACGTACTTTGGCGAACTTGAATATACGGTACGATCTACAGTGCCGGCAGTATTTTCGGGAACAATAATATCATAAGGCGCAGTGCCCGACAAAAAACGCTGAACTTTGTATGTTCTGTTCGATTCACGCAATAAAGTTCTTCGCTTAAAAGCAGTGGGTTTATTGTTCGAAATGTCCGAGAGGTTAATCCAGCCACGCGAAGAAAGATTCTGTAATTGATCTTTGCTCCAAGGCATAGGTAAAATATGGTATTTTACAATTGTTTGCTTTACTGTGGAGTCAATATTGGCAGGATCGAAAGTGCCGTATTTTTCAGTTAAATAAATTTTCATAACACTGTCCGAAGGTACAAAAACGGCATAAGTGCCTGTTTTATCCAACACTTTATCGTAGCCAGTATCTATCATGAATTGCGAAAAAATGGACATATTCTTCTGACTTGCAATCAGCGTGAAGATTTTACCTTGTAGTCTTTCGGGACGTTGATATTTTTCAATATTTTCAAATCTATCCGTACACGAAACGCAAAATAAGACAACTGATAATCCCAATAATATGGAAGTCAGTGCGGTTTTCTTTTTTTGATTTTTGATTAACATAACTAATTAAAAAAATTAAATAATATGTTTTATTCTGACCCCCAACCCCCAAAGGGGGCTAAGACAAATTCTCCAAAAAAGATATGAGAAATTAAAGATACTGCGTCTTAAATCCTCCGCCGGCTGGCGGATTGGGGGGTCACATGACAAATAATTTAAGAAACATATCAAAAATAAACTCTAATTACATACTTGTTTTTTCAGAAAATAATACCTGTTAAAAAATGACAGAGGTCAGAGCATTTATTTTGATCTGACCTCTGATTATTTAAACAATGAGAAGTCTTAGAACTGAATTTTATTTCTTAAGAAACTTATCGACTACAGTTTTACCCTCCTTATCTTTCATTTCGATAAGATAAATACCGTTGGTTAAATCGCTTACGTTAAGCTTGTTTCCATATACAGTTCCCGTAGAGATAACATTCATACCTGTTAGTGTGTATACTTTTACTGAAACTAAATCAATTCCAGAGATATTAAGTATGTTCGAAACCGGATTAGGGAATATTTCCACTGCTGAAACTGGATTTACCGTATTTCTGATGAAGCCACTGTAAACATCTTCGGCTAATTTATAAATTACCTTTGTCGTTCCATCGGCAGCTGTAACTTCTATTACATCATCAATATTTACATAGCCCATTGACCGTTCAAAACCAGCTTTATCCAAAACTTTAATGGTTGCTCCCTTGTTGGCATAAACCAATGTGAGTAAACTTGCACTGGTAATACTAAATGGTGTATTCACAATCAATTTCTTTTGTTGGTCAATTTCCAGAATCGACGACATAAGGATAGCTTCGTTGCTGGCAAGTGCGAAGTCGAAAGTGTAAGTTGCTTTGTCATTATTTTCGGCTACAACTTCCAGTTGTGTACTTTGAACGATTGCAATGCTCCCGAAGCGTTGTAAACATACAATAGTGATTTCGGACTTACTTCGAGTTTGTCAACGGCATCTTTAAGTGTCATGGTTGGGCTTACTCCGGTTACTTTATTTCCAGTAACGGTTAAACCTGAACTTGCTTTTGCCATCAAAGAGGTGTTGTTGTCCAATGGTGCATTAACTAATTTGTAAGTTGTTAAACTTACACCATTACCCGAGGTTACTACCAATAGATCATTTTCGGCTAAAGCTTCGCTTTCGGTAAGCACCGTTGCACCCCGTTTGAATACAAAGGTTTGCGTTGCATCTGCTTTATCCAATACCAAGGCAATAGATGTAGGTGAATAACCGCTTATACTACCGGTAATTGTCAGATTATCGCCCTCATATCCTGTTGATACAATCAGCTTCACCG
>JFJP01049347.1_pt1 | contig 10721 bp, 13 predicted proteins | sample 431651 | NCBI WGS metagenome assembly JFJP01 (sample SAMN02602958, study PRJNA72255) | Microbial mat metagenome, whole genome shotgun sequencing project. | biome: fresh water; feature: sink hole; material: water; isolation source: purple microbial (photo- and chemosynthetic) mats found in...
TTGCCCAGTTGTACCCACTTCCCGTAAAGTAGGGCCAACTCTCGCGCATATTGGAACACCCGTGGCGCATACACTTTTCGAGTTAACTGGTAATCAAACTTCGCTGGGAACATCATCAATGCGATGGGGTGGGCGGCGAATGCTGCGCGTTGCACGGAAACGTGCATGGCCGTTATCGATTCACCTTCGACGTTGGGGATGACTTTACCGCGCCCCCTGGCTTCGACAAACTCAACGACCAGTGGTGTGGATTTGACCGCGATGCATAACCATTGGTTGTAGGGTCGCACGAGGGAGTTGTGTTTCAACACCGTCCAATCCCTGCGAAGCGCGTTCTCAATGATGTTTTCGGCACGGCGAATCTTATGTTGACCCTTGCGCGGCCCTTTGATCCCCAAATCAACATGCGGCAACTTCGCGAGCTCGGCGGCCTTGGTCTCATCGCTCGCGTCGTACACATCCTCTACCTGAACACCTCCGCCAGCCGACTTGGCAAGGTCAGGTAGCGCCGGAAATGCCAACGCCGTGCCAGACTCGTATAAGCGAAGGATGTCCGCGTGAATGTTCGCCAAAAAGTGGGGGTCGTCCGACTCCCAGTAAGCCTGTTCAGCTTCCTCGCGGCTCTTGATTTCTTTATATTTAGCCAATGTGAATCTGGATAGTAGTAGACGATGTGACTGTGACGACAAAAAGCCGTTTTATTATAATACGTCAATGGTTTTTTGAATTCATCACGAAAAAACGTAAGTCCCACAACCTGCTAGGCTCAATGGGGCCGGATCGGAGCAATTCGGGTTGATCTGGGCATTGCCGGGCTGATTCAGGCAATTCAGGGCATGGCAGTGACTATCACTTCCCAGACCGAAGCTATGGCAACAGTCAAAGCTCGAAACTGCCGATCTGGTCTGTATCTCGTTGAATGGCTTGCACTCGTTTTTCCTCGGCCTCAATTGCCAGTATTTCGCCCTCCTCGCTAGGCTCTTCCTTTGGCTGCAACACTTGGGCACCCGTTGCCATAAATGCCAAATGGTCGGGGGACCATTGAAAGGCAGCCCATTTGTGCGTTAACACGGGGGCGGACAGATCGTGGAAAGTGCGCAGTAACATCTGAAAAAAAATTTCGTCCATAGATGACTCCTAAATGGTGACGCTGTCGGTCGGGTTAACCTCCACCATCGGCATGTTTGCGTAGTTCATGGTGAAGTGCAGCATTGATTGCCCCTGGTCATTGAGTCGCTCCGAAATCGTGTAACCCGTGCCGCATGGACTGGTGATGCAATAGTGAATAGGTGCCTGGTCCCCTTTTAACGCGACATTGAAGATCTGGACGTGTGGGTACACCGCGCCGCTGTCAGTTCGCAGGCCCACGGGAGGAAACAACAGTGTGATCGGGCTGGTCTCCGCCAGCATGGCTATCGCAGGCCCGTAGAAAAAGGCAACATAAACTTTTCGAATGACTCCGACCATCGGCGCAAAAATGAAGCCGATTGACGTGATCGGTGCTGGGGTCGGTGGGGCCAGAAAGTGCAATGCTCTGCTTTTTTCAGCGAAGTCAAAGTAGCCATCCATCACATTTCCTGGCGCGTAGCTAAACCGCATGTTGTCGTTCAGTGTCAAGATGCTAGGGTAATTGTGCTTGGGATTTGGCAGCGTCGCCAGTTTGGAAAAGAATGGCTCATCCATTCGGTGTTCGACAAGGTACGAGATGTTTGACATGGGTGGGGTGCCGTGGCTACATGGTGGCGGGCGATTTTTGGATTGATGAGGTGTGTGTTGGGCATCGTGGTTTTAACGTACCACGGCGACAGGGGGCATATCGACCACTCCGAAAAGCGTGTTGCCGATTTCAAACCTGCTAAACCGCTGTCCGAGGGATCAAATGGTTTGGTCAGAAATGGTTTGGATGGTCTTGCACACGGTCACTGCCATGTATCCTGCATTGGTCAACTTGGTGAAGATCGGCTTCCGAGAAAGTTTGGGTTGGAAAATGATTCGGACCCGACGGGCAGTTTTCCCCAACGAATACCCACATTGTGAACTGAACCGACGGTGTCGGAATGTCGGCGATCATCGGACTTGGTTTGTGGATTTCTTTACTTTCGACCCCTAGCTGAATTCGATTCGGAAAGCTTGGCTTCATGAAAGCGGTCTTCGTCACCAGACACTTGGAATTGTCGAAACGTGTTTTTTCTGGTTAAAGCACTCCGCGTGAGGGGCGGGCATCAATTCAAGTTTGCGCGTGGCAGAATGCGCGTTGCAGTCGAGCCCCAATATTGAAAATGGTGGGCTTGCACTTACGGAAATATTCAGCGGCAGCGCCGAAAACCAGATCGCATGTGACCGGAAACCTTCCCGCTGGTCAATATCGATAGATGGAGATGAGTTTGACTACAAAGGAAAGTTTGCACTTCGACGTTAGCACGGGCCTAAAGCGAGTGCTGGGCCGCGAGCTCATCACGGATGACGAGGTTGCTATCTTTGAGTTAGTCAAAAATTCATTTGATGCCGGTGCAGACAGCGTGCAAGTGTACTTCGGCGAGGACATGATTGTCATCGCGGATAACGGCTCAGGCATGTCCTATGAAGATATCACAGGCAAGTGGCTGTTCGTTGCATACTCATCCAAGCGTAGCGACCGCTCTGCGGAAGACTTCCGCAACATCGCCGCCGAGCGTCGTCACTATGCGGGCAGCAAAGGCATCGGACGGTTTTCGTCGGATCGTCTTGGCGAGGTAGTCGTCATACAGAGTCGCCCACGAGGCCACTCCAAGGCGGTTCATCATTTGACCGTGGACTGGGAACTGTTTGAGAAAGACGCGAAAGAGCATTTTGAGAAGGTTCCTGTCCGCTATGCCGAGCAGGCCGCGTTCCAGCTACCACGCGAATTGCGCAAGTACGAATCGACGCTTAAGCATGGCACTGCGGTCACCATCCAACGTCTGAGACGGCCGTGGCCGCGACATCGCATTCTTGACCTGAAAGCTTCACTGGCAAAGCTGATCAACCCGTTTGGCGAAGACACTGATGGATTTGGTATCCACATCAACGCTCCAACCGAGGTCGTAGAAGACAAGCGTCTCATTGCCCAGTATGCCGAGGAAGGTGAGAGTCCCTTGCCCAAGGATCTAGTCAACGGTCAGATCGGCAATTTCATCTTCACCACGCTACAGGACAAGACAACGTTCATTCGGGTGGCCATCGAAGGTGAAGATTTGCTCACGACACTCACGGACCGTGGCGAGGTCATCTACCGCATTGCCGAACCAAACCCGTACCAACATCTGACGGAGGCTGAGTTCAAGTGTGAGATTTACTACCTCAACCAATCGGCGAAGGTCATGTTCGCTAAGCGCGTGGGATTGCCGTCTATACAGTTCGGATCTGTCTTCCTGTTCAGGAATAACTTTCGAGTCTACCCAATCGGCGAAGACGGCAATGATTGGTTCGGTTTTGACCGACGCAAGCAGCAAGGTTACGCGCGCTTTCTGGGTACACGCGAAATCATAGGGCGCGTCGATGTTTCAGGGTCCGATGAGGACTTTCAGGAAGCATCTAGCCGCAATCAGGGGCTGATCAAAACGCCCGCCGTAGAGCAGTTGCACAAGGCGGTCATGGAACACTGCCTGAAGCGCCTAGAGAAGTATGTGGTGCCGGTTTCTTGGAGCGACAAGACAGATGTCAATACCGACGATCTCTCTAGGCTGATGACAGACCCAGGGCGAGCGCGCGTAACAGCGGCGGTCGCCAACCTCGTCGACAACGAAAAGGTGCGTCTGATCGAGTACAGCAAGCGGCTTGTCGATTTGATCAACGAGCGCTCCAGCGATTTCGAGACATCACTGATCGGCCTGCGCGCGATTGCCGAGAAAACGGGCGACAAGAAGCTGCTCGCTCGGCTCGATGCAGCCGAACGTCGCTTCGATGATCTCAAGAAGTCAGAGACCGATGCACGCCGCGTCGCCGACAAAGCGCTGGCGGCGGCCGAAGCCGCAAACCGCCGTGCTGCTACGGCAGAAGTAGAAGTAGAAACAGAACGACGACGTGCGCATTTCCTGGAATCCTTCGTCAATGTGGACTCCGCTACGATCCTGAACTTGCATCATCAGGTGACGATCTATGCCGTGGACATTGCACAACAGATAGAGAACTTTTTGACAGAGACTGTCGGCAAGACATCAATCCCACGCGACACCATTCTCAAGACACTGGAGCAGATGGCCTTTCTCAACAGGAAGGTCATGTCAGTAACAAAGTTTGCGGCAAAAGCGAATTTCAAGCTGGATTCTGAAAAGATCGAAACCGATCTCGCAGCGTTCATTTACGACTACATCGAACAAATCGCTCGAACTACGGGCAGTGCTCGTCTGCAGATTACTGCCGAGAACACACACCCGGGCATGAAGTTGCGCTTCAACCCAATTGACGCGTCGATCATTGTCGACAACCTCATTAGCAATGCGAGGAAGGCCAAAGCGTCTCGCATCAAGTTTGTCCTGACACAAGAGGATAAGAGCGGCCTGACGGTACACGTGAACGACAACGGGCATGGTCTGGCCCCAGGTACGAATCGCGCACGTATCTTTGAGATGGGCTACACGACCACGCAAGGCTCAGGTCTCGGCCTCTATCATGTTCGGCAAGCCCTCGGAGAAATGGGGGGCAGCATAGAGCTCGAAGATCACACGGAGAATGGTTTAGGCCTAGTCATTAAGATTGCCGCGAAGGGGAGAAACGCGTGAGACTCGATTTCAACGTACTGTGGGTGGATGACCAACCTGATCGTGTAGCCTCGCAAGTCACGAGCATCAAATTGAAGATGGCCGCCGAGGGGTTTGAGTTCAAACCTCGACAGTGCACTACGATTGCTGAGATGGAATCGGTGATCGCCGAAGATGTGTTTACGGATGAGATTGACTTGGTTCTTGTCGATTGGGATCTCGGTAACGACGCACATGGTGAGGATGCTATTGAGCGTATTCGGCAGGTCGTTCATTACAAAGATGTGGTCTTCTATTCCGGGCAGGCCTCGGTTGTAGAGTTGCGACAGAAGGTCTATGATAGACAGCTTGAGGGCATCTATTGCGCCGGCCGTCAAGATTTGATTGACGAAGTTATCGGTGTCTTCGAGTCGCTGATTAAGAAGGTGCTTGACCTCGACCACACGCGTGGCATCGTCATGGGTGCTACAAGCGACATCGACCACATGGTCAATACTTGCTTGACCTTGGCGCATAACAAGCTTGATGACGCAGGCAAAACAGAATTTTTCAGTAAAGCACTTACCCGTGTGGCAAAAAAGATAAAGGAGCTCACCAAGCTAAGCGACAAGCTGCATGCAGCACCCAGTGTTGAGGCTCTGTTTAAAGCGCACATGCTTTTCACGTCAGACCATCGTCTTTATCTGCTGGCGAGCGTCCTGGCGATGGACGAATTCGCTGCGTATTCAGCCAATGTGGGGACAGTAGAGTCCTATCGCAAGAGCGTTGTTCATGACCGTAACACGCTAGGGCATGCGATCTTGGTTCCCCAAGGCAAGCCCAGCAGCGTCGTAGATGATGCAGGGGAAGTCGTTGACATTGCAAAAATGCGGGAGCTTCGCAAGCTGATTTTGAGCTTACGCGCAGACTTCCGTGCATTGCTGGATGCCATGCAAGTGTGAGTGGATCTTGCGGTTACTCGCGTCCACCATCGTGGCCTTGTTTCTCAGTAGATCCTCCAACGTCTCGCCAATCGCGCGCGCGACAAGCGGTGGTACCGCGTTCGCCACTTGCGTAAAGCGCGGCACTTCTTGTTTGCGAAGGTGACCTCCTGTTGTGTACTTGCCCTGGAACGAGTACCAGTCAGGGAAGCTCTGCAGCCGGGCGTTCTCGCGAACTGTCAATGTGCGTGGCTCTGAATAGTGCAGCAGATCGTCTGGCATGCTCGTGATTGTGGGTGACGGACGATCCGGATCAAGCACTCGCAGTGCCATCTTCTTGAGGCCAAAGCGCGCGCGCATTTCAGCCCCAATGCTGGTGTTGAGGCGCCCCTCCGCATGACTGAGCTCAATGATCTCTTTGAAGCGGCCTGCGATGGCCTCTGCGTGACGCGCGAGACGCAGGTCTGTGGGGGCTTCACACCCAGCATTCATCAGCTTTTGGTAGTGGGTAAGGGGACCAGCATATCGGGTTTCTTCAAAACCTTTGCACTCCGACGATGGCTGCGTTCCACAACGCCCAATCTCAAGATCAGATATGGCAGACCCAGACGAGACGGGTACGGATAGCTGTAGCGAGCGCAAGAATGAAGTTCGTTGATTTAGCAGGTGTACAAACGGATTGGGAGCATTCAACTCAGAGCGAAACGCGATGACAAAGTAACGTGTGCGCGCCTGCGGAACGCCGAAAATCGAGAGGTCGATCAATTGTTCGTGGACTGTGTACGCCTCCGAGAGGCGATCTTTGAGTAAATGCGAAAAATTCTTGATTTCGTCGCCAGTGCAGAAGTCGAGCATGAAGCCTTTTACGTTCTCAATCAAAACAGCTTTCGGCTTGATGATGTCAACGAGATTTAAGTAGGATTCGAACATTTGATTGCGCGGGTCATCGTGTTTTCTCCGTCCAGCGCTGGAAAAGCCTTGGCATGGTGGCCCGCCGACTAACACATCGATGCAACCAGAGACTTCCCCGAGCTGCTCTCGATAGTTGTTCAACAGCTCGACGATTCCAATCGGCTCCCTAGGGAACCAGCGTGGCCAAATGTACTTGTGACGTGAGCCTTTAGCCAACAGGTTCGCCTTAAGTGTGGCGAAAGCGAACTTGTCACGCTCAATCGCAAAGCAGCCGGTCCAACCTGCCTGCATCAACCCAAGGGATAGACCACCACACCCTGCAAAGGCATCGATGAATGTCAGTGGCTTGGTTGAAGATCGCGGCATCGTTTGTCGGCTCATTGGTGTTCGTGGGTATTACCTAATCGATTATTTCGATCACGTCGGCGATATGCAATTGACTCACTTCGCCAATCCGTGCACCAGTGAACGCAGACACCAACGGAATCCAGTATTGGTACGCATGCAGGTACTGTGCTTGTACCATGTACGGACTTTCAAAAATGGTCTTCATGTCGGCATCGTCGAACGGGTCCCGTGAGCATAACGCACCGGAATAGAACATTTGATCTAGGAGCACCCTGAGCGCCCGCGCTCGTGCAGCTGCATCACGCGGGTCTTTGGTCGCCGTGGAAACGCGAATTTCGCGTCTCAAGTCGCCGCTGACACGCAACGATTTGGGCACAATAAAACGTGCGTAGTAAACGCCGTTACGGCTCTGAGCAAGGTATGAATGAGTTTTCAAAGAATTCCCCAAGTGGATGACCGAGTGGCACCCTTTGGTGGAATTCTTCTCAAAACAGCATCCTTGCTGCAATAAGTTCTTTGAAATCAAAGACTTATAGTTGGATGGTGGTGGAGTGCGGACGCGGGTTCAATTCCGATCTCCAAAGCCGTGAGGCAAGTTTACGTCACTTGTCCCCGCTTTTGGAGATTGTCCTTTTCATATCGTGACAACCATCAGACTGGCGTTAACTCAAGTTTGATCCGCTGGCCAAGAGCCGCTGCCGCACCCGCCAAAGTCGTCAAGGTAAGGCTGGTATCGTTTTCGTCCAGCAAACGGTTGAGCGAGGCGCGACTGGTCCGCATCTTCTTCGCCATCGCAGTTTTGGTGATCTTTTGCGCCGACATCTCTTGCTCAATCTGCCAGGCAATCACCCTCTTGACCGCCACAGCAGTTACTTCCTCCAGCATGCCTTCGTCCGCAAGGAAGTTATCGAAATCGCTACCGATGTTTTGATTTTTCATTTTTGCCTCTTCAACAGTTTGAGCCGTTCCTTTGCCAAATCCAGTTCCGGTTTGGGAGTCTTCTGCTCCTTCTTGATGAAACCGTGCAGCAAAACCATCACGTCTCCATCCAGAACAAAAAGCACACGGGCAATTCGATTGCTTAACCTCGTGCGAACTTCCCAGATGCCACTTTCGAGATGCGCCACCAACGGCATGCCCAAGGGCCAACCGAACTGAACGGTCTTGATGTCTTCGCCAATCGTCTTACGATCAAGGACCGGCAGATCCTTCAGCCAATCCCGAACTGGCTCGCCACCGGCATCCGTCCTGAAAAACCGTGCGCCTAAGGCTGGTGGGGCTTTTTTCTCCATGGTCTAGTGTATCAAACTTGGTACGTTTTGCAAATCTGAATTGAGGTCAGTTCTGTGGCATCACCCAATTTAGAGCGCCACTTAGCCCTCTTTTCAAAAACAGGCAACTGATAACCTCAATCGAGCGCCGCAATCATCATCTCGTCAAGTAATGTCAGAACGTCGCGGCGGGCACCCTCTATCGCATCGATTTCACTTGAATCCCCGCTCAGAGCTAATTGCTCAGGATCATCAAAGTGATGAAGTGTGATCGCCTGACGTAGCGCAATGATGCAAGGACCAAGATCAGGAATACGCTTCGATGGGATGGCATCCCACGTCATCCATCCCGTTCGGGCAATACGGGGCAATAAAGTGGCCCGCTGGGAGACCAAGGTCAATTGACCCACAATGCTTCGGCGTAGCTCATCGTTGTATGACTGAGTGTGAAACTTTATCCCAGCCTCACCCAATTCACCAACGATGGTGCGCAAGGTTTCCAACTCATCGCGAATGATCTTTCGTCGTGACTGGCGCGACTGATTTGACACCACCACATACCAGCCTGCAATGATCAGTATGGGGGAAAGTATCTTGGCAAGCGCATCCCAAGCATCAGATGTCATGGACGGACAGCGTTGTTCGAAGTGACCGCCTCGGCCACGTACTGCCGCGCCTCGTCGATGAAACTGCGGTTTTTGGATTGCAGCAAAATGTGCGAATCGAAGTCATTCACAGAATGCCAACGCATTTTGCGAACAATGCCACCAAACAACTCGTCTAAAAAGCTGCTGCCGTAACCCACTGTGCCGTCCAGCTCCACAACGACCACCTCGCCATCTTTGAGAGCTGGAGCCAAGTGATCGTCCCGGTACTCTTCGCCGCTGAATTTACTGATCCGCTTATACCGTCCGCCGGGATATCGAGTAAAGTCTGCTATGCGCAACGTAGTCATGATGGGTCTCCAGAGGCAGGGGTTGGACTTGATTGAAGTAGTGGATAACGCCATAGGTACATGGTACCGTGCATCGAGCCTTGCAAGGCGCGAGTAGTCGTAGTGCCCACGATTTTCCCTCTTTCTCGGGTATAGACGTACATCCCCCGGTTACTGATGATCATCAGCTGCCCATTGCCTGCACTATCAATCACCTTGTGGGCATCGCGCAGACCCTTGCCTCGTTCTTGCAGGCCGGTGCTGGTGCGCCCGTATTCGATGGCGGCAGAGATGGACTGCACATCTTTACCCCTGATGCGCCTGAATGCTGCCATCAGTTTGTTCAAAAGGCCAGGCTCATCGCGCAACTTGATGGGCAAAGCGTTCGCAATACCGATGCCAATATCGAAGATACATGTAGTCAATTCCCCGTTACGCAGTTGCTGAAAGCCCCACCAGCCCTCAAACTGGCTACCCAAATGCCTGCGTTGCGGATGCTCCTGGTAAGCATGCTCAACGCAATTGCTGACAGACTCGATCATGCCGCGAAACAGCTCCTGCGGGTGCGGATTATCAGCAATGCGCAAAAAGGCTTCCAACTTGTCGGGCTCTGCTAGTGTCCAGGTACCGCTGGCGTGCGTCCAATGAACGATATCTTCGCGGTCCAGCACTTTGGCCTTGGGTAGACCCAAGAGGTCACACAAACCTGTTTGAGTTAAAACCTGGTGAATGCGCTCCTTCTTGGGCAGGATGCCAGAAATGTCTACGCCTTTGGCGCGCAGATAGCTAAGCTCAGCCTTAAATGCCAACGTGGCAGTGGCCACGAGACGTGTAACTTGACTCATGTCAATCGAAAGGTGTGATCCCTTGTAGCCACGAACTTGCTGCAAAAATGCAAAGAACTCGCCAACGGCTTTGGTATTTCGGTCTGCAAATGGGAGGATGCAGAAATAGGCCGGGGCCAAGATGGCATCGCGCTGGCATCGCGGCCGAATATGCGCAACATTTGCACGCAGGATAGCGCTACGTTGTCTAATTTTCTGCCGGCGAAGTAGCCATGACCGATGCCCGAAACTGATTTTTTTCATAGAGAAATTCCCCGTGCCCAATCTATGGCGCACAAACCCCATCCGTCATAAAAAACCGTGCGCCTAAAGTTGGTGGGGCTTTTTTCTCCATGGTCTAGTGTATCAAACGTGGTACGTTTTGCAAATCTGTCACGCAGTCGATTCTGAGGCGCAACCCTACTTCGAACGCCACTTGGCCAGCAACCGTGCCTGAAGGGCCCTGCGCTCGGGCAGCAGCCGGGCACGCCGGGAGGCGATGCGTTCGGAAATCTCGCGCTGGCGACTTGGGTCAAACCATGCTTTGCCGTCCTTGGCCATGTCCCAGGTGCTTGATACGGCATTTCGATGGACCGTCACATGATCGGCATCAGCACCAATCTTGGCGAGCTGATCCCGTTCACTTGCGCGCCATCGTTTGTGCCACAGGCGCTTGTCATCGGCTTCCGAGCGTGCGGTTGTATGACCAAAAATAGGTGTCTTGCGAAGACTGCGGCTCATTGCCAATCCTTGAATTCATGAATCTTTTAGGTCGCTCTGAACAAGCAGCAGTG
>JFJP01028310.1_pt1 | contig 10720 bp, 11 predicted proteins | sample 431651 | NCBI WGS metagenome assembly JFJP01 (sample SAMN02602958, study PRJNA72255) | Microbial mat metagenome, whole genome shotgun sequencing project. | biome: fresh water; feature: sink hole; material: water; isolation source: purple microbial (photo- and chemosynthetic) mats found in...
AAAAATTAAAAATTCAAGATTTTTTTGAAGCAAAAAATTTTTTTCAAAACTAAAAAAATAAAATTTTAAGAGTACATTTAGATTCAAAGAAATTATTTTAAATGAACACTTCCTCTAATCTCCTTAAAACCCAATCATTCCCTCTCGAACCCCCCGAAAACCCTTCTTTTTCTGGTATAAAAATCTGATAAAATTTTCTTTATTTCCCCAGCAAGAAAATTATATAACTAATAATTTTCAAAAAAGATTCGAATGAAAACATTTCTATCACTACACCGAATTTGCAAATCCCTCAAACCGACATGCAAATAAACTTCCCAAAATTAAATTCAACTCTTCCCATTAATAATCATAGAAGTGCGGAGATTATCACATACCGAATAAAAAGAAGCGAAAGAACCAGTATTTTCGCTCCAGTCAAAACAAATTATAATGAATTTGAAGGATTTGACTCAAAAAAACAAGAAAATACCGAAATTCGTAATTCAAAGCTGCATCGGTTAATAAGCACATTTTATCTAATCAAGAAATTTATGACAAATATTAGAAATTCCACAATATATCGTCGCCCAAAATGGCTGAAAGATTTCCATTTTAAAGTGATAAACGATTGGAGTTTTTACAATGAGGGTTTGAATAAAATTGATAATTCCCATAAAAACAAAGACAAAAGAAAAACATTTACAATAATGTTGAATTATTTTCTTCAAAAACTATTGGAATTTATATATTTTTTTGGATCAATTCAGGTGTTTCACCCCACACAACCCTTTCACATTGTTTTCGACTGCATGACTCTATTCCTGACTTTCTTTTATATGATAATAATCCCCATAAACCTTGGTTTTGACATCGATATATTAGAGTATCAATTATCAGAATCTCAAGCCTTTGCAATAAAAAATCTGAGCATTGCGCTATTTCTTTTAGATCTATCGATGAATTTCAATACTGCATACTTCGATAAAGGCCAATTGATCACAGAACGGCAAAAGATATTTTTCAACTATTTGAAACAAAATTTCGTGACGGATTCCATCAGTTTGCTATATTTTATTATTTCTTCTAATATGATCCCCTTTGGGAAGACAGAACTCTATCTTATAACGAAACTATTTGGCTTTTTTTATTTGCTAAGAATATATAATCTCTCTTCAATTTTCTATAGAATTGAGGAATTTCTCTTTTTAGATGAAAAACGTTACAATATAGTGGCTTTTATAAAATTATGACTCTCAGTCTTTATCTTTTCTCATTTCTGTGCATGTTTTTGGCATTACATCGGGTTTTTCTATAATGAAGGGGGGGTCACTTGGATAAACCATTTAGGGATATATGATGATAGCTGGTTAAAAAGATATATACATTCAATTTATTTTATAGCAGTTGTAATGAATACATTGGGATTTGGGGATATAACCCCTACGAATTACGCTGAAAAGATCTTTTGTGTTTTTTTGATTTATATCACATGTACAATGTTCGCGTATATAATAAATAGCATAGGAATTATTCTTCAGAATCTCAATAAAGATAATCGTGAGTTCAAACGATATTTGAACGTAATCAATGGTTATTTAAGACAAAATAACCTGAATCTAAATTTGAGAATAAAGATCAGAAATTATTTAGAATATACATGGCAAGAGGAAAAAATCTCTAATGTTGAAGAAGCACATGAAATCATTAATAAACGCTTATCAAAATCTTTAAAGGATGAGCTGATGCTGAATTCAAATGGAATTGTTTTGAAAAGCATACCTCTTTTGACACGGAATTTCTCTGAAGAGACTTTGAAACAATTAAGCTATGAGATGAAGGAATGCAATATGACTCCTGGCGATGTCATTTATAATATAAATGAATTTGATGATTATCTTTATATCATTAGAAAAGGTAAAGTGGAATTATTCATTGAAACCCAGAAGAGAAATAATCCTTTTACTGTGGTAAAAACATTAACAAATGGAGATTTATTAGGAGAAATCAGTTTCTTTAAAGAAACTGCCAGAGAAACTTCAGCAAGAAGTGTGACTTTTACCTCATTATATGTGATAAAAAGGGAGAGTTTCATCAATATTCTGAAAAAAAACAGCTATGATTATGAAATTTTCTGCTATATAAAGGATAATATGAACCTTTATAACAATTATGATCAATTATTTCTAGTGTGTAACTCTTGTAAGACTGAAAAACATTCTTCAGTCGATTGCCCTCTTCTGCATCTTATTCTATCTCGACAAAGGGTCATTAGCAGGTATAATTTCAGCAGATTTCAGGAAAGAGAACCTTTTATTAAAAAAAAAAAAAAAAAAATGAATTCAATGAGACAAATAAAAAGAATACGAGCGAATGCCTTCGAATTCATGAGCTATGCAAGCAATTCAGAAATAATAATGGCTTCTGATTCTAACCTGAATTTCAATGAATTTCCGCGAGATAATGAGCATTTCAATAGTTTCACTCACGATACTTTTGAAGATAAAAATGAAATAAATGATAAAATAATTGTAGAAAATTATGATTTGAAGAAAAATGAAAAAATTCTAAAGGAACAAAACTCTGAAATCTCTTGTTCTTCAAATTCAATGAAACATCTAAATAAACGGATCAGCAAAAATGTGAATGATTCTGATAGTGCAATGAAAACATTAAGACTGCAAGCACCAGCTCTTGAAGATTTCTGTGATAATATGAAGGAATTTGATTTCTATTTCAGTAATAATAATGCTGGCCAGATTATTGAGAAATATAATAAAATCACATTAGAAAATCTCAAAAGGAAGAATTTATTGAGGAAGAGGATTGCGAGCTTCTGGGCTATTAAAACCCCAATGTTGCCAAAAGAAATTGGTTCGGGTAAATTGAAGAATATTGCAAAAAATTTAGTTGAAAAAGTCAAAGAAAATCCAAAAAGCTGGTTTACAAGAAAAAAAAAAGTTAAAAAATAACTTTTTTTTTTAAGAATTTTTTGTTTTGTTTTAAATATGTTTTTCATTGTTTTCTTCTAATATAATTTTATATATAACGCAAATTAAAAAGAAATAGTGAGAACATTTTAATTAGTTAGGAAAACAAAACTCAACAAAGAATAAGTTCTTCATGAAATTTTTCACTAAATTTTTAAAAATTATTAAACAATTTATTCCTGTTTGAAACTCTCATCTTCATCTTTTTCTTCAGATTTCAGGTAGAAATCATCTAATATAGCGGAATTCGACTCACGTTTCTTGATAATAGAGCTGAGAAATCTGCTTTTTTTCGGTAGAATGTCACTTTTATTTATATATTTACCCTTTAATTCTGAGGTCAGATGTTTTTCCAAGGAGTTTGAATGGTTCTTCAATTGACGACACACTTTATTATTGATTTGATGAACTAAATAAGTACAATTCTTTTCATTTTCCATGATATGAATTTGTTGTTTTTCGAAAATCATCACCATCTTATTCCATTTCTTCATTAATAATTCAAAAAAAATTGTGATTTTTTTCAGTATCTGCGAGTCTGCATCGGTGACTTTTTTGATGAATTTATTAACTTTCTTTTTGTTTTTAAAAAACATGTGCATTTTCGTTTCGAAAAGCTTTGCGATGATGGCAATGATTAAAATAATGACAAAAACAATAAAAATCTCCAAAAATGTTTTATAATCAATAGGATCTGATACATTCTCACTATTATCCAGAAAAGCTCTTCTACCAACCCCACATGTATTATCTATATTGAAATATTCTTGGCTTTTTTGCTTGAGAAACGAAGCATTGGCTCTTGCTAAAGCCAGAGCTTTATTTGTGATTCTCATGAATTCTTTATTTTCAGGGGAGTCTGCCATCATTAGCGCCATATTAAAATTAGAAAAGTCCAAAGAACCTATTTTGAATTCACATTGATTGGAAGCGATGTTTGTGAGCACACTTGCATCGATAATCACATAATCATATTTATGATCCCTAAGTCCTTGCAAGATCTCTTTGATTGTTGAAGTATCATTATAACCACTATTTTGGATTTTGATACCGTAACTCAACACTATATCATAATAAATTTTAAAGGTAAAAGCTGAATGTTGCTTCAATAGAGATGGGGATTGTAATTGTGTGAATTCATTCTTTTTATAGCTGAGAATAATGCTGCATATTAATAGCAAAAATATGAACCATGAGGTAAACGTCAAAGACATTTGAAGACATTTGCTGGGAAAAGATCGGATTTTATCAGCTAATCTATACATTATCACATAAGATTGCCAAAAGCCTTGAAAGATCGAAGTGAAAAAATTTTGAGAGTAATCTGAATTGACGCTTTTCTCGTAAAGGAAAAAAAGAACACCCACGAGAATCAAGCTTAAAAAATAGGAAAGCGTCACACTGAGATCCACATAAGAATTCAAAATAAACTGATTATCTGAATTTATATAGCTTATAGCCAATAAATTATCTTGATTAGTGGGAATAGAAAAAGCATAACCCAAGTTTATTCGATCAGGATTTATTGTCAAACCACCAATTATACCAGTATTGGTTTGATTATTAAGAAAATGGAAGAAATTTTCGTTGAGGCTGAGGGAATTATCAAAAGAAATACAAGAAAAACGATAATCTATTTGTTCTTTGAGACCGAATTCAATTAAACCTTGCTTCAGAAGATCATATTCATAACCAGTGTATTGATTTGAACCGTTTGCACAAGCAGTCCAAGGCATATAATCGTTATAAACATAATAGTTAAAAAGTGTTTTATTCATTATTTTTTAGTGGAATTGCTTGTTTTTTTTTTCCTTTTAAAAAAAAATGACGATTTTTAATTTTTTGTATTGATTTTTTCAATTTATTTATTTTTCTCTTTTTTTATTGGGAAATTGATTGTTTTTTAAGTTTAGCACGGATTGAATCGAAATAAGGGTGTAAAAGAGCCTCTTTTGCAGTTATCCTTTTTGTCTATTGTTTTTTATAGATGATTAAAAATTCTTTAGTTTTTTTCCTCAATATACATGATCAATTATTAGCATTTTGTTCAAGAGATCTATCGCATCGTCATCACAAGAATCTTCATTTTCTGTTGTAATCAGCTTTTCCCATGATTTTTTTGGGAAACTATGCACATATTTAATTAAATTTAATACAGTTTTTTACGAATTTTCTTGCAATCTGATGTCTATTTCGCTGTCAATTATTAAATCAAATTTCTGTATATACGCTGATATGTCCTTTGTTCCGAAAAATCGAGCGATCTTCCACAGGATTTCTACATTATTATCTGAGTAAAAAAGATTTTCTTTTTTAAAAATCTGAAAATTATCGTCCAATCGCAAAACACAAAAGGGGGAAAAAAACTCTAACCATGCTAGCGAACATGACGCCAAGACTCCAAATATCCAATGAATAATCGTAAAAATTGTTGTTTAAAAGCAATTCAGGACCTTTGTATGATTTTGAGCAGACCTACAATTTTTTGTTCCAAATAATTAAAACTCATTTATAAAAATTAGAACTTTTTTAAATAAAATAAATCTCCATATATATCAATCCCAATCCCATCAATTTAATTAAAAAAAAATTTAATTAATTTTGATTTTTTTTCTTTGCTTACACGAACGTTATAGGAAGTTTTTGGCAAATAAAACTCAGCCAAGCCCCAATCAATCAATTTTATCTTATGATTCTCTTGGTCAACAATGATATTGCCTGGCTTAACATCTCTATGCATGATGCCATATGAATGCACTTGATCCAAAGTCTGAAGATTTAAAATTTTTAATCACAAATTCTATAAAAAAAACCTGCAAAAGCTCAAATAAATACAATTTAATTTGAACATCATTCAGTTTTAAGAAGATTTTATGGAAATCAACTAAGGAAAAGTATTCAAAAACCAAGCTAATTGTCTGAGAGCCTTGATCATGGACGACATCGTACAATTTTATCACGTTTTCAATGTTGGAAACCGTTTGCAAAATCTTTGTTTCTCTTTTAACACGATTCATATCCACTAATGAATTTCATTTTTTTTCATAAATGATAAATTTTTCGTTTAAAAATACAATCACATTTTTTTTTAAATGTGATAAATATCCATTTTCAAGAAAAAAAATATAAAGAAAAAGAACCTGGTTTCAGAATTTTGATAATAACTTTTCTATTTCTGACTACATCATAGCCTGTATAAACTTCAGAATAACGGCCTTTTCCTATTTTTACAAACAGTTCATAATCATCTGCTAATCTTTTTAAATAATATCATTCCTTGTTTTTTTTAATTTAAATTACCCATATCTCAATGCGAATTCTTTATAGTTGTAATATTCCTTTGGTTGAGAAATGCAGGCGTCTGAGTAGAGTTTCGGCAAAACTGCTATCTTAGCATTGGAAGAAAAATGTTTTAAAATTTTCATTTTTATGGATTTTTTTTAGAGCTTTTTAAAGAAAATTGGATTTTTTAATTTTTTTATTATTTTCATCAAGCAAAATTTTTTTTTTAATTTTTTATAAATTTTATTTTTTTCTCTCAATTTTTGACTAAAATGGGTTCTCAAACCAGCAAACTTAAGCGTATCAACGATTATGAGCTGAATGAATTCGCCCGTCAGAGCGATCTGACCTTCGAAGAAATCAAAGATCTCCACATTCATTTCAAATCAATCTCCTCCTTCGAAAAAGATGATGGTGTGATCGATTATGAGGAGTTTTGTGGAGCCTTAAAAATGAGCAAATCCCTAATAGCTGAGCGTTTCTTCAAGATTTTCGACTTAAACCACGACTTAGTCCTAAATTTTCGAGAATTTGTGTTAGGAGTTTCTGTATTAGTCAACAATAATCTCGAATCTTTAACGAAAATCAGTTTTTCGATCTTTGATGTCGAAAAAACAGGGGAAATTGAGCGAAATAATTTTGTTGAGATACTTGTAAGTTGTTTGGAGAAAATCCCTTCAATTTCAATTCCAAGAACTGTATTAGAAAATATTGTTGATCAAAATTTTATGATCATATACAGAAATGATAAAAAAAAACCCAGGAATTTTAAAATGGTTGCAGATTGATATGGAAAAAATCAAATCAGGAGCAGAGCTGCTTATTAAAAACCCAAAAAAATTTGTGAAAAAGAGATAATTTTTTTGTTTTGTTTAATTTTCAATTTAAAAAAAATTTAGTTTACCACAAAAGATTTTTTTTTTAAAATTTATGGGTTTTTAGTTTAATTTTTTCTTTTTTTTTGAAAAATAAGGATTTTTTTAAAAAAATTTCTTTTCCTTTGTTTTTTTATCTTTTTTGTTTTATTCAAACACATAAAATTTACAAAATTTCTTGTTTTTCAAGAAAAACCAGTTTTTTAAATAAATAGCTGCTCAATGGAATCCTTCATTTCCAGTATCTGGCTATTCAATTGTGATCCTTCATGGAAAACTATGCAACAAGCAATCACCGGTCTTAAAAAAACATCAATAAATGACTAAACTTGACTTAAATATGACCTTTTTATGCCGCAAGCCCTTCCCAAAGCGCTTTGATTTGGCACAAAACAATAAGGCACATTCTAAAATTAATTTTTTTACAAAGTTTTTTTAACTATAATTACTTTTTCTTCACAAATTGTCGGAACATTCATTAACATTTCTAAAGGATTCGTATCTGCTGCCATAATAACAATTTCAGTTAAGCCTTTATTTATAAAAAACCATCAATTTCCTTCATATATTCTTATAATAAACCTCTGTTTAATGTTTTTATCACTTCATTTGCTCCTTTTTTCAGCTTTTTAATCAGAAAATTGCCATTTTATTGTAAAAAATAAGCGGAAACCTGTTTATAATTCATTGCCTGTTGTATCAGATCTAATATTTTTACTGTTAGTTTCGGATCGGCAATTGGATATGCTTTCGCCTTGTTTTTTTCTTGTTGGATCTGCTTGATCTGAAAATCTTCGGTAAGTAACTCTTGCACTAGGGGTTGTTTTAACACAGGTTCCTTTATCAGTTTCATTTGTTTTTTTAGTTAAATTTATTTGTAAAATACCATTTTTTTTCAAGAAATGAGGTTAGAAATCAAAAAACTTGTAAAAGAGCAAATTTTAAATAAATTATTGAATATCCGAATTTTTCTAATAAAATAGTAATTTTTTTTGTAAAATATCCATAGATAGAAAAAACCATTAAAAAAATGTAAAATTATCAAAAATTTTTACAATTATTTGATGGTTTATTTTGTTAAAATAAAAAGTACATCAAAAAATTACTTTTATAAATAAAAATAGTTCAAAAAATCTCAGTTTCTCTCATTTCGGCAGAAGCGTTGCTTTTATACAAAATCCTATGATCATATCCTTTTATACTATGGTTTTGTCCACCTCCTTTTGCAGCAGGTCGATTTCTTTCATTCGAAAACGCATTTCTTAAAAAAGATCCAAAAAATAAAATTAAAAATAATCTTTTATCATAAAAAAAAACCTTGTATTTTTGGAATTTGCTGATATTTTTTTCTTATTATTATCACCAATTTCATATGATTTCATCAATTCATTCAATTTTTTATGTACTTGCTTATATTTCTGTCGATTTTCTTCAGAAAAAGCTCCTAATTGTATTTTTTCTAATGAATCCACGATTTCTTTCGATGTTAAAGGCGCTTTCATCTTCAAATTCGATAGATTTTTATCATTATAACAGCTAACATTCTTTTTATGTTTTTCTTTATTATTGATAAGTTTTTGCTGGATATTCTCATAAAGTGGTTTCTTTTCATTGTTTTTGTAAAGATTTAGATTCTTTATCAGTTCTTTATCCAGAATCGGCAAGTCCTTCGCTTTTTTCATTGCTTTTTTCAAAAAAATCGGTAGATTTTTGCTATTAGTCTCTTCCATTGTTTGATTTCTATAGTAATTGTGATAAATTTATATAAAAAAAATGTTATTTTTTACATTTTTTGCATTGAAAAAACAGGACTATTCATTTGACTATTGTTATTTCTATTGAAACTTGTCACTTGAGGTCTAATAATTTTTTTTCCTTGTAAAAAATTGCTTAAACCATTAATTTCGACGATTTTTTTTGTTGAATTTTCAGAAAATTTCTTCGTAAAACTTGAGTTTTCGATTTTTTTGGAAATAAGGTTTTTGGAATTTTCGACTGTTTTATTTCTTTTTTCTAAAGAATTATCATGTCTATTCAAAAACTTGAATTTAGTTTCTGTTTTAAGCGCAGTTTCTTTATGAGTTGTTGTAGGAGTCATCATATTCCCTGCATCTTTTTTAAAGAAATTGTTCATTTTGATATTTTTAAGATCAGAAATATTGACATTTTTTATAGTTTTCTCTAAAAGACTCAGAAATCTTTTATAATTAACCCCCAAAGGGAGTTCTTTTGTTTGTTTTTCGATTTTTACCTCGTTTTTTTCCTGCATTTTCTCATCAGATTGGTAATATTTTGAATAATTTTGAGAAGAAAGCTCATAGATCGTCACAGGTTTTATAGATTCAATTGAAGAATTGTCACTTGAAATGGATGATATTTCATTCTCTTTACGTGGGAAAATATAGATTTTATTCACCAGTGATTTATGAAAACGTCTTTCTATTTCAATTCGATAATCAGATGGAAGCAAATTCTCTTCAGGAGTCTCTTCATATTCTTCTATATGTTTATCATGGGTTTTCAGGTTTTTTTGATCGAAATCACAGTCGAGCCAATCCTCAAAAAGAGTCTGAAAGGGAAGTTTTTTTGATGAAATTTTGGCAGATTGTGAATCTTGTAGGAATTGATTAAGGGAAAATTTCATTTGGAATTTGGGGTTTGCAAAACGGAAGGGAATTAATTAAAAAAAATTTTAAGACAGTTTTTGTTTTTGAGGAAAAATTGTGTCATTTGTTTTGAAACGTTTTATTTTTATGAGGAGAGAAATAAATTTAATTGGGAGAAAAAAAAATTAAATTATGTTATTGCATGCTTGTTTTCTTTGTTTTGATTCTCAAAAAAAAAAATATCTGAAAAATTTTTTAAATCAATTTTTTTTTAAAAAATATTATTTTTAGAATGAAATCTCTAAATTTTTAGATTATAAAGTGGTTTTATAGCAGCAATTTCAAATTTCTCCTGAAAAGCTCATGATTTTTTAATTTAATGGCAATGATTATGTTTTATAAATCGAACTTCAAACATTTGATATCTTTATGGATATCATGGCATTTCAAACAGCAATACTTCTCCCCACACCTTGGACATTCATATTTCGAGAAATTTCCACAAATCGAACAAAATTTTCTTTGTGGATATTCATTGCCTTTTGTCTTAATATTGCAAAAATTGGGAAAAACCTGTTTATTTTCTAAATTTTCTTCTTTTATAATTTTTTTCAGGTTCAAATTTCTTTTGACATAAGCATCTTTCTTGTTTTTCTTCGGTATTTTCTTTTTCATTTTTCTTAATTTCTGCTTGGCTTTCACTTTTTCATCAAAATCCAAATCGAAATCTTGTTCAGAATCTTCTTCAGCTAATCGATTGGGAGAATCATAAAAATCACTTTCTAATTCATCAATACGAGATTGAAGAATATAGGCACGTGTTTCTTCATCGATTTTACGAATGTTCTGATTCAAACGCTTGGTTCGAAAAGATTTTCGAGTTAGTTTAGTTTCCATTTTTTGAAAAAAATTAATAAGAGTTTTTTTTTAAAATATTTTGGGTTTTTTTACATTTTTACTTTTTTTTGGGGGAAAAAAAATTGGAAAA
>JFJP01042056.1_pt1 | contig 10720 bp, 9 predicted proteins | sample 431651 | NCBI WGS metagenome assembly JFJP01 (sample SAMN02602958, study PRJNA72255) | Microbial mat metagenome, whole genome shotgun sequencing project. | biome: fresh water; feature: sink hole; material: water; isolation source: purple microbial (photo- and chemosynthetic) mats found in...
AAAACATACCGGTTTTAAGCACACCTTTGGATTCATTCACTATTACCGGACGTTTATTTGAATTATTGAAATAGCAATGAGACTTTTACGGGCCGATCTGCATATTCATACGGTCCTTTCTCCCTGCGGAGATCTGGATATGAGTCCTGTGCGTATCGTATCTGAAGCTTTTAAGAAAGGGCTTGATATAATAGGGATCACAGATCATAATACAACCAGGCATTGCAGGCTGATTAAAAAGATTGCTGAAGGAAAAGGAATTTTTGTAATGCAGGGAGCAGAAATAACAACGAAAGAAGAGGTTCATTGCCTTGCGTTCTTTGAAAACACCGATATGCTGGATAAATTTCAGGTATTTCTCGATACTAACCTTCCAGAAATTTTGAACGATCCCGATATATTCGGTGATCAGGTACAGGTTGATGAGAATGAGATAGTAATATATGAAGAGAAGAAACTTCTCACAAACGCTATCACAAAATCGATTGAAGATGTTGAAAAAATGGTGCATGACCTTAATGGGATATTCATTCCTGCGCACATCAACAGGATGAAGAACAGCATTTACAGTCAGCTGGGCTTTTTACCCGGTAACCTTAAAGCAGAGGCCCTTGAGGTATCACGGGCAACAACACCGGAAAAGTTCGCAGAAGTTCATCCGGAAATAAGAAATTATCCTTTAATAAGATCATCTGATGCCCACTATCTTACTGATATAGGCGCTGTATTTACTGTTTATAATATAAAAGAGCCGTCATTCGCAGAAATCAAAATGGCCTTAATGGGATTAAATGGAAGAAAATTTATGAATGTATGAAAACTTTATCACTTAATATACTTGATATAGTTCAGAATTCCATAAGAGCTCACGCAAAAGAGATCTCAATTGTGATTTCAGAATCAGTAAAAAATGACCTTCTCCGGATCATAATCAGGGATAATGGTACCGGGATTCCTGGTGAGTTACTCAAGAACATAACTGATCCTTTCGTTACCACGCGGACAAAGAGGAGAATGGGATTGGGTCTGTCTCTTCTAAAATATCATTCTGAAATTGCAGGAGGATCACTTAAAATAGAATCTGAAACAGGAAAAGGAACAGAGGTAAACGCAACATTTATACTCAGTCATATCGACAGACAACCAATCGGGGATATTCCTGGTGTGATAGTTATTTTAATTGCATCAAATCCGGATATAAACTTTATTTACAGCCACATAACTGATTCCGGAGAATATAGGTTTTCCTCAGCAGAAACAAAGGAATATCTGAAGATTGAAAGCTTATATGACAGAAATCTCCTTGAAGATATCGGGGATATGATAAGGGAAAACCTGAAACTGGCAGGTTCATCAGGGTATGTCATAAATGATAAGACATACAAAGATAATTAGGCAATAAGAAATAAAATGAATAAATTTAAAAGAGAAAATAATTTAACATCAATAATAAAGAATAAACTTAACAGGTAAAAGAATGTCAAAAATCACATCACTGGCGGATCTGAAGAAGAAACGCGAAGAATTACAAAGCGGGTTGGATCTCAGAATAAAAGCAATTGATCCTGAATCCGCTGTTCAGGTTAAAGTTGCTATGGCAACTTGCGGTATCGCATCGGGTGCAAAAGCCGTTATGGAGTTCTTTCTTGAGCAACTTGAAAGAAGAAATGTTGCCGCTGTTGTAACACAAACAGGCTGCATGGGGTATTGCTATGCCGAACCCACAATTGAGGTTAAACTTCCGGGGCAGGATCCGGTTGTATTTGGATTTGTCGACCTTAAAAGGGCAGACCAGATAATTGAAAAATATATTAAGACGGGAGAACTTGTTGATGGTATCATCCCGGTGAATTATGAAACTATTGACTTAAAAGAATAAGGAGGAAAAACTATGTCAAAATACAGTATGCATCTTCTGGTATGTGGTGGTACAGGTTGCCATGCCTCGGAAAGCGATGCTATTGTCTGCAATTTAAGGGATGAACTTGAAGCCAAAGGTCTTACAGATTCAGTTCAGGTAATTCTTACAGGCTGTTTTGGTTTTTGTGAGAAAGGACCGATTGTAAAGGTAATGCCCGACAATACATTCTATGTACAGGTAAAGCCTGAAGACGCTCAGACAATTGTTGAAGAGCATGTTATAAAAGGAAGGAAAGTAACAAGGCTTTTATACAGAGATCCGGTTACCAAAGAACCAGTATCCGATTCAAAACACATGGGCTTTTTTAAAAAACAGCTAAGGATAGTGCTGCGTAACTGCGGATTCATCAATCCGGAAAATATTGATGAATATATTGCACGCGACGGATACCAGGCTCTCGGAAAAGTTCTTACAGAAATGAGTCCCGAAGAAGTAATCAGGGAGGTAAAGGATTCCGGTCAGAAAGGTCGTGGAGGCGGAGGTTTTCCCACGGGTCTCAAGTGGGAAATTGCCAGCAAAAACAAATCAGATGAAAAATACGTGGTTTGTAATGCAGACGAAGGTGATCCTGGAGCATTTATGGATCGTTCAGTTCTCGAAGGAGATCCTCACTCAGTCCTCGAAGCTATGGCAATATGCGGGTATAGTATAGGAGCATCAAATGGTCTTATTTACATCCGGGCAGAGTATCCATTGGCCATTGAAAGATTAAAAATAGCAATAACCCAGGCCAGAGAATATGGTTTACTTGGAAAAGATATTTTTGGAACTGGTTTTGATTTTGATATAAAACTCCGGTACGGTGCCGGTGCATTTGTGTGCGGTGAAGAAACAGCTCTCATTCATTCAATGGAAGGACTCCGCGGTGAACCTACTGTAAAGCCCCCTTTCCCTGCTGAATCGGGATACCTGGGTAAACCAACCAATGTTAATAATGTTGAGACATTTGCTGCAATTCCGGTCATAATACTTAAAGGGGCAAAATGGTTCAGCAGTATTGGAACTGAAAAATCAAAGGGGACAAAAGTCTTTGCACTTGCAGGTAAGATCAACAATGTAGGGCTTATTGAGGTTCCGATGGGTACTACTCTCCGGGAAGTTATCTTCGAGATCGGAGGAGGTATCAGAAATGGTAAAAAATTCAAGGGCGTTCAAACAGGTGGACCATCAGGTGGCTGCCTTACTGAAAAACATCTCGACACTCCTATCGACTTTGATAACCTTATAGCAGCTGGTTCAATGATGGGATCGGGGGCGATGATAGTACTTGACCAGGATGACTGCATGGTTTCAATGGCGAAATACTTCCTTGAATTTACTGTGGAGGAATCGTGCGGTAAATGTGCTCCATGCCGCATAGGGAATAAGCGTTTACATGAACTTCTGGGTCATATTTGCGATGGAAAAGGGACTCTTGAGGATCTTGACAGGCTGAAAAACATGAGTCTTGTCATTAAAGACACTTCGCTCTGCGGACTCGGACAAACATCGCCAAACCCTGTACTGTCAATGCTCGACAATTTCAGGGAGGAATATGTTGCACATGTGACAGATAAAAAATGTCCTGCCGGCCAGTGCCGCAGTCTGATGGAATATGTTATTAATCCTGATAACTGTGTGGGTTGTACTGCCTGTGCAAGAGTATGTCCGGTAAACGCAATAACAGGTGAGAGAAAAGAGATACATCATATCGATCCGTCAATCTGCATAAAATGCGGAGCATGTATGGAGAAGTGTAAGTTTGATGCAATATTTATCAGATAATCAAATTAATAATGGAAACAATAAAGCTTACTATTGATAATAAGGAGATTGATGTACCCAGGGGTACTACAATATATAAAGCAGCAAAGGAGCTGGGAATAGACATACCTACCCTTTGCTATATGGAATTGCATGATATGAACATTGAAAACAAACCAGCGGGTTGCCGCATCTGTGTTGCTGAGGTACAGGGAAGAAGGAACCTGGCTCCCACTTGTTCTACAAAATGCGAATCAGGGATGGTTGTTAAAACTCATACACCAAGGGTACTAAATGCTCGCAGAACTGTGATGGAATTCATACTTTCAGACCACCCAAAGGACTGTCTGGTATGTTCAAAATCAGGCAACTGCGAACTTCAGGCAATGGCTCACCGTCTGGGCATAAGGGAAATTCCCGGAGCTGAATATGCTGCAACATCCACTTACCGGAAGGATACTTCCCCTTCAATAATAAGGGATCTTGACAAATGTATTATGTGCCGCCGCTGCGAAATGATGTGCAATGAAGTACAGACAGTTGGTGCTCTTTCGGCAATTAACAGGGGATTCATGGCTACCGTGGCTCCTGCATTTGAGCAGAATCTTGAGTATTCAACATGTACATATTGCGGACAGTGCGTAGCTGTATGCCCGACAGGTGCTCTCACAGAAGTGAATCATGTTCCCCAGGTATTAAGGGCGCTTGTGGATCCAACCAAAACGGTTGTTGTTCAGACTGCTCCGGCAGTTCGTGCTGCACTTGGCGAAGAGTTCGGACTTGCTCCTGGAACACTTGTCACTGGAAAAATGACTGCAGCCCTCAGAGCTCTTGGATTTGACTATGTTTTTGATACCGACTTTGCTGCTGACCTCACCATTATGGAAGAAGGAACGGAGCTTCTCGACAGATTAGGAAGACATCTCAAAGGCGATACTACTGCAAGAATTCCGATTCTTACATCATGCTGCCCGGGCTGGGTGAACTTCTTTGAACATTATTTTCCCGACCTGAAAGATGTTCCATCCACTGCAAAATCACCTCAACAGATGTTCGGTGCCATTGCCAAATCATACTTTGCCGATAAGATAGGCGTAAACAGGAAGGATATGGTTGTTGTATCAATTATGCCTTGCCTTGCAAAAAAATATGAATGCCAGAGAGATGAATTCTCAGTTGACGGCAATCCCGATGTTGATTTTTCAATATCAACAAGGGAGCTTGCTACCTTTATAAAGCAGGCTAATATTGATATTAAAACGCTACATGATGAAGAATTCGACTCACCTCTTGGAGAATCGACAGGTGCAGGAGTAATCTTCGGTACCACAGGAGGTGTTATAGAAGCAGCTTGCCGTACAGCTTACGAACTTTATACAGGAAAAAAACTGGAGAGGATTGATTTCAACCAACTCAGAGGAATGGAAGGTGTTCGCGAGGCAACACTGGACTTTAATGGCACACCAATAAAAATAGGTATTGCCCATGGACTGGGGAACGCCCGGAAACTGCTTGATGATGTAAGAGCCGGAAAATCAAAATATCATGCTATAGAAGTAATGGCATGTCCGGGAGGTTGCATCGGCGGCGGCGGACAACCATTACACCATGGAAATTCAGAAATACTGAAAGCAAGAGCAAATGCATTATATACTGAAGATAAGAAAAAACCTCTCAGAAAATCTCATGAGAATCCCTTCATAATTAAACTTTACGAAGAGTTTCTGGGGAAACCAGGTAGTGAAATTGCTCATCACCTGCTACATACTCACTATTTTGACAAAAAGAAAAAGATCATTATTAAACATTAATATTTCAACATTGATCAACAAAAATATATACGGCTATGTCTAGTATAAAAATAGAATTAAGAAATGAAGATGTGGACTTTATTAAAGGTGTTTGTGCCTCATTTAATAATGATCCGCAGGAACTTATTAATGTTCTGCACACATGCCAGGAACACTTTGGATATCTGCCAGCTGAGGTTCAGGAAGTAGTATCAGAGGGGCTTAATATGCCGGTTGCCAAGATCTATGGTGTAGTTACATTCTACTCTTTCTTCACAATGACTCCAAAGGGAAAACACCCGATAAGTATCTGCCTTGGAACGGCATGCTATGTAAGGGGTGCTGAAAAAGTTCTGGAAGAGTTTAAAAAAGAACTCGGAATCCAGGTCGGAGAATCAACAAAAGACAATAAGTTTTCTCTTTCCAGTCTGCGTTGCGTTGGCGCCTGTGGCCTGGCACCAGTTGTTCTCGTGGGTGACAAAACCTATGGCAGAGTTGCCCCCGATGATGTTAAAAATATCCTTAAAGAATACGAATAGGTTTTTAAGTTTTGGTTTATAGGTAATGATGAAACCGGGGCTATTTATTTAGTCCCGGTTTTATTTGTTATGGAGAGGATAACTCAGGATCTACCTAGAACCTTATTCTTACCTGAAAATAAATCCGGTTATACTTGTCCTGTTTCTCAAATGTCCCCTCATAATTTGCTGAAAGTGACGTTTTACCTGCCAATTGCCATGACAAGTCAATCCCGGCGATATTCTGAATACTATTTAACAGATTCTCCGGCATTCTGTAATCGACATATCTATAGCTGATACCAGTCTGTACTTTTCCTTTAAATAGATCCCGGGTCAGGTTAATTCCCATAATTTTTCCATCCAGATAGCTTGTTTCAAGCAAAGTAACAGACAGTGTAGCTGACATATTCAGACCCGGAATATTACTGTAGGTCAGATAGCTGTTGAAATTTCTTGACGGCTGTTGATCAGATTTTAACAAACGGTACCCCGATTGTATTCCAAACATAATGTCGTTTGTGATCCTGAAATTTGCCTGCAATCTCAAACTCTGCCTCATTTCATCCTCAAGCACTCTGTCAATAAAGGTCTTGTATGATTCGTAATATACTACGTTCTTCCTGGCATCGTATGATCCCATAATAGTCAGACTTTTCATAAGTCTATATCTGAGTGACACATATAATCCGGTAAGACTGAATGTGTTAACGGGCAGGTCATTTTCGAGTTTATACAAGTCTATTTCAAATGTACCGAAAAAGTTAAGGTTTTTAACCAGCGAATTAGAGTGCTGAAAATAAAGGAATCTCCGGTCGGTATATGATTGATTCATTTGTTGCATAAAAGCTATGGAACTTTCGCTGTATCTGTTTACATTATGTGTATTATAAGACAAATAAGCTCCGTATTGAAAAAGCTTACTATTGAAACCATAATTGACATAATCGGGCCTTGAACCAAGTATGGCTCCAAGGGTAAGGTTTTTAAGAGAAGTCTCAAATTGAAAACCATCAATTGCGCCTATACTTGAAATCCTTTGATTAATCTTTCGGCCAAGGCTGATACGGGTATATTTATTTATATCGTATCCTATTGAAATACTATAGATCTTAAGTGCGTTATTCAGATTACTCTTCACATTTTCCCAATCTCCTGCTTTATGCTTAAAAGACATATAACTTTCCACTGAAAACCTTGAGTCAGCAAGGTTCCTGGCATCAAGAGAAAGAGTATACCTGAATCGCTGGATATTATCTGCTGTTGTATTCGAGAAATCTGAATAGGAATTTAAAGAAATACTTCCCTTTACTTTTTGTATAAAGTCACTGGGAACAGACTGAATTATCACTGAATCAGAATAAGATGATGCTTTAGATGTATCTGGTAAAACATTTTCAATGATCGGTGCTTCTTTCTTATTATTCTGAACTTTGGTTTTTGCTAATATTAAATGGTCAATTGAAAGATATTCTGCAGATATGGGCAGGCAAACACACGATGTCGAGGAGAGACTGCTCACAACCAGTACTGGTTTCATGACACTGCCGGATGATATAAAGAGTGTATCCCCTGCAGCGATACCTGCAGTGGATTTAAATTTAACATAAACATTCTGAGAACTGATAAATGAGACTTTTCCAGGCACATTCTCATTAATAGTCTGACTTTGAACCTCAGTCCATATTAACATCAGTAAAAAGAAAAGAATATTTCGTCTCATATATATCTATTAATCAGCTATCCCCCGGGGATGACAACGAAAACAAGATGCACTGTCGTATGAATATCCATTTTCTCCATCATGCTCATTATCCATATCTGTTTTATTATGCTCATGGCAATTGAGGCAGCTGAACTGGGAGTAATTTGATGAGTTTAAATGACAATCTGTGCAGGAATTCCACTCACCCTTATGTGTGCCTGAGTATATAGGAAATGACTGGCTGTCGTGTTGAAGATATGAAGCAGGTTTCCAGTCTGGATTTGTATTATGACACTGTGTACAGACAACAGAGAAACTCAGTGACTTATGATCAGGATTAACTGTATTATTATAATCTGTCTCATGACAGGCAAAACAATCTGTCGGTGTTGATGTGTAATTTCCTCCCTTATGGCAATCAATACACTCAGGAGTTGAATGTCCCAGGGTAAGAGGGAATCTACTATGATCGAAACTGGCCGGCTTCCATCCCGGATTAAGTGTATGACAATTCCCGCAGGAAGTGGGAAAATTCGATGCAGAGTGATCGGGGTTAGTGGTCGCAAGATATTCTGACTCATGACAGGAATAACATTCCGGTGATGCATCAGAATACCTTCCTGTTGAATGACAATCGGCACACAAAGGGACACTGTGTGCCTGTACAAGCGGAAAAAAGTTGTGATTAAATCCGGAACCAGCCCACTGAAATGAGTTTACCGGATGACAAGTGGAACAATCTTCTGAAAATCCGGCCTGTATATGATTCGGATTTGAGGTCGAAATATAATTGCTACGATGGCAATCAATACAATTTATTCCTGCTACATCGAACCGGGCAAGGCTTTCCGATTTATGACAATCATAACAATCAGCTGTCCGGTGAGCTCCTAACAAAGGGAACCGGCTCATCTGGTGTATTTCATTAATCTTAGTAACCAGCCATGACACAGGTGTATGGCAGCGGGAGCAATCAAAACCTACAGTTGATTGATGAACATCCAGATGACAATCATTGCATTCTGTTTTTGCTTCAGAGAACACAAGTGTAGGGTGACAAAGTCTGCAGTTAATCTCATTATGCTGGCCTGTAAGCGGTAGTTTTGTGGCGCTGTGGTCAAAAGAATAAATTTCTTTATCAAGCTGCCATCCCTTTGTACTATGACAGGTACTGCAACTAATTTTAAAATCAGCACCGTGAGGAGGATCAGGCTGTTGCCTGAAATACAATAACAATATCGAAACAATTATAAGTGACAGGATTCGCATTTGAATTCTTTTAGTTTATACTTAATATAGGAAGTATTTCCTTCCTGTTGTGGCTTATGACACTTTGCACATGGAACATTTATATGACATTCTATACAATTTGTAACTCCGTTTTTCTCAAACTGTTTAAAATGTTTATCATTGTGACAATCTTTGCAATTATATGGCAATCCTTTGAATTTCTGCTGTCTCATCCCATTTGAATCCGGCTTAAAATGACAGGTCCGGCATTCCTGAACTGCATGTACGCCAGAGAGTTCAAAACCTGTCTTTTTATGGTTAAAAGTAACATTTTGCCAGCGTGATTCATTATGGCAGATTTTACAGTCTCCTTCAGGGTAATATTTAGGCTGTATCAGATTCTGGTGTATATCCTTATGGCAATCTCTGCAACTTATTCCAATTTCCCTGAAACTCCATTTTTCCTGCTTTTTATGGCACTCAATACAGGGAGTAGCATAGTGCGAACCTGAAAGGGGAAAGGTTCCTTTATTGTGTTGATCGACTGTATATAAGAACTGAGCAAACCCTCGAACAGTATGACACTGTGAACAATCGGGAGACAATCCATTCTTCTCAAACTGTCTGTTATGGTAATCGGAATGACAGTCAGTGCATCGATCGTGCTTCAATGGGTCAGTAAATCTGCCCTTGTGGCATTTCTTACAACTAACTGTAATATGCTTATTTTCAAGCTTGAAATCAGTTTTATTATGGTCAAAATTATTTACACCTTTAACTACCTGAAATGACTCCTCGTTATGACACTGACGGCAATTTTGTCCAAATTGATCATTATGAGGATCTTTATGGCAGCTGGTACAATTACCAAAAGGCACCCCACGGAATTCCTGGAATTTTTTACCGTTAATCACTTCAACTTTATGACATTTCAGACAATCAACATTTTTATGTTTTCCTGCAAGTGGGAACTTAGTATTACTGTGGTTAAATTTTACAGCCGGCTTAAATGCCTGGGGGCTATGACAACCCAGACAGTCGGGAGACAAGGTTTTTAGATGATAATCAGCATGACAGTTAAGGCAGTCAGTATTTACGCCCAGATAAGTATTCTTTTTAGCCTTAAGCTTAGCGTCAGAAACATATAATGAACTGTGACAATCCCGGCATCCTTTTTTTGCATGAGGCAATGAAAGCGGGTACCCGGTAAGATCGTGGTTAAATTCCGCAGTATCCAGCCTTATAAGCTGAAAATTCTTGCCGTTATGTTCACTATGGCATGAAAAACATGGCTTCCCCCTGACATCTGCAGAAACATGATAGCCTTTCTGATAAACGATCCTGTTCTGAATTTCTGTATGGCAGACAAGACATTTTTCGCCTGAAACCTTATTCCCCAGGACATGGCATTGTGTACAATTGGATATACCTTCGAGATGAGAATGGACCTTTGATAAATCGCCGGGAGAGAGCTGTGCCATAAGATTCATGGCTGAAAGCAAAATCGCAAGAATGCTCATGCAAATTTTCACCTCTCTTCTTTCAATGTATACCATTTCCCCTAGATGTTTAATATTAAATTACACCTTGTGTTGCATAACAGTCTCACCGAATTTTTTCGTGATCTTAATCCCTGCTTTTTCAAGGAATTGGGTCGGAAGTTCACCTCCGGCAAAAATATATACCAGATCATTCTTAAGTTTAAGTATCTCATTTTCACTACCAGCTGACAGTGATATCGTATCATCTTCAATTGAAATCAAATTGGAACTCAGTCTTACCTCGAGCCTGCCATCTGCAACTGCTTTATTCA
>JFJP01020614.1_pt1 | contig 10719 bp, 8 predicted proteins | sample 431651 | NCBI WGS metagenome assembly JFJP01 (sample SAMN02602958, study PRJNA72255) | Microbial mat metagenome, whole genome shotgun sequencing project. | biome: fresh water; feature: sink hole; material: water; isolation source: purple microbial (photo- and chemosynthetic) mats found in...
CGATGCCCTGTTGAAGGGCTCGTCGAAGAACTGACAATCTACCCGCCCGAGATAGGAAAACCGTCCGGTCGGCGGACAGGTGTCCTCATTTCGGAAGCGTGCGATAGGTGAGGGCATGCGAGCCGACGGACAAGTTGCGGATTCGCCATGAGGCTGGCCCTGAACCACCGCCAGAGCTGACGCGTATGCGAGAATCCGCTGGTACCACCCTGACCGGTTGGAGCGTGCTGCTTGTCGCGGCGACGGCCGGACCAGCCCAGGCGCTGGCTGCGGCTGCGGTCGGGGCGGCGTTGGCCGGGCATCCGGTCGGATACTGGTGCGCTGCCCTCGGCCTGGCGACGGTGCTGCGTGCACTTGGTTCGTATGGCGCGCATCTGCTGGCGGCGCGAGCCGCGGCGCGGCTGGGCGATGCGCTGCACCGGCGCTTCGCGACCGCCCTGATCGCCGGATCCGCGCAGCGTCATGGCGACCTCGCCGCCGCCGTCGCCGGGAGCCTGCAGGCGGTGCGCGGCCGCTACGAGGTCGCCGGTCTCGCCCTGGGGTCCGCGCTCATCCTGCTGGCCCTTGATCTCAGGCTGTTCGCGCTGTGGTTGGTCGCCGCCGTGGTGGTGGTCCTGCTGATGCGGCGGGATCGGGGTGCGCGCATGCTGGTCTGTGCCCGGCGTCTTGTCGCTGCTGGCGAAGATCGGCGGCATGCCCTGCTCGCCGCCGCGCCGTTGCTGGCCGATCTGCGCCTGGTTGGAGCCGCCGTGCAGCGCGACCATCACGCTGAGAACCTGCCGCAACGCGCCGCCAGCAGCGCCGCCGAGGCGATCCGCCAGCCGGCCATGCAGGCGCAACTCGTCGCCGGCCTGGCCCAGACCACGATCGCGGTCTGGGCCGTACTCCTGGTCGGTGAGCGGACCCTGGGGATCGCCGGGGCGATCGCCGCAATCCTCGCCACCACCACGGCGGCGGCCCGCTGCGAGCTGCTCGCTGGCGCGTCGCTCGGCGAAGCGACGTGGCGGCTGGCCTTGCGCCGTCTGACTCGGTTGCCGGCTCCACCGGCAGCGGTCTCGCCGGCGACCGGTGCCGCATCCCTCGCCGTGGGCGTGGGTGAACCGTTGTGCGTTCCTGCCGCCGGCTGCCTGGCGATCGTCGGTCCGCCCCAGCGCCTCGATGCGGTGCTTGCCGCATTGCGTGGCGATGGCTGCTTGTCGGTATTGCTTGAACGCGAGGGACGCCTGGTCACCGCTGCCAGTGATCGCCCGGCGTGGGCGGCGCAGGTCGCCGTGGTCGGGGCTGAGGACCGTCTGTTCGCCGGCACGGTACGGCGGAATCTCGATCCCGCAGGCCGTCATGCCCCGGCCGAACTGCTCGCTGCGCTCAGCCAGGCCGGTTTTGCCGAGGCGGCAAGCCGGCTGGATCAGGAACTCGGCGCCGATGGCCATGGCGTCTCGGCCGGCGAGACCATGCGCCTGGCTCTCGCCCGGGCCATCCTCGCCCGTCCCGGCGTCCTGGTCATCGCCGATCCGACCCGCGCGCTCGACCGTGCCACCGCCGCCCGTCTGCACGCCCTGATCGCTGGTGCGTCGCGGCCGTGGACGCTGCTGATCGTCGGTGCCGATGCGGCGACGGTGGCGGCGTGCGGCCGTCTTGCGGTGCTCGATCCTGCCGGCCTGCGTTGCGGCGATGCCGGCGAACTGCTGCGTCAGGACGAGGTGCGCTGCTGGTTGCGCGGGGAGGCGGCATGACCGCGCTGCTCAGCCTCACGCAGACCTGGCGGCCAGTCCGGGCCGTGCTCGCCGTGGCTCTGGCGACGGAACTGCTCGCCGTGTTGGCGCTGCTCAGCCGACCCTGGCTGACCGGCTGGCTGATCGACCGAGCGCTGCACGGTGCGGCGCCGGCTGCGCTGGCGTGGCCGGCTCTCGGGCTCGCTGCCACCTGGCTGTTGCGCTCGGCTCTCTCCGAGGTGCGTGAACGCCTGCTGGCGAGGACCTGTGAAGAGGCTCTCGCCGGCCTGCGCGGGAGCGTGCTCGGCCAGTTGCTCGGCGCACGTGGCCAGGCGCCCGATCGTCTGGCCGAGGCCGAGCTGTTCGCCGGCCAGGCCCCCCGGCTGGTCATCGAGGCCTGGTCGGTGGTGCTGCGCATAGGCATCGGCGGAAGCATGCTCGCCCTGATCCACCCGGATCTGCTCATCGCCGTCCTGCCCTCGGCGATGCTCTGCGTCGGACTCGCCTGGTACGGCCGTCGGCTGAGCGTGGCGGCAGCCGGCCGTGCCGCCGAGGCGCGTGCTGCCGAGCGCGCCCGTTGGCGCGAGATCATCGCGGCGCAATCCGGCTGGACCCCGCCCGGCTGGCTCGCCTGGATGTCAGATGAGGTGGTAGGGCTGGCGCAGCGGCGCGCCGGGCGCGAAGTGCAGGCCGCTGCCGCCGCTGGCTGGTGGCAGCCGGCGATGGCCGGAGCCGTCGCCCTGGGTGTCGTCCTGGTGCTCATCGCCGGTTCAGGCCAGGTCGCCCGCGGCGAACTCTCGCCTGGCAGCTTGGCTGCTGGCATCTTCATGGTCTTTCTCGCCGTCGGGCCGTTGCTGGAGTTGGCCGCCGGCAGCGATCGTTGGGCCGGAGTCGCCGCCGCCTGGACGCGTCTGGCGGCCATTCCCGCGTTGACTGGACCGCCGGAAGCGCCGGCGTCGGGCATCGCCTGGAGCGGACTGCGCATCGCTTGGCCAGCTGGTGGAACACTGACCCTGCCGCCGGCGCAGGTCGCAGCGGGCGGATGCCTGCTGGTCACCGGACGTTCAGGGGCCGGCAAGAGCACGCTGCTGCGCTGCCTTGCAGGCCAGCTTGCACCGGTCGAAGGCCGTGTCACCGCTGCGCGCTCGATGCTCATCCCGCATGACGCAGCCCTGCCTCCGTGGCCGGTTGAAGATATGCTCCAGGCGGTGGCGCTGGCTGCCGGTCGGCCGTTAGCGCCGGCCGGATTGCGTGACGCTGCCGCGCAACTCGGTCTCGACGGACTGCTCGCCGGCCTCTACGGCACGCGCGCCGACAGCCTGCACGGAACCGCTCCCGGCCAGGCCGTGGCGCTGGTTGCTGCACATGTGTCCGGTGCCCGCCTGCTGCTGCTTGATGAGACCCTCTCGGTGCTGGAACCAGCCTTGGCGGCGCGTGCCGTCCGCGCCCTGGCTGACGGGGGGCGGACCGTGGTCATGGCGGCGCACCGCCGGCACGGGCTGGAGGACTGGCCGGTGCTCGCCATCGGCGAGCCGCTTCATCCCGCTGGTTGAGCCCGACCCGGCCGCGCGATACTCGCCGCCCATGCGCGCCGCCATCCTCTGCCTGCTTTGCCTCGCCCTTGCCGCTGCCGAACGTCCCGCGTGGATCGGCGAGAGCGGCCGCGCCGCAACCTTCCCTGAACCGCGCTGGCTCAGCGCGACCGCCGAGGAGCGCGTCAGCGCCGAGCGCGACAAGGCCAAGTGCCTGGAGATCGTCGGGACGTCGGCGCAGAACGAACTGGCCCGCAGCATCCGCGTCCGCGTCGAGGCGGTCACCGAGTCCAAGACCGTGGAGATCACCGGCGCGACCGGCTCGCGCTTCGACGCCAGCTTCTCCGACCAGTCCACCACCATCGTCGGGGTGTGGCTGGACCTGCGCAAACTGGAGACCTGGTTCGATGAGGAGGCCGGGGTGGCCTACGCGGTCTGCGCGGTCGAACGCAGCGTGCTGGCTGATGCCCTGCGCGCCCGCGCTGAAGCCGCGCTGAGCGAACTGGCCGCCTCGTCCGACGAGGCCCAGGCGCATGAGGCCGCCGGGCGGCCCAACGAAGCGGCTCCGGCGTGGTCGCGCGTGCTCGCCGCGGCGCGCGGAGTCGGCGACGATCTCATCCTCGCCGGTGGCCTGGCTCCAGGGCCCAATGAGGCCCCTCTGGCGATCCGGCTCACCGGCGTGCACACACGGGCGGCGGCGGCCCAGGCCCGTCTCTCCGGTCGCGCCATCGCCACCGTCGATGACCTCGCCTGGGTCCTCGCCAGCCAACTCGCGCGCGGCGCCGGCGAAGCCAAGCCGGTGGTCATGGTGCCGTCATTCACCGTGCGCGACTCGCGCCTGTCGAGCCAGTTCGGCCGCTATGCCGCCCAGCTGCTGGGCAATCAACTGGTCAAGGCCGGCGCCTGGAAGGTGATGCGGGCCAGCGCCGCCGGGCCGGCCCGCGATGCTGCCACCGCCAGCGGTGCCGAGGTCGTGGTGCTGGGCGCGACCTGGGACCTGCCAGGGGGGGTCCGCGTGGTGGTGGCGGCGCACGATCTGAAGGATGGCCGCATGCTCGCTGCTGCCGAGGCGACCCTGCCCAAGGCCGGGGTCGAGGCCGCCGGACTGGCCACCGCCCCGCAGAACGCCGCCGCCGCCCTCGCCGACCAGCAGGCCTTCCGCACCGACGAGGTCATCGGCGGCGGCATGCAGCTGGAGGTATGGACGAGCAAGGGCGACGACGCCCCGGTGTTCACCAAGGGCGAGCGCGTGCAGATCTTCGCCCGGGCTGATCGGCCCTGCTACCTGCGCCTGATCTACCATCTTGCCGACGGGCGGCGCGCCCTGCTGCTCGACAACTTCTATATTGATGAGGCCAAGGTGAATCAGGTCTATCAGCTGCCCGACGAGTTCGAGGTCTCGGCCCCGTTCGGTGCGGAGACCCTGCAGGCCATCGCCGCCACCGCCCAGCTGCCTCGCTTGCCCACGCGGACGGAAGACGGCTACCCGATCCTTTCCGATGGCGTGGTCGCCGCCAACGCCAGGACGCGTGGCCTGCGCAAGGCCAACTCCGAGGTCCGTCAAGCCGAGGCGCGGGTGGTCGTCACGACGGTCGAGCGCTGACCCTACAATTCGTCAAGCGCCCTACGCCGCCGCGTCTGGCCGGTGGCGCCTCGGCGGATCCTGGCCACAGTTCCGGCCATGCCCAACGCCCTCGCCCTCGGTATCGATTTCGGGACCGACTCGGTCCGCGCCCTCCTCGTCGATGTGAAGACCGGCCAGGAGCTCGCCTCCGCCGTCTCCGCCTACGCCCGCTGGGCCAAGGGCGAATTCTGCGACGCCTCCAGCCAGCGCTTCCGCCAGCATCCCCAGGACCACCTCGACAGCATGCAGGCGGCGGTGCGCGGCGCCCTCGCCCGGCTGCCGAAGAACACCGGTCTGCGCGTCTGCGGCATCGGCGTCGACACCACCGGCTCCAGCCCGCTGCCGGTCGCCGCCGACGGCACCGCCCTGGCGCTGACCAAAGCGTTCGCCAAGGATCCCGACGCGCTGATGGTGCTGTGGAAGGACCACACCGGCGCCGACGAGGCCGATGAGATCAACGCCCTTGCGCATGGTGGAAAGCACCACGACTACACCCGCTGGTCGGGCGGCATCTACAGCAGCGAGTGGTTCTGGTCGAAGGTCCTGCACGTCACCCGGGTCAACGCCCGGGTCGCCAAGGTGGCGCACTCGTGGGTCGAGCACTGCGACTGGGTCCCGGCCGTGCTCTGCGGCCTGGGCGACCCGGCGCAGATCCGGCGCAGCCGTTGCGCCGCAGGTCACAAGGCGATGTGGCATGCCGGCTGGGGCGGTCTGCCTGATGCGAAGTTCCTCGGCGCGCTCGACAAGCGCCTGCCGGCGCTGCGCGACCGCCTCTACGACGAGACCTTCACCGCCGACGAGGTCGCCGGTCGTCTGTCGGTGGAATGGGCCGAGCGCTTTGGCCTGCCGGTCGGCGTGCCGGTGGCGGTCGGCGCCTTCGATGCCCACCTCGGCGCGGTCGGTGCCGGCGCCCGGCCCTACGACCTCGCCAAGGTCATGGGCACCTCGACCTGCGACATGCTCATGGCCCCGCCCAAGGCGCTCGGCCGGAAGTCGGTGCCCGGCATCTGCGGCCAGGTTGATGGCTCGATCATGCCGGGCCTGATTGGCCTGGAGGCCGGCCAGAGCGCCTTCGGCGACGTTTACGCCTGGTGGCGCAACACGCTGCACGTCGGCGCGGCCCTGAGTGGCGCCAGCGGCGGCGACGTCGAGCGCATCATTCCCGCCCTCGCCACGCTCGCCGCCCAGCTCGAGCCCGGCGCCGGCGGCCTGGTCGCGCTCGACTGGTTCAACGGCCGGCGCACCCCCGACGCCAGCGCCCGCGCCCGCGCCGCGATCAGCGGCCTGCACCTCGGCCACGGCCCGGCGCACATCTTCCGCGCCCTGGTCGAGGCGACCGCCTTCGGCGCCCGCGCCATCACCACCCGCTTCGGCGAGCACAACGTGCCGGTGAAGCGCGTCGTCGCCCTCGGCGGCATCGCCCGCAAGAGCCCGCTGGCGATGCAGATCTGCGCCGACGTGCTGCAGCGTCCGATCGCCATCGTCGCCAGCGACCAGTGCTGCGCCCTGGGTTCGGCGATCGCCGGCGCGGTGGCCGGCGGCGCCCACCCGAGCATGGCGGTGGCGCAGCGGGCGATGGCCAGCCGGATCGAACGCACGGTCAAGCCGGACGCCAAGCGGAAGAAGACCTACGACGCGCTGTATGCGCGTTATCAGGCCCTGGGGCGCGCCGTCGGCTGAGTGGACCGGGTGGCGACGGCAATGCTGTCGCTATCGTCCAGCCTTCTCGCGTTCCCGTTCGCTGATGCGCTGGAGCATGCGGCGCTCGCCCTGGCTCAACGAGGGCAGTCCGCCGGAGGAGACCTTGGCGAGCAGGCGGTCGAGTTCGGCCTGCTCGGCGGCGCTGGCGCGCTCGGCCCGCGCTGCTGCCGAAGCTGCCTTGTGTTCGCGCCAGCGCACCACTAACGGCTTGGGCTGGGTCCATGCCTCGATGCCATCCGGATCCAGGCCTTCGGCGACCAGGCGTTGTTCCGAGACCACGGCGAAAACCAGCAGGACGGCTAGGCCGAAGAGGAAGAAGTCCTGTGTGCCCACCGCCCACAACGCCATGCCGGCGATGCACACGAAGGCCAGCACGATGGTCCAGCGCACGGCGCGTGCCCGGCCGACCACCGGCCACAGCAGCGCGCGCCAGATGCGGCCGCCGTCCATCGGGTAGCATGGCAGCATGTTGAAGAGCAGCAGGGCGCCATTGATGCTGACGACGAAGGCGAGCACGGCGGCAGGCGTGCCTGACAGCCAGGTGGTGAGGTGCAGCACGGCCAGACCGGCGCCCCAGATCACCAGGTTGACTGCCGGTCCGCCGGCGGCGACCAGCAGATGGGCGAGGGCGCGACCCGGTATCTGGCACCAGGCGATGCCGCCGTAGGCCCACAGGACGATGTCGTGACTGTCGCCGCCGACCGCGCGTGAAGTCAGGGCGTGACCGAATTCGTGCAGCAGCACCGACACGGGCAGGGCGAGGATGACGACCGGCCACCAGTACCACGGCGCCCCGGCGCCGGCGAAGGCGGCGACCTTGAAGGCGGTCATCGCCAGCAGGGTCCAGTGCAGCCGCACGTCGATGCCGAGGATGCGGCCGATAGGCAGCGACCACGACCAGAAGCCGTGGGTCGGATCGCGGCTGGCGTCAGCCATGAGCGGCCTCGCCGCGCGCCGCCTCGAAGCGCGCCCGCCCGGCCTTCCCGGCGGCGAGCCAGGCGCGGACGGTCGCCTCGTCGTCGGCATCCAACGCTGCTGCGAGCGCCGCAAGTTCGCCGGCGGCGGCGCGCACCTCGCCGGCGATCTCGCGGCGGTTGGCGAGGAGGATGCCGCTCCACAGTTCGGCCCCGGCCCCGGCGATCCGGGTGACGTCGCGGAAGCCGCCGGCGCACAACGGTGCCGCTTCGGGCGTCAGGCGACGGGCGGCGGCATTGGCCAGGATGTGCGGCAGATGGCTGGCGACCGCGACCGCACGGTCGTGGGCTTCGGGGGTCAAGCGCACCACGCGGCTGCCGAGCGAATGCCACAGGCGCTCGACCACGGCGATGGCGGCGGGCGGATTGGCCGTGACCGGCGTGACGATGCAGGTCGCCCCGCGGTAGAGCAGGGGGTCGGCATGGGCCAACCCTTGGCGATGGCTGCCGCACATCGGGTGCGAACCGACGAAGCCGGGCAGGTCGGCCAGATCGCGGCAGAGGGTCCCCTTGACCGATCCGACGTCGCTGATCACCGGCACGCCGGCAGCGCCCAGCGCACGCACGCCGGCCACCAGGTGCTCGACCGGGGTGCACACGATCGCGAGGTCGGCGCGGATGGCGGTCAGGTCAGGGCAGGGCTCGCCCCAGCCACGCTGGGCCGCCTCGGCGACCGGCTCGGGCCGGCGATGGTGCAGCAGGACGCGCCAGCCGGCGGCACTGGCAGCGGCGGCCAGGCTGCCGCCCATGAGTCCGAGTCCGGAGACGAGCAGGGTGCCAGTCATGGCCGGGCAGGGTCGGCCAGACAGCGCCCTGGGCAAGGGCGTTTGACCCAGCGACCGCGGCTCTAGCTTACCGGCCCACCCCGCTCGGAGTACCCATGGCCCGTCAGAAGTTCATCGCCGGCAACTGGAAACTGAACCTCACCATCGCCGAGGGCACCGCCCTCGTCGCCGCCCTGGCCAAGGGCCTGGCCGAGAAGCCGACCAAGGCCGAAGTCGCGGTATGCCCGGTCGCCCTGGCCGTCGCTGCGGTCGCCGCTGCCGCCAAGGGCAGCCCGATCGGAGTCGGCGCTCAGAACATCCACTGGGAGGACAAAGGCGCCTTCACCGGCGAACTGTCGCCCGTGCTGATCAAGGACGCTGGCGCCACGTACGTCATCCTCGGCCACTCCGAGCGCCGCCAGTACTTCGGCGACACCGATGCGCTGATCAACAAGCGCCTCGGCGCCGCGCTCAAGCACGGCCTCATCCCGATCGTGTGCATCGGCGAGACCCTCGCCGAGCGCCAGGGCGGCAAACTCGAAGCCGTGCTGAAGACGCAGGTCACCGGCGCCCTCGCCGGCTTCACCGCCGACCAGCTCAAGACCCTGGTCATCGCCTACGAGCCGGTGTGGGCGATCGGCACCGGCGTCACCGCCACCACCGCCCAGGCCCAGGAGACCCACGCCTATGTCCGCAGCGTCCTGCGCGGCGTGGTCGGCGGCCTGGCCGACAGCATCCGCATCCAGTACGGCGGCTCGGTCAAGGCCGACAACGCCAAGGAGATCCTCTCGCAGCCGGACGTCGACGGCGCGCTGGTCGGCGGGGCTGCTTTGAAGGCGCCGGACTTCCTGGCGATTATCGCCGGGGCTGGTTAGGCATCTAGGGGTTCACGAACCCCTAGGACCCCGTCCAGGGCGCTGCCCTGGACCCGCAGGCACGCCGCGCTGACGCGCGTCGATTTGCGAGGGCGGGCTCAAAAACAGGTTCGCTGCGCGCTCGCCGCACTGCCACACGGCGGGTGCGGCGCAACTCGCGGCTCGCTTGGGCGCTTACCTGCGGGGCACAACCCGTGGGCGGGGCGGGGCGGGACGGGGGGCTGGCCTTCGGTGGATCTCGCGTTAGCTTTCTGCCCCCTCATATAGGCCACGCATGGACATTGTCGTCTACATCACCTCGATCCTCATGTGGATCCTCTGCCCGGCGCTCATCGGGCTGATCCTGCTGCAAGGCGCGGCAGGCGATATTTCCAGCGCCTTTGGCGGCGGCGGTCAACTGGATGCCTCGCTCGGCGTCGGCGCCCACCGCAAGATGGCCCAGGTCACCGGAGTCCTGGCGGTGACGTTCTTCGTCATGGTCCTGCTCATGGCCTATCCGCACCGGGATTCCTTCCACGATAAGAAGAACGTGCCGGGAACTCTGCCGGTCGCTGTTCCGGCGAAAGTAGAGGCGGCCAAGCCGGTCGTCGCTCCCGTGGCCCAGCCCGAGGCTGCGAAGCCAGTCGTCGTGCCAGCCCAGCCCGAGGCTGCGAAGCCAGTCGTCGTGCCGGCCCAGCCCGTCGTCGTGCCGGCCCAGCCCGTCGTCGTGCCGGCCCAGCCCGAAGCTGCCAAGCCTGCCGTCGTGCCGGCTCAGCCCGAAGCTGCCAAGCCGGTTGAGCCGGTGGTGGTCCCGGCAACGCCGGTCGAGCCAGCCAAGCCCTGAGCGGCCAATAGGCTGTTTGGCGGATGGACCCGCATCATCGCCCTTTCGGACCCTGCTCCGGAAGGGCGATGTCGTTGAACAAGGTTATACAACGACCATGACGCCATGGACGGAAAACCCCGATCAGGTGCACTTCGGTAGCAAGTCCGCCTTCCCGGCCCTTGCGGCTGCCGGCCGTAGCACCACGTTTGCACGCGCTTCGGCACGAACCGCGCAGGAACCCTGATGCCCGCCCAGCTCTACCAGGTCGACCCCATCGCCGTCCGCAACGAGATCGGGCGTGAACGCCTGCTCGCCCTGTGGCGACAGATGCTGACCATCCGCCGCTTCGAGGAACGCGCCGAGCTGGCCTACAAGGCCAAGCAGATCGCCGGCTTCCTCCATCTCTACATCGGCCAGGAGGCGGTGGCGACCGGCTGGTTCGCCCACCTCGACCCGGGCATCGATGCCAGCGTCACCAGCTACCGCTGCCACGCCCAGGCCATCCTCTCCGGCGTCGGGGTCGATGAACTGATGGCCGAACTGTACGGCAAGGCCACCGGCAACGTCGCAGGCAAGGGCGGCTCGATGCACTTCTTTTCCAAGGAGAAGAAGATGCTCGGCGGCCACGGCATCGTCGGCGGCCAGATCCCGGTCGGCACCGGCGCGGCGTTCAGCGCCAAGTACCGCAAGTCGGGCGGCGTCTCGATCACCTTCTTCGGCGACGGCGCCACC
>JFJP01034131.1_pt1 | contig 10719 bp, 9 predicted proteins | sample 431651 | NCBI WGS metagenome assembly JFJP01 (sample SAMN02602958, study PRJNA72255) | Microbial mat metagenome, whole genome shotgun sequencing project. | biome: fresh water; feature: sink hole; material: water; isolation source: purple microbial (photo- and chemosynthetic) mats found in...
CGACCTGGAAGGGTCCGGTGTTTACCAACCTCCTTCTTGCTGACGAGATCAACCGTGCCCCGGCCAAGGTACAAAGTGCCTTGCTTGAGGTCATGGAGGAGCGCCAGGTCTCACTGGGGGGAGAGACGTTTCCAGTGCCCCGGCCGTTTCTGGTCATGGCCACCCAGAACCCTATCGAAACCGAGGGAACCTATGCCCTCCCGGAGGCACAGATCGACCGGTTTCTCATGAAGGTGGTGGTGACCTACCCCTCTGCCCTGGAGGAGTTTTCCATTGTCGAAAGGATGATCGCACCGCCGGTCGACCTGCGCCCGCTGATCGGGCACGAGCAATGGGAGGAGCTGACCAAACTGGTCACCCAGGTTTACGTTGACCCTTTGATCATCGATTACGCCGTGCGTTTGGTCGCGGCGACCCGCAACCCGGCCGCCGTCGGTTTGGCTGAGTTGGCACCGTACCTATCGTTTGGAGCCTCACCCCGGGGCAGCCTTCACCTCGTGGCGGCGGCCCGCGCTCTGGCCGCCATCCGTGGGCGCGATTATGTGGTGACGACTGACCTTCGCGACTTGGCACTCGATGTGCTGCGCCACCGGCTGGTGCTTTCGTACGAGGCCTTGGCTGACAGGGTCAGTGCCGATGAAATCTTGACCCGTGTACTAGGGGCCGTCGCGGCTCCAGAGTTGAAGAACCTTGAAACCCGCCAAAAAACACCCTGACCCCGAACGCCTGCTCAGAGGTGTCGAATGGACGGTTTTGCGGCGGCTGGATGGTCTGTTGCAAGGCAACTACCGCACCTTTTTTCAAGGGATGGGACTCGACTTTGCCGACCTGCGCCCCTATTTGTACGCCGACGATGTGAGAACCATCGACTGGAATGTCACTGCACGCCTGAACGAACCCCACGTACGGCGGTTTCACGAAGACCGTGAACTGCAGGCCTGGTTTCTGATCGACACCAGCCCGTCGCTGGATTTCGGTTCGCAGGGACGCACCAAACTCGACCTCTCCCAAGAGCTTGTGGCCGTTCTTGCCAGCCTGTTGGTACGAGGCGGCAACAAGGTGGGAGCCTGCCTGTACGATGGAACCCTTCCACGCCTGTTGCCCGTTTCGGGAGGCCGGAACGCTGTCTTGAATCTGCTCCGTGCCCTTGCCCAGCCCTGCCCTCCGACCACCGCAGAAACCGATCTCAGTGTTCTCCTCGAGACCATGGAAGGTGTCTTGCGGCGGCGCAGCCTCGTGTTTGTGATCTCGGACTACTACAGCACAGCGGGTTGGGAGAAGCTTCTGGGCAACCTGAGCCGCCGCCATGAGGTGCTGACCGTGCACTTGAGTGATCCCTCTGAGAACACCCTTCCGGATATGGGAGTCCTCTGGCTGGAAGATGCCGAGTCGGGACAGCAAATGCTTGTTGATACCACCGACCCCGGGTTCCGAAAACGCCTGAACCAAGCTCACCAAGCTCGAAAAGCGACCTTGGCAAGGCAGTTCCGAGACGCTCAGGTTGATCCCTTGACTCTGTCCACCGACGACGATCTGGTGCGGTCCCTGCTGGGCTGGTCTCAGAGACGCCGGTACCGCAAAACCCTTGCAGGAGGCACCCGATGAGCTTTCTCTGGCCCGGTTTTCTGTGGGCTTTGCTGCTGATTCCCATCCTGGTTCTTTTGTACCTCTGGTCGCAGAAGCGCCGCCAGAAATATGCGCTGCGCTTTTCCACCCTCTCGATGGTCCGGCAGGCCGTGGGCAAAGGTCCAGGGTTCCGCCGCCATCTTCCGGCCATCCTTTTGCTTTCGGCGCTGGCCGTGCTGGCCTTCTCACTTGCCCGGCCGACCGCCAAGGTTCCCATGATTGCCAGCGGCGGACTGATCGTATTAGTGCTCGACAGTTCCGGCAGCATGCGAGCCCGCGATGTCGAGCCCTCACGGGTTGAGGCAGCCCAGGCTGCTGCAAGGGTGTTCATCAGCAAACAGCCCGCCAACTCCGAAATCGCCATTGTGGCCTTTGCCGCCACCGCCTATGTGCTGCAGGCCCCTACCAACGACAAAGAACAGCTGTTTGCCGCCGTCGACAAGCTCACTCTGCAACGCGGTACGGCCATCGGCAGCAGCCTCGTGGTTGCCATCAACACCATTCTGGAATACCGGGGTGAACCCTTTCTAGAGTGGCAGCGGCCCGGAGCCTCTGACGATGGGTGGCCTTCGTCCGAACCGCCTGCTCTGCCAGAAACACCTGGACCACCGCTTGACGGCTCGGCCATTGTCCTGCTGACCGACGGGCAGAACAACGTCGGCCCCCTTCCTCTTGACGTTGTCCCCCTGGCCGCCCAACGAAAATTGCGCGTGTTCACCGTCGGACTGGGGAGCACCGAGGGAACCCTTCTGCAAGCCGAGGGAAGGCGGGCCAGAGTCGTTCTGGATGAGGTGACCCTGCAGGCCATTGCCGATAAAACCAAGGCCGATTACTTTCGCGCCGGCAGCGAAACCGACCTCAAAAGCATTTACGAAAACCTGGGAGGTTCGTTGGTGCTCAAGGAAGAACGCACCGAACTGACGGCGTTTCTTGCAGGACTGGCACTTTTACTGCTGTTGGTTTCGGCGGGAATGTCGCTCTTCTGGTTCCATCGGCTTCCCTGAGTCGTCACGCTTCTTGACTTCTGGAACTGCCGGGCAGACACTGATTTAGTGACTCCCATCGTCCTCGTCGCCATCAATGCACGCTACATCCATCCTCCGTTCGGCCTGATGTGCCTCAGGGCTGCCCTAGGTCCGTTGCGTGACCAGAGCCTCATCGTCGAGTTTACCTTGAAGACTTCGGTGGAAGAAATGGCCCAAGTGGTCGCCGCTGAGTCACCCCGGGTGGTGGGTTTCAGCGTCTACCTTTGGAACAAGACCAAGATGGAAGCTCTGGGCGAACGTCTTCGGCAGCTCTGTCCGGGAGTGATCCTAGTCGCCGGCGGACCCGAACCGATTGAAGGAATGGACGGGGTTGTCGAAGGCCCCGGCGAAGAACCCTTTCGAGCGCTCTGCGAGGTCATGATTGGAATTCCCGAAGGAATAGCACCAAGCCTTGTGGCTTCTCCCTACGACGAGTACACCGATCATGACCTCAAAAACCGCCTGACCTATGTCGAGACCTCTCGGGGCTGCGCTTTCACCTGCAGCTTTTGTACCAGCGCCGCACACCCCATCGTGAAGAGCCTACCCATCGAGGATTGTCTGGCGGCTTTCGAAAAGCTTTTGGCCCGGGGAGCCCGCCGCATAAAGTTCCTGGACCGCAGCTTCAACCTTAACCCGGCCCGGGCCAATATCGTGCTGGACTTCTTTTTGGACCGTCTGAAAGAGTATGAATTCTTTATCCATTTTGAAATGGTACCTGACCGGTTTCCACCCAAGCTGAAGGAACGTCTGGCCCGGTTCCCGGCAGGAGTTCTCCAGCTGGAAATTGGCATTCAAACCCTCAACCCAGCAGTCACCCAGGCCATTCAACGCCCTCTCAATCCCGAAATCGTTCTGTCGAATCTCGAGTTTCTGACCCTCGAAACCAACGTCACCGTTCATGTCGATTTGATTGCCGGCTTACCGGGAGAGTCGCTGGAAAGCTTCGGCCAGGGGTTTGACCGTTTGTGGTCGATTTTGGGAAGCCGTCCAGGGAACGAACTGCAGCTGGGAATTCTCAAGCGGCTGCCGGGGACACCCCTCGATGCCGACCCCGAACCGGGAGCCGTCTTTCGGACCGAAGCACCCTACGACCTGCTGGAGGGCCCCCATCTGAGCCGCCAAGAGCTTGTGCTTCTGAACAACATGGCCCGCTTATGGGAGCGCACGGTCAACCGCGGCCGTTTTCCAGGGGTACCCTTTGTCCAGTTTTTTGCCTTCACGACTTGGTTTATGGAACGCCACGAAGCCTCATGGGGAATTTCGCAGGAAGTTCTCGATCAAGAGCTCTTGGAATACTTTCCTAACCGATAATGGACTTATAAGAGGTATTCTATGCCCGGTTTTCAAGGTTTTTCCCGTGACTCCTTTTCTTTTCTAGCCGGCTTGACCATGAACAACGAGCGTGAATGGTTCGAAGAGCATAGAAAGGACTACGAACGGTTCATCCTCGAGCCGGCCCTGGCCCTGATCGCTGAAATGGATCCGCTGGTCCGGGCCATCAGTCCCCATTACCGGGGTGTTGCCAAAAAAACCGGCGGTTCGCTGATGCGCATTTACCGCGACACCCGCTTTGCAAACGACAAGACACCCTACAAAACCAATATCGGCATCCAGTTCCGCCATGAACGCGCCAAGGACGTGCACGCCCCTGGGTGGTATGTCCACGTGGATTTGCAGGAGTGTTTTGTGGGAGCCGGAACCTGGCACCCGGAACCTGCGGATCTGTTGAAAATCCGGCAGAGTCTGGCAGCCTCGCCCGAGAAATGGTCCAAAGCCATCACCGAATCGACAGCCAAAAGCGGGCTGAGCGCCGCCGGAGATTCGGTTCAACGCTCGCCCAAAGGCTTCGATGCCGCCCACCCTCTGGCTGCTGAGATTCGTCGCAAAGACTTTCTGCTGTCGGCCAACCTGCCCCCCGAGTTGTTCTTGGGGCCTTCGCTGATTCCCGAACTCGAGGCGAAATTTCGGGCCTCGGCACCCTATATGGCGGCCCTTTGCCGGGCCTTGGATGCACCTTTTTGATGGACTCGCCCCTGACTCTTTACTCACTGGCACTGAGCTTGGCCATGGTGCTTTCTCTGGGGTTGGCCTTCATGGCTTTTTTCCGCCTCAAGGTGCCCGGAGCGCTGGCCTTTCTTTTTGGAAATCTGGCAGGGTTTCTATACGCCTTCGGTTCCTTGATCGAGATCACAGCCCAGACGCCGCAGCAGGCTCTGACAAGTCTGACGGTTGAGTACCTGGGAATTGCCACCATCGGCCCGTTTTTGTTCCTGACGGCCATTGCCGCCACCCGGGGAGCCGGAGTCGTCTCACCCTTTCGAAGTCTCCTCCTATTCATAGTACCAGCCATTGTCATTCTGACCGTGGCGACAAACCCCTACCATTACCTGTTTTACACCAGTTTCGAAGTGAGGCAGAACGGCCCCTTCACCGTGCCTCTCATGGGGAAAGGCCCCTTCTATTTTCTCAATCTTGTCTATATGAACCTTTGTCTGGCCTGGGGTGCCCTGACTCTCCTTCGAGAAGCTCTGAAAGCTCCGGCTGCCCGCCGCAAGCCCCTCTTGGTCTTCTTTTTTGCCTCGCTGCTCCCCTGGTCGGGAATGGCGGTTTACCTGCTCGGGCTTAGCCCCTGGGGTTTGGACACAGCCCCTTTTGGGCTGGCGCTGTCGGGATTGCTGTTCGCCGTGGCACTTTTCCGCTACGGGCTGTTTGACCTGATGCCCCTGGTGCTGGACCAAGTTTTCGAAAACATGAAGGAAGGGGTTCTGGTGGTGGACCAGAAGAACCGGCTGATCGGCATGAACCCGGCAGTCATGCACCTTTTCCGACTGACCGACAAAGGCGTTGGTCGCGACCTCGCAACATTAGGACTACCCGAGCTCCGCAGGGAAGGAGATCTGAAATGGACCCTGGGTGACCAGCCAAAAACCTTTCAGGTTGACCGCTCACCCTTGCTCGATAAAAAGGGCAATCTGCAGGGAGAGATTTTCATGTTGCTGGACATAACTCTGCGCGAGGAACTGGCGGAAAAGCTGTCCCGCATGGCCCGCGTCGATGAACTGACAGCCCTTCCCAACCGCCGGGCTTTTCTGGAGCGTCTACGGTCGGAAGCCGACCGTTTGCACCGCTACGGTGACATCTTCTCGTTGGCAATTGCCGATATTGATCACTTCAAGAAGGTCAACGATACCTGGGGCCACGATGCCGGCGACGCGGCTCTGGTTCATGTGTCGCGTCTTTGGAGCACGATGCTGCGGGGTTCCGATCTTTTGGCCCGTTACGGGGGAGAGGAATTCACGGTTCTTATGGCGGAAACACCCGAGGAAGAGGCCAGGCTGCTGCTTGAGCGCATGCGGGCACAGCTGGAGGCCCAGCCCTTGCTCTGGCAGGGGCAGACCATCCGGCTGACCGCCAGCTTTGGAACAACCTCAGTTTTGCTCTTCGATGACGAGGACCTCGACAGCTGGATCCGCCGCGCCGATCTTGCTCTCTACCGGGCCAAAGAATCCGGCCGCAACCAAGTACAAGGAGCCTTATGAAAACGAACCCACCTCAGACACGCGACGGCTTCGGGTCAGGACTGGGGGCCTTGGCGGCCCTGGTCGGCTCGGCCGTCGGCCTGGGAAATATCTGGAAATTTCCCTACTTGACGGGAGAAAACGGGGGAGCCGCCTTTGTTCTCACCTACCTCGTCTGCGTCATCCTGGTCGGCATTCCGGTTATGGTGGCCGAGCACGCCATTGGACGCCGCATGAGGCAAAATGCCGTCCAAGCCTACGGCGGCGTGGTCCCGGGCCAGAAATTCTGGTCGGCCATCGGTATTTCCGGTCTGTTGGCCGCCGTTCTGATTATGGCCTTCTACAGCGATGTGGCCGGCTGGGTCTTCGCGTATGTGTTCAAATCGGGTTGGGCTGCTTTCGGGGGTCCGGCACTGACTCCAGACACGTTCGGAGCCATTGCCGGGGGTACCATCGAACCTCTGGCCTGGCAGTTTGGGGTCCTCGCGTTAACCACGACCATCATCGTTGCCGGCGTTTCCAAGGGCATCGAGCGTGTCACGAAAATTCTGATGCCGCTGCTTCTCGGTCTTCTGCTGCTGTCAGCTCTCCGGGCCCTTACTCTTCCGGGAGCCTGGGCCGGGGTGGAATACCTGTTCCGCCTCGACTTCACGAAAATCGGCCCGGCTGTTTTGCTGTCGGCCCTCGGTCTGGCCTTCTTCAAGCTGTCCTTGGGCATGGGTACCATGACCACCTACGGTTCCTACCTTCCCGACAAGACCCGCATCGTACCCAATGCCGCCCGGGTGGCCCTGGCCGATACTCTCGTGTCGCTGCTGGCTGGTCTGGCCATCTTTCCTGCGGTCTTTGCCTTTGGCGGGCAACCTGCCGGTGGTCCGGGACTGTTGTTCAACACCATCCCCCTGATTTTTGGACAGATGCCCGGTGGAGCCTGGTTCACGGTGCTGTTCTTTGTGCTGGCCGCCGTGGCCACCGTGGGAGCCATGGCCAGCCTCTTTGAGGTTCCGGTGGCGTGGCTGGTGGAAAAAAAGAAGATGACCCGCCTGATGGCGGCGCTGACCACGGGTGGAACCATGTTCGCCCTGGGCATTCTGGCGACGCTCTCCCCGTTCTTCTTCAACCTGTTCGACTTCACCTCGTCGAATGTGCTGTTGCCCCTGGGCGGTCTAGCCATCATCATCGTGGCCGGTTGGCTGATGCCCAAGGGAGGCTTGGCAGACGAATTGGGCAAGGGCGGAGCGGGAACCCGATGGGATAGTCAGCTGGTGCCTGTGTTTGTGAAATTCATCACGCCTGTTCTCGTGCTGTTGATCCTGCTCAACAGCCTGGGCCTGGTGAAGTTCTAACAAGTCAATCCTGCTGTGCGACCAGGCCTGCAGACTCTTCCAGATACCGCAGGAAGGGTCTCATGGCCTGGACCGCCCCCACCACCTGTCTGGCAAACTCCGGGGCCAGGACTTCCTCGTCCCGGAAAGACCGCCAGGCTACCACCTGCTTCATCTTGAACAGCTCGGCGGCGGGGTGGTCCTCGGGAAACCCCTTGGGCACCTTCTTGAGCTTGGCACCGTCGAGCAGGTGCAGATGGGCTGTAAACTCGGCCGACTCAACAATTTTCAGAAACGCGCGGGGTCCGTCCTCCATGTCGAGGCGAAACTTCTTCAGAGCCGCCGGTTCCGGCATCCACAGTCCACCACCCACCACGCTCTCATGGCCGGGTTCCAGGTGAAAATACGCTCCCAGCCCGGGAGTCTTCTTGCCGGCTGGGTCGAAAACGGCGCTCAGACTGGTTTTGTACGGCGGCTTTCCCTTGCTGAAACGAACATCCCGGTAAATGCGGTGAAAATAGAACGACGCCTTGTGGCTGCCCCGGTCGAGGCCCAGCGCCGGAAACCGGTCAAAAAAGAACGCCTCGATGGATCCCTTGGCCCGTTCATAGTCGGCGCGGTGGGCCTCGAACCACGGCCGGTTGTTGTTGAGAGACAGCTTGTTCAGGAACTCGAGAACGGGAGCAAGAGGAGAACTCATGCCGGGGTATGTCCCCGCACCTTGAACTGCCCCGCTTCAGCTGCCAGCTCATCGACGCTCTCCTTGTTCCTGGCTCCCTGGTCGGCAATCGAGGCCAAGGCCTGGTTGATGTCTGACGTTCCTGTGGAGATTTCATCCATGCCCTGGCGGATTTCCAGGGTGACCCGGTGAAGCGTCTCCATCGTCTGAAGCATAACGCCGGCCTCATCCAGCATAGCCCCCGAATGGGTGCTGACTTCGGCACTCGACTCCCTGATGTCATGGATGCTCTCGAGAATCTGATGACTGCCAACCTGCTGCTCGGTCATCGCCGACCGGACTTCACTCTCCAATGCTTCGACCTGACCGATCTCCTCCAGAATGCGCCCGAAGGCGCTCTCGGTAGTATCGGCGTCGGCCACCAAGGCCCGGATGGTTCCCTGAAGGACTTTGAGTTCCGAAGCGGTGGACTTGGATTGAAGCGAGGCTTGTTCGGCCAGTTTGCGGATTTCGTCCGAGACGACGGCAAAGCCCCTCCCCGCCTCACCGGCATGGGCGGCCTCGATAGCGGCATTCATGGCCAGCAAATTGGTCTGGCTGGCGATGGAGGCAATCACGTCGTTGGTTTCGTGGAGGCTTTCGGACTGGCGGTCGACCGTCTTCACCCGTTCCCGGAACGAGACGAACTGGGAACGGCCCACCTCGGCCGCTTCAATCAACCGCTTCAGGCTGTGGTCAAGGGTCTCCACATTCCTGGTCACCGACTCGATATTGCCGACCATCTGCTCTACGGCGCTCCCCGAGGTCTGAACCGCATTGTCCTGACGGTGGACCAGTTCCTGCAGAGTCGAAACATGACCGGCGATCCCGGTCACCAAATGGGAGGTTTCGGTGGCGATGGACTCCTGACGGATGATGTGCCCTTTGGCCGACTGGATATTGGCGGTAATCTGGTGAAGCGAGGCGGCCGTTTCAATCAAGGCGGTCGACAGCTCTGTCCCCGAGTTCTGCAGATGCCCCGAGGTCGTCTGCATCAGCCGGATCATGTCCGAAAGCTTGTCGACAAAGGCATCGTAGCTGCGTGAAAGGTCGCCGATCTCGTCGGACCGGGTCAAGTTGAGCCGCTGGGTCAAGTCACCCTCTCCGTCGGCAATGGTCTTCAGAATTCCCGCAACCACCCGAACCGGCCGGGTAATACGAGTCAGAAGGAACAGGATGGCCAAACCAATGACGAAAAACGTCAGCAACCCCAAGGCGATGGCCAGGGAGGTAAGGAATGCCTGGGTTGCCAGCAGCCGGTCCAACGGCGCCACGGCGATCAGACTCCAGGGTTTCTCCCAGAGTCCGACTCCGATGGGAGCGTAGTGCAACAGCGAAACGGTACCGTTGGCTAAGTTGGGTTTGATAATGGAATGGTTCTTGCCTTCGCGGATGGCGATGAGAATTCCCTCCTTCAAATCGGGCGTGTCGTCGCCTACAGGTTTGCCCACGAGCTCAGGCTTGGGGTGCATAATCCTGACACCGGAGTTGGTGGTGATGATAATGTACCCGGTGTCGAAGATTTTGATCGTCTTGCTCAAATCAGCCAGGGCTTTGAGGTCGAGGTCGATTCCCGCGACGCCGAGAACCTTCCCTTCCACCACAATCGGAACCGAGAAGGTGACCATGAGGATTTCATCCTCTTTCTTTCCGGTATAGGAATACCGGGTGGGATCCTGAAGAACCTCTTTTGCAGTGTCGCGGGGAACCAGATAATAGTCCCCGGCCCCCGGCTTGGTGTAGTCGAGATTGGCGAACAGCTCGATCTTTCCCATGGCTCTGGTCAAGACGGGAACATAGCGTCCTGTGTCGTCGCTGCCGGGCGAGCCTACAAAGGCTTTGTCTTTCCCGTCGAGGGCGTTGGGCTCCCAGACGGTCCACACATCCAGCAGGCTGGAGTTGGACTCGAGGGTCGATTTCATGACCGCATCGTAGGCGGCCCGGGAAGTCACACCGGAGGACCTCAGACCCTCAAAGGTCTTGGCCAAGGTCCGGCCCACCTGAATGGCACGGCCAACCTCGCCCCCTACCTGGGCGGCATACCGGTTGGCAATATTCTCATTCTCAGCCCATGCGCCTTTTCGGAATTCCTCCCCGGTGGCCACAACCACCGACACAATCATGACGGCCAGGCCGACCACCAGAATGCTTAAAACCGGCACAAGAATTCGGGTTAAAAGCGAAATCCGACGCTTCATGGTGACCACCTCCGAGGGGGTGACAACATTCTATACACCTCTGGGGATTTTGACCATGAAATTCCAAAAGGGGACCAACTCTTGACCGCGGACGTTCGTCCCTATAGAATGAGGGGCCATTTTGAACAGGAGTGACCATGTCGAAAGCCCACCGGGGTAAACCCCTCCGCGAGACCCCCAATGCCAGCCGGGGCACTTGCCCTTCCTGCAACCGAAGCGCCATCAAGGTGATGTACGACATTGAACTGTCGGGCGCCAAGGTCAAAGTCTGCAAGCAGTGCAAGGCCAAAACCAAGGCCTGAGGTT
>JFJP01040757.1_pt1 | contig 10718 bp, 14 predicted proteins | sample 431651 | NCBI WGS metagenome assembly JFJP01 (sample SAMN02602958, study PRJNA72255) | Microbial mat metagenome, whole genome shotgun sequencing project. | biome: fresh water; feature: sink hole; material: water; isolation source: purple microbial (photo- and chemosynthetic) mats found in...
GCTATAGATGAACAATCCAGAACTTAGAACTACTATAGTTTTTATTATAGTAGTTATAGCTTTCAATATACACCCATTACTAATTATACCTGCTATCATATTAGGGTATTTATATATAATGCATACAGCATTATCTAATAATACTGATATGTTTAGCAATTTATTTCAACCAGATAACAAAGATATAGAGTATACTAAATCTACTAAATCTACAATACCTTCAACTAATCCACTACCTGGTACTATGTACATTTCTGCTCAACAGAAAGCAGAATACCTACAGAGTCATGAATGGTTAGCACTCAAAGAAGCACGATTAGTTATAGCTAATTACCAATGTGAATCATGTGGTAATACTAATAATCTAGAACTACATCATATTAACTACCAAAGGCTAACACAAGAACATCTAGGTGATGTGCGAATCCAATGTAATACATGTCATAGTGTATTACATGATAAATTAGGCTATGACAGACAAACTATATATCCAATTAATTAAAGGAAACAACATGAAAACATTAGAAGAATTAGTTATAGAAGTAGCTGAACTACGAAAAATTTCAACTGCTAATAATTTAGGACGAACTACTTACCCGATAACATTTAAAAAAGATGTTATAGAATTTGTAAAATCAACTCAACAAAGTAAAGCATATATAGAACATGTGCTATATTTATCTCCAAGTGCGTTAAATAAATGGGAAAGACAAATAGCAACTATACTACAATCTAGCCATATAACACACGGATCTGGAATTCGTTATACTATGCCAACTAAGATAGAAGCAGCTCAAATGGTACTTGATATGAAAATGAGCCAAAATGCAGTCGCTAAAAAAATGGGAGTAGCCCTAACAACTATTAGTAATTGGGTAAGAGATTACCAAAACGGAGTTTTTAACAACCTGGATAATGCATATAATGTAGTACAAGTAACACGTAAACCTATAACTACTATTGATGTATTACTAAAAGAATTAGCAGTAATAGAACGAACTGTAAATGCTAAAAAAGAAGAAATACGTAGTGTACTTAAAGCAGATTATGAGGCAAAATTAAAGGAACTATTATGAGAAGCAAAACAATCATTACTCATTCAGGTGTATTCCACATGGACGAATTAACAGCATGTGCATTATTATACGTATTCACTCAAGATACATATCGTATCCATCGTATAGCACATCAATCACCTATTCCAGCAAACGCTGATTTTGTTATTGATATAGGACGTCAGTACGATCCATCTAGAGGCCTATTTGATCACCATCAGTGGGAACATGGTAAATCATCTGCTGGACTTATTTGGGAGTATCTAGGTGCATCAGAACGCTATCCACGTATATCTTCTATCATTGAGCTTATTGATCAACATGATGTAGGTATTCGTAAAGCAACTGCCTTCGAATTGCCTAGCTTTATCTCTGCATTGAACACAGATGATATTTACCATGACGCTGCACAAATGAATGCATTTAATACAGCCTTAAACGTTCTTATACAGTACTTCACTTCTATGAAGAACTACCAAGACAAAGTAGACAATGCTCCAAACATTATCAACAACTCACCAATCATTGATAATGTACTTATTCTGCCTGAGTATATAGCAGGTTGGCAGACATACGTGAATGGTACAACTGAGCTATCACATGTTCGTGCGGTTATGTGGCCTAAAGGTGATGATACACCACAATGGTATGCACAAGTACCTACAATTACTCCATCTAGTTATGAGATGTATCATCCGCGATTTGAGCAAGATCCGACTATGGTATTCGTACATGCCAATGGTTTTTTATGCGTAGCTCCAAATAAACAAACAATGGAAACATATTTAGGAATTAACCATGCGTGAAGCAGTAACAACTAAAATGTATCAACGTGCAACTGCTATAGCTGGTCCTACACCAAAAGTACTACATACTATAGCCGAATCCATTAAACTTGGACGAGTACACATAATTAAAAAATCAAAACTAGTCATAACTCTATACTAAGAGTTTAAGGAGTTACTATATGTATTTATTCTCAATAGATAAATATGATACACAATTTAATGTAAATGCTACATATCATGGACATAGTATACGAGAAGGTGAATTACGCACACGTATGAAATTTTTTACTACTAAAAAATTAAAACAAATTCTATCATATGCAGCTCAATCATTATCTCAATATCGTAATAAAGGACGTATTGCAATTACATTCCCTACTAATACAGGTAGAATAGCAGCATTACTAGTTAGCTTAGAAAACAAGGAATTAACTATTATTACAACCCTATATAACGTTAAGCGATATGCAAATGATGTTTTCAGAGGTGTGCCACATTATTACTTGAATAGCTACATATTTACTAAACCAACTGAGAAAGAACTTCGTGATGAGCACCATGCACAACAAGCTATATATAAATCAAAGGAAGAGCTAATAGCAAGTAGACAAGAAGAAGCTAAATTTAAAGCATACGCAAAGAATATACAAAAACCTAAGTGGAAATAAATTTAGCAATTCTTCAATAAATAGCAGGTGAAATAACTTCAATACTACTACAATATTAAAAGGGCTAAAAATGCAGCAAATATTAGTAAATAATGTACCATTACAACTACTTGAACCACCACCATCAGAAGTGTATTCTGTAGGAATAATTAACCAACCTCATCCATTCTTTCCTGATGTACAAATCAATTCACAGCATACTAATGCAGTAAAAGAATGGGTATACACTATATGTATGTCAGCTATTAATATAATCACATATAATGGCATCATAATTCAAAAAATTGATATAAATAAACCAGCACACATGAAGAAGGATACATGTATGAATACGGAAACGTAGACGAAATTAAATAACAATACAATGGTCGTCTTTAAGCTGACGGGTAACTATGATAACAAGAGAGAAGCCTATACTTGCATAGCCATTTTAAAAAAGATACTAATCGTTAAAATTATATCTTTGTTTACACACAGAAGGCGGGCTTAGAAACCTTATGGCCAACTTCCTTCTGTGTAAACTTATACCATTATAGCTCAGCGAATAGAGCACACGCACCAGTTATAGCGTGAGGTCGGTGGTTTAAATCCACCTTTTGGTACCAACCAACTAAACTAAAGGAACTATAATGTCAAATTTCAAAAAATTCGCAAATGCAGTAAATGCTAAATTTTTACAATTATCTGCAACAGGCAAGTTATTTAGAGTTAACACCTCTAAAGAAGAACTATGGGCTACATACCAATCATCATTCCCAGTAGGTACTAATACAGTATTCCGTGAACGACCTACCCACGAATGTAACACATGTAAGTCATTTATTAATCGTATTGGATCAGTTGTATCTATCGTAGATAATCAACTAGACTCAATTTGGAATGTAACTGGACTTGACTACCCTTACAATCTTATAACTGATGCTATGCATAAACTAGTTACTTCATCATCTATTTCATCTGTATTTCTTACTGATGAATCATTAGCTGGTCGTGAGTTTAACATCGAAGCTAATGAAGCTGGTGATATTAAATGGGAACACTTTTATGCAGATATTAATGCAGCATTTGTTACATCTGATGTAGCATCTAAACGTGGAGCAATAGATTCTGCTATATCTGTATTTAGTCGTGCGCTATCTGAGTTCTCACTGGAAGCACTTCTTTCTGTAGAAGATCTTTGTGATACAATCTACAAAGGTGAAGAATTTAAACCAACTGTATCTAAATTTATTACTGCTAAACGCTTATATGATGAACTTCCTACACAAGAACATAAAACATTCTTTATTTGGATGAACTATAGCAACTACCCAACAGGTATTCGTAATAGTGCTATTGGTACTCTTATCATCAACATTAACGAAGGTATGGAACTTGAACAAGCTGTAGCTATGTACGAGAAAGTAGTAGCACCTACTAACTATAAACGTACAACTGCAGTTGTTACCGAAGGTATGAAAAAGCAAGCAATAGCTGCAATACATGAACTTGGACTTGAACCATCATTACCACGTCGTCATGCTACTATAGATGACATTACTATCAATAATGTACTCTATGCTAATCGTGATGCTAAAGCAGCTATGAAAGGTTCATTAGATACACTCCTTGCAACAAACACTGTAGCAAAAATTCCTACTACAGCATCTGAAATTACAATCGAACAATTTCTGACAGATATTTTACCTACAGCTACAAACATTGAAGCACTCGTAGAAAATAGACATGTATCTAATTTTGTATCATTAGTAGCACCTATTAACCCAGATGCACCTAACATGCTTAAATGGAATAATAACTTTTCATGGTCATACAATGGAGAAGTAACTGATACTATGAAGGAACGTGTTAAAGCAGCTGGTGGAGATGTAACAGGTATACTTCGTTGTTCAATCCAATGGAATGAAGATAGAAAAGACATAAATAATGATCTAGACTTACATTGTAAAGAACCAGATAATGGTTGCCATATATATTTTAGTTGCAAACAATGTACTAAATCAACTGGAATGCTTGACGTAGATATTCAGCGTCCAGGTAATACTACAGCTGTAGAAAATATTACCTATCAAGACATTAGTTCTATGGATGAAGGACATTATAAATTTTATGTAAATAATTTCTCTGGACACAATGAAAAAGGCTTTAGAGCACAAATTGAATTCAATGGTGTTATCCATGAATTTAACTATGCAAAAGGTGTAACTTCTAATGTACACATTGCAGATGTAAAATTAGAAAATGGCATATTTACATTAATACCTAAATTACCATCATCTCAGTCACAACGTGTTGAATGGAATACATCAACATTACAATACCAAAAAGTATCTACAATCATGCTATCTCCTAATTTCTGGGATGACCAGACAATTGGGAATAAGCATTATTTCTTCATGCTTGAAGGATGTAATAATCCTTCAGCAGTCCGTGGATTCTATAATGAATTCTTATCAGCAGAACTAACTCCACATCGAAAGACATTCGAGATGTTATCATCATTAATGAAATGTGAACCATCTGAGCAACAACTCTCAGGCATTGGATTTAGTTCAACTCTACGTAACAACGTACATCTCAAAATAGACGGTCGTCCATATACCATAACATTCCACACTAACATAAAGGAGAATACATGAGTATTCACAAACAAGCTATCAAAGCTAAACTTCGTTTTCAATCAACTAAAGGTCCATTAACTTCCGAGGATCTATATGATCTTCCTATGGAGGGAACTATGGGACTTAAGTCATTAGCAATCACTTTGCAAAGCCAAATTGCTGCTACAAATACATCTGCACTAAACTTTTTAGATGCTACTGAACCAACTGTTGACCCATTACTTCAACTACGATTTGATATTATCAAAGATGTAATTATTGAACGACTTGCAGAATCAAAAGCTAAATCAACTGCTAAGGCACTTGAATCACAACGTGCAGATTTTGATGAACTAATTAAAACTAAAAAGCAACAAGAACTTGCTGGCTTATCAGTCGCAGAGCTTGAAGCATTACGTGCTAAACTAGGTTAACTCCTAGTTTACATATAATTTACTAAAAGGAATCAACATGAACACAGACGGATTTGATGTAGTGTAAAACTACATCTATACTATGATTTCCAACAGTATACATACACTGTAGCTGTGTACTACATTTAATTTCTTGGGCTCCTGATATTAATACCCTAATAATTAATTTTGTATGTATACTGTTTGAAGTCATATAACTTCATAGGTTGCACTAGATGCGTAAATCCAATTACTAAAGGAGCCAATATGTTTGGTGGATTTTTAAAGAAACTTAAAGGTGCTTATACTGATTTAGCAACTAGCTCAGTCAAGGCTGAAAATAAAGATTTAATGGAGGCTATGGTTGCATCAGCAGCATTAGTTGCGTATGCCGACGGTGAATTATCTTCAGCTGAAGCTGATATGACACGTAAAATCATTAGTACATCATCTCAATTATCTGTATTCGGTACTACTCCAGTATCTGTATTTGATAAATATTGTGATAAGATGGAAGCATCTGGCCGTATGGGTAAACTCGATCTTCTTAAAGAGATCAAAGAAGTTGCAACTAGCTCAGAAGATGCTGCTCGTGTACTAATCATGGCAATCGAAGTAGCTGATAGTGATAGTGGTATTGGTGAGAAAGAAACTGCTGTTCTTAATTCAATTGCTGCGGCATTAAACTTACGTCTTTCGGACTTTCTGTAATGTTTAACTTCCTACGTAAAACCTTTGGAGAAGTAGCAACTTCTTCACTTAAGGCTGAAAATAAAGATGTTATGGAGGCTATGGTAGCTGCAGCTGCTCTTGTAGCATACGTTGATGGTGATTTTTCAGCAGCAGAGTCTGAAGTTATTAAGAAAGTACTTAGCAGCTCACCACAATTAAAAGTATTTGGTGTTGAACCAATACGACTATTTGACAAATACTGTGATCAAATCGAAGCAAGTAAACGTATGGCTAAGCTCGATCTCATGAAAGAGATAGAAGATATTGCTAATAATCATGAATATGCACAACGTGTACTTATTATTGCACTAGACGTAGCAGAAGCAGACGGACCAATGCTAGAAACGGAACGTACATTACTTAATGAAATTGCTAGTCGTTTAGCACTTAAACTATCTGACTTTGAGTAGGCAATGAAATTAATTATTGCAACATTAGTTGCTATATTAATATTCAATGGTTGTAGCAATGACGAACAAGTAACTACATCTAATCAACAACAACCTACACAACAGCCACAAGCAGTTAACAACTACTATCAACAACCATCACAGCCTCAGGGAAGTGACACAAGTACGGTAGTAGCAACTGCATTAGGTACAGCAGCAGTAATGTCTATGATGAACAATAACAATAACAATAATGCAAATACAGCAACACCTATTAATCACACTGTTGTTAATCGAACTGTTATAAACAAAACTATAGTACAATCGAACCCATCCACGAAACCAATTTCTAAGCCTATAGCTAAACCTACATCTAAAACTACTACTAAGAAGTCTAAATGAAATTCTTATTAGCATTAACTAGATGTGTGGTTACCACATCTCAATAACAACTCAACAAAGAGAGACTAAATGAAACATTATTTCTGGTCACATATACTACTCCTTACTGGAGTAATCGTTGCAGCGTACCTATGGGGCTTTTCAGCTGCATGGACAGTCGCTATTTTAATAGCATTAGAAGTGTCATTATCATTTGACAATGCAGTTGTCAATGCTAAAATACTAAAGGACATGTCACCTGTATGGCAACGTCGTTTTATCCTATTTGGGCTACCAATCGCAGTATTTGGAATGAGATTCTTATTCCCTATTTTAATCGTAGCAATTGCTACTGGAATGTCAATGCTTAGCGCATTTAACTTAGCAGTTAATTCACCTACTGATTATCAGCATATCTTAGAAGCTAACCAACTTGGCATATTTGCATTTGGTGGTGCATTCTTACTAATGGTGTTCCTTGGATTCTTCTTTGATAACGACAGAGAACATAAATGGATTACATTATTAGAAGATAACTCCATTACAAACAAACTATCTTCAATTGCATCTACTGAAATAGTAATTGCTACAACTACTGGTTTAATCTTAACTTATCTTACTGATTCAACTACAGTTTCATTAGCATTCTTTGGTGGGGTTCTACTTCATGAAGCAATCGCATCACTAGATGGTCTACTATCCACTAACGGTGTTCGTTCTGGATTAGCTGGGCTTCTATATTTAGAAGTACTTGATGCATCTTTCTCATTTGATGGAGTAATTGGAGCATTTGCTATATCTAGCAATATCTTCGTTATTATGATTGGTCTTGGTGTTGGTGCTATGTACGTACGAAGTATGACACTTGATTTCGTTGAACGTGGAACATTAGCTACATATAAATATCTTGAGCATGGTGCACACTATGCAATAGGCGCCTTAGCTTTACTTATGTTCATCAAAATGTTCCATGAAGTTCCTGAACTTGTAACTGGCTCAATAGGTGTGACATTTATATTAACAGCTTTAGTTCATTCATACTATGTTAACAAACGTGAAGCAGAGAATGCTATGTGGGACGATATGTGGAGAAAAGGTAAATGATTAATGCAATTTTTGGCCTTATTGGCCTTATTACTGTAGTGGTTATTGTAACATACTTCTACGTTAAAAAGAAGTAACTATGTTAAAACTATTATTAATAGCTATAGTTACTTCATCTATAGCTTTAACTGTATATGTATTTACAATGTATATGCAATTATACACACAAAATTCAGCTACGACAGCTGTATCAGGTATTGTGTTTAAAAACACATTAAACTTATCTGAGTATAACAACGTATCATCGGGCAATAATTTACTTGGTGGGTATAGTCGTTACACACGTTCAGATAGACATAATGAGGTAATTACAGTTTACTGTAAAGATTTCTGTAAATAACAAATAGTGCTTGGCGGAATACAGACGTAAAGAAATGATAGTAATCTTGTATGCTCTAGACTATATATCATACATCCATAGGTGAAAGTCCTATGGCGCACTTACAAATATGAACTTAATAGCTTAAGTAGTAGAAGTAGCAAATATATACTTATAGAAGGAATAGTCACAATGAGATACAAACGAATAAAAATTGGAAATATGGAATATTCATTAAACCATTACACAGTATGTGGACTTTATCTAGTTCGCAACTACGATGCTAAAGTTATAGCTAGATTAGCTGATTACTAATATGTACATTAAATAATAAAGGAAATCAAAATGAGAAAGATTAAAAACGTAATAACATACTCTTTAATAACAGCCACACTAATAGCGGGTATGCTATATATTAATAGAGCTACGGCACCTAAAGAACTTACAGAATTTAATAAACAGGAAGCTGATCAGAATAAATCTAAATTTACATCTACAGCTAAAGTTGAATTAAAAGCAACATCACAGATAGAACCAATAGTAGAAAAACCACAAACTACTACAATTAAGTATTCTGATGAGTCATTCATTTCAATAACACGAAAAGATCTAATGGTGGATATTACAGCTAATTACCCTAATGTGCCTACACGAGCTAAAAAAGAAATAGTTGATACGATTATTGAAGTAGCTAAACAATATAACATTAATCCTTTAATTTTATATGCTATGTGCCATGTAGAATCTAGTATGAATCCATATGAAATACATAGAGAAATGGTAATTACTATAGGTGATAAGAAGCTCAAGATCAATGCTAAAGGTCTAGCAGGTATTGTATTTGAATGGCATGGCGAAAAACTTATTAATGCTGGAATCATAGCTAATAGAGCGGATTTACTAGACCCAATACTAAACATCAGAGCTTTAGGATTTATCTATAGTGACTACTATAAAATGCCTTTACATACTTCCGCTAGAAGTAAAGATGAATCAGCAATGTTACGCTATTTCGGTGGAGATTTCCCTTCGTATAGCAAACGTATTGATGATAAAATAGGCACACTCATATCTGATAAATTATATAGATAAAGATTTAATTATGAACAGAGAAATAATTAATCAATACAAAACTGTGTTCCGTTTCATGTATGTTAAATGATTGCAGTCTCAATCAACCAGCCTATCCAATGTATTTTTATCCTCCTAGTTCAAGTATACGTGGTAGTATACTTGAACAACTCACTCTCAACAATTAATTACACAAAAGGAATAACATGAAAGGTTTTTCAATCACAGGCAGTATAGTTCACTCATTAAATTTTGATGAGGGTTCACTTATACAAAAATTACCACCTAGAGTATACACATTATCAGCCGATATAAACGGACTATTCCTAGTCATTACACAAGATAAATTCATACTTGATGAAGTATATGGTAGCACAATTACACGTGCAGATAAAATTATTGCTACATATAATGATCGTAGCACACAAACAGGTGTTCTTGCAACTGGTGACAAAGGATCTGGTAAATCTTTACTTACTAAAGTTGTAGCTAATAAATTTATTGAAAATGGCTTACCAGTCATTATAATAAATAGTGCATTTAAAGGAAATGGTTTTAATACCATTATGAACGAAATTGGTGAATGCTTAGTTATCTTTGATGAATTTGCTAAAATATACGCAAATGAAGAAGATAGCAATAGCAATCAAGATGCATTACTTACTTTCTTTGATGGAGTATCATCCACAAAACGACTATGTATGATAACTGAAAACTATGAATGGCATATAAATGAATTTTTACGTAATCGTCCAGGACGTATGTACTATCATTTTAAATATGGTAAACTAGATGTTACTACGATTAAAGAAGTATGTGAAATTAAACTTAAAACAAATCGTTTAAATGAAATACTAGAAATAGTAGCAACATCTGCCGAATTTTCATTTGACACACTTCAAGCAATAATTGAAGAAAGTAACCGCTATCCAAATGAAACAATTGCAACTATAGTAGAAGATTTAAATATTACTATTACAAATGGAATTACAACTGCTTACAAGATAAGTAAAGTAGAAAATAGTGCTAAACAAATTTGCAAGCTAACAAATCCGGAACAAATATTTAAAGCATTTAATGAAGGTAAACCAGGAGTCGTAGATCCAACTTTAAATAAACAAATACAAATTCAACTGTATCATAGTACTTTAGAGTATGAGAAAGATAACAAAGTAATAGTTGCATGTGATGGGTATAT
>JFJP01043718.1_pt1 | contig 10718 bp, 10 predicted proteins | sample 431651 | NCBI WGS metagenome assembly JFJP01 (sample SAMN02602958, study PRJNA72255) | Microbial mat metagenome, whole genome shotgun sequencing project. | biome: fresh water; feature: sink hole; material: water; isolation source: purple microbial (photo- and chemosynthetic) mats found in...
CGATTGATGGCCAGAGCCCATTGGCTGCGCCTCCACGCCCGGGTGTTCCCCTGCTACCTACACCGGCCTGGGCGTATGCCCAACGATCACAGGAACCAACAGGCACCCCGCTTGCCACTGACAACCGGCAGACCCGCGACGACTTACCCGAGCAGGAGATTTCCGACGAAGCCGATGATCCTCAACCACGTACATCGGTACTCCCCAATCTCAACCTTCCCGCCGGTGATGTACCCAGCGATGAAATCATCGCCGCCTTCCCAGTCAAGACTGATGAAGCTGCCAATACCAAATGGTGGAAAGACCGGATGCGCGAAGCCAAGGACACCGGCCTGATTGATGCCCGTGCCTACAAGGGCCGACTCAACGACCCATCGCGCTGGCACCCCCATCTCATCGCTTTCTGGCTGTTGGATAAAGGGCACATGAAGGCCACGGTGGTCAAACGCATTGTCACCCGCAACTTCCCTGACTGGGCTGACGCCGTCGACTATTTCATCGACGGCTGACGCCTTTGCCGTAGTCCGTTACCGGCAAGCAGAAACGCCTTTGCCGTAACGCTTCACGCCAAGCCGCACCCCTGCTGGCTCCTTTGCCGCCGCCCTTGCTACGGCATGGACACGGCAAACAACCTCTGCGCATTCCCACTTGCGCCAGGAGGTTGCAGCGATGTCCAGAACGATCCAGCCGACGCCCAATGTACTTCGCGTACTGCGTCGCCGTCAGGTTGAAGCCCGTACCGGGCTCCCCCGCAGTTCCCTCTATGTTCTGATCGCCAAAGGGCGTTTCCCGGCCCCGATCCACCTGACCACCAAAACGGTTGGTTGGCTGGAACATGAAATTGATGCCTGGATCGCCGAGCGTGCCAAGGCATCACGTCATCCCTCGCTGCCAGGAATATCGGCGTGAGCAAAATCCCCCGCCCCTCCTGGGCCGAGGACAAATGTCCGGATCCGATGCCCCTGACGCGGGAACTGGATCCGCCGACACCTTTCCCGGTCGATGCCCTTGGGCCCATCGGCAGCGGCGTGGTGACCAAGATGCACGAAGTCATCCAGGCGCCGGTGGCACTGATCGGCCAGTCCATCCTCGCCGCGATGAACCAGGTGTCACAGCCGCACGCCAATGTAATCATCGATGGCCGGGTATCGCCGCTGTCCGAATATTTCCTCACCCTCGGCGAATCCGGGGAACGCAAATCCGCCGGCGACAGTTGGGCCTTGGCCCCGGTACGTGCCCGGCAACGGCAGCTGATGCAACAGTACGCCACCAAGCGGGAGAACTACGAGAAGGCCGCCATCCTGTACGACGCCGAAGCCAAGTGCATCCTTGTTGACAAGAAGATGTCGCTTGAGGCGCGTGAGGCCAAGCTCGACGCGTTGGACAAACCGAAGTCACCGGTGATGCCGCTGTTCATCGTCTCGGAGCCCACCACCGAAGCGATCCACCGCCAACTGATCATCGGCCTGCCGTCGATTGCCCTGGTCAATGACGAAGGCGGCCAGTTTCTCGGTGGCCATGCCATGAGCGCCGAGAAGCGATTGGGAGCACTCACTACGCTCTCCCGCCTGTGGGATCGCGGGGAATTCGACCGCGTCCGTGTTGGTGACGGTTCCGGCAGCTACTACGGTCGGCGTATCAATCTGCATCTGATGGTGCAACCTGCCGTGGCCTCGATGCTACTGGCCGACCCCTTGGCCCGCGAGCAAGGCTTCCTCGCCCGCTGCCTGGTCAGCTATCCCCAATCGACTGCCGGCAAGCGCAACTACGTCGAGACTGATCTGGGTCGCACCGTTGAGTATCAACGCTACGCCGAACGTCTCGGCATCCTTATCGACCAGGAGTGGCCGCTCGCCGAGGACGAGCATGAACTCGATCCACCGGAGATACCGCTGACCCCAGCGGCGAAGAAGGCATGGGTTGCCCTCTACAACGATATCGAGACCGGACTGCGCAAGGAAGGTGAACTCGCCCAGGTACGTTCTCTGGCATCCAAGGCGCCTGAGCATATCTCCCGGCTGGCCGGCACGTTCGCCGTATTCGAGGGTGACACCACCATCAACGAGAACCAGATCGACCGGGCTGCCTTGCTGATGCAGCACTACCTCGCCGAAGCCATTCGTCTGTGGGGCGCCGGGCAGGACACCATCGAACTGAAGCTCGCCAAGGACCTGCTTGACTGGTTCATCAACAAGGTGGGGCCGATGCGGATTGTGCCGCTGGCCGACATCTACCGTAATGGCCCGTCTAACTTGCGTAGCGCCAGCACCGCCCGGCAAGCCATGCGGATTCTTGTGCAGCACGGCTGGTGCGAAGTGGCCAAGCATCCCATGGCCCGCGAAGCCTTCCAATTGGTAGTGGCAGCCTGATGAGTTTCCAATTCTCACGACCCCTGGCTGCGAATCTTGCGAATGCCGCGAAAGAGGCCACCACGACTTGGATTGCGGATTCGCGAACCGATGCGAACCGTGCGAATCGGTGCGATCCCTTTGACGACCGTATCCGTTGCACCGAGTGCAGCCAACTCTCCGGCCGGGGTGTTTGTCGTGCCGCCAGCCCACAGCGCAAGCCTGTGGTGGCCAATCGTGGCTATCAGCCGATCAGGGATCTGCCACGCCGCTGCGAGGGTTTCACGCCATTTAGCGACAACCCCAACCAACTTCGTGGCATTGAGCGCTGGCCGTGGCTCGATAACTTCCATGTTTCTTGTCCTGTGTCTGCGGCGGCACAGCAGCTGAGAGAAATGTGTGGTGCGGGAGGATCTTCGAACTGTCACCCACCATTCGCTGAGATGTCCCGTGAATTCAACGGGTCCTTCCTGGCGATATTCCAATACGGGAGGGAACAGCCCGACATTTCGATAGCGTCAGGCTGCGAAACGAGGTTACCACCCGGCCAGGTTACCACCCCATGAAAGTCACCAATCCCTTGCCATTACGGGGTTTGTAGCGACTTGATATGACAGATCGAGGTTACCACCCAGGTTACCAGTTACCCCTAGGTTACCAGTTACCAGTTACCACCCAACTGACCGAGCGCGAGTTATGACTTGGCTTCTGCCCAGGAAGAAGCGTTCATACAACTCCCTCTACGACAGGAGTTTCCGATGAGCAAACCACCTACGATCGCCGCCCAGGTGGCGGCACTGCCCACGATGTCAATGATGGATTTATGGTCGCTATGGGACGCCTACTTCCCACGCCGGCCCGGTACCTGGAACCGTGCTTATGTCGCCTCCCGCGTCGCCTACAAAATTCAGGAGGCTGCCCACGGCGGAGTCGATCCAGACATCCGGCGGCGGCTGGTGCGTCTGGGCGAGTCCCAATCGGTGTTCGGCAAACGCCGGTCGGAGGTGCATCTGATGCCCGGCACCATCCTGCTGCGCGAGTACGAATCTAATGAGTACCGCGTCACCGTCACTCCGGAGGGCTTCTACGATCTGAACGGCAAGTTGTTCAAAAGTCTCTCGGCGGTGGCTCGCCACATCACCGGCGTCAATTGGTCGGGGCCGGCCTTCTTCGGCGTCAAGCAGAAGGGTGACAGGAAATGAGTGCGCCCGTCACCCGAAAACGTTGCGCGGTGTATTGCCGCGTCTCTACCGATGAACGGCTCGACCAATCCTTCAATTCCATTGATGCCCAACGCGAGGCTGGGCAAGCCTTCATCGCCAGCCAGCGTACTGAGGGCTGGATCCCGGTGGCGGATGACTACGACGATGGGGGATTCTCTGGCGGCAATATGGATCGACCGGCGCTGAAGCGTCTGATGGCCGATATTGAGGCTGGCAAGGTCGACATCGTGGTGGTCTACAAGATTGATCGGCTGACCCGCAACCTGACCGATTTCGTCAGGATGGTCGAACGGTTCGATCAGCGCGGCGTGAGCTTCAGTGCGGTCACGCAGCAGATCAACTCGGCCACGTCGATGGGGCGGCTGATGCTGAACGTCCTGCTGTCGTTCGCGCAGTTCGAGCGCGAGGTCACGGGGGAACGCATCCGGGACAAGATCGCCGCCAGCAAAGCCAAGGGGATGTGGATGGGCGGTACGCCGCCGCTGGGATATGACGTCAGTCATCGGCAGTTGGTGCTCAACGACGCCGAAGCCAAGGTCGTGCGCGGTATCTGGCGGCGCTTCGTGGAATTGCGGTCGACCACCGAGTTGGCGCGGGAACTGAATCGCCAGGGCGTCACCACGAAGGCGTGGACGACGCAGGATGGCGTGTTCCGGCCAGGGCGTCCAATCAGCAAGCAGAACCTCTACAAGATGCTGCGCAATCCCTTGTACATCGGCGTGATCCGGCACAAGGGCAAGGATCACCCTGGCGAACATCCGGCGATCATCGATGCCGAACTGTGGGGGCAGGCACAGGCAGTGCTGGCCGAGGATGCCCGGCTGCGGGCATCGCAGACGATGACGCGCCACGACAACGAATCGATCCTGCGTGGCTTGTTGTTCGCGCCCAACGGCGACCGGATGCTGCCGACCGCGACCAAAAAGAAAACCGGCAAGCGTTACCGCTACTACTTGCCGTACTCGGACAAGAAATTCGGGCGTGGCACCAACCCCTTCGGCATCGTGCCCGCCGATCAGATCGAGGCGCTGGTGCTGGAACAGGTCAAGGCCGCATTGCAGTCGCCAGAAATGATTCAGGCGGTGTGGGACGAGGTACAGAAACTGGATGCCACCGTACCGGAACCCTTTGTCGTACTGGCCATGCGCAATCTGTCGGTGGTCTGGAACGAGTTGTTTCCGGAGGAGCGCTACCGGCTGGTGCGCCTCTTGATTGCCAAGGTGCAATTGCTCGACGAGGGCATTGATGTCGAGTGGCATCCGGCAGGCTGGTCCGCGCTGGTGTCTGAACTGGTTCCAAACAGTATCGGTGCCAAATTGCGTGAAATGGAGGCGATGGCATGAGAGGGTTACAACAGACTGGGCACGCGGAATCCCATTCGCTGAAACTGGATCAGGGCATCAAGCTGACCACGTTCATTCCGGTACGCTTCGTCAGGCACAAGGCACGCAAGGTGGTGGTCGAGCCAACGATGCCAGGGCGATTGGCGACACCGTTGAATCCTGGCCGGGCCAGCGCTGTTGATGAGAACCTGATGACCGCTTTGGCGCGAGCATTCTTCTGGCAAGAGTTGCTGGATTCCGGCCGGGTGAGGAACATGACTGAACTAGCCAAGGCCGAGAAGATGGGTTTGGCTCGGATGCAGAAGATCCTCAAGCTGGCTCGGCTTGCACCGGACATCGTGGAAGAGGTCGCGCGAGGCCGGCAGCCGGCTGGGCTGGCGCTACTGTTCTTCGTCGAGAATCAGTTACCCGACGATTGGGAAAGGCAGCGGCGCGTGATTGCTGCCCTGGCAAGTTGACCGCGAGAGTACGTTTCGAATCGCTGTCGCTAGGCGATATGCGGTGCAAACCGCTAGCCGGAAACCCGCATGGTTACAGGGTGTTGAGCCTAGACCGGCCTACGCACAAACAGAGAAAAGAGAGAGATTCGGTTGGTCAGAGGGGCGAATTCAAGGTCTGCCAGTGATCAACGAAACTCGCACAGACCGAAAAGCCCCACCACTGCTGGGCCTTCACAGGCATGAAAAAGCCCGGAGCTTGTCCGGGCTTTGGTGTAGTGGTGGAGACGGGGAGGATCGAACTCCCGACCTCCTGATTGCGAACCAGGCGCTCTCCCAGCTGAGCTACGCCCCCACAGCGAAGCGTGATTTTACGGCGTTTGGTTCGGGCCGTCTAGCGTGTGTCGTCAGCTGTGCTGCCGATGTGAGGTGGCAGCAAAAAACGGCCGGCAAATTGCCGGCCGCTGATCCCCTTTGAAGCATTCTTGCGCTTACTTGCCGGCGATTTTCTCCAGTAGCTCGGCCTTGATCAACTGACCATCAAGGCCAGCCTCTTTGGCTGAGCCACCGTAGGCGAGCGTCATCAGCTGCGAGTAATAGACAACAGGCATGTTGAACTTGGTGCCCTGTTTCTTGTTGATCTCGGACTGATAAATCTCGGTGTTGGCCTGGCACAGCTGGCAGGGCGTGACGATCATGTCGGCGCCATGGTCGTAGGCGGACTCGACGATGTCGCGAATCTGCTTTTGCGCCATGTCCGGTTCCGAAAAGGCGAGGGCGCCACCGCAGCAGGTGACTTTCTGGTCGTACTTGACGGCTTCTGCGCCGCAAGTTTCGATCATCTTGTCGAGATACAGCGGGTTCTCGAAGGATTCACCGACGATGCCGAACGGGCGGTTGGTCTGGCAACCGACATAGCCGGCGAACTTGAGGCCGTCGAGTGGCTTCACAACTTGCGATTTCATCTTGTCCCAGCCGATGTCTTCGATCAGGACTTCGATGAAGTGGCGGGCCTTGGCTTCGCCCTTGAAGGTCAGGCCGGCTTCCTTGAGCGCTTCGTTGGTCTCGGCAAGCAGGCTGCTGGATTCATGCAGACGCTCGGCAGTCTCGCGCGAGGCGAGCCAGCAGGCGGGGCAAACCGACACCATGTCCTGGCCGGCAAAGTTGGTTTCCGCCAATGCCAGGTTGCGCGCCGACAGCGCCAGACGTGGCAGTTCGCCTCCTTCGCCATAGCCGATCGAGGCGCCACAGCAGTTCCAGTCGGGAATTTCATTCAACTGGACATCCAGCTTGTCGCAGACAACATCGATAGAGCGCAGGAAGTTGTCGGCCGAAGCCTTCTTCTGCGACGAGCAGCCGGGGTAAAACGCGTATTGCTTTTTCGTCATGAGTTCGTCTCCTTCCGGCTTACGCCAGGCCCTTGCGGCGGTCTTCGATTTCACGTGCCTTGGCGACCATTTTCTGGATGCCGCTCTTGTCTTTGCAGGAATGGCCGCCGAGGATTTCCATCGGGTTAAGGCGCTTGGCCTTCACCAGACCGAGGCCGATACCTTGCATGGCCATGGCGTTCTTGACGCCCTGTCCGAAACCGTCCTTGAAATACATCCCGAGCGAGAACGTCAATTCATTGACGCGACCAGTCTTGATGATGTTGTCCCAGAACAGTTTGGCAATCTCGCGCGTCGGCTGGCCTTGCGGGGCGAGGCCGAGACGGTGCGAGTAGTTGGCCAGGCCGTGCATGATGTGCGTGATCGGCAACTTGCGCGGGCAGCGCACGATGCAGTTGTAGCAGGAGGTGCACATCCACATCGAATTGGATTTGAGCACTTCATCGCGCTTGCCGGCGCGGATCATCATGAAGATTTTTTGCGGCGAGTGTTCCCAGGCCGGGCCGAGTGGGCACGAGCCGGCGCAGACGCCGCACTGCATGCACATCTTGACCCACTGGCCGTCCTCGATGTTGGCCTCGACTTCCTTGAGGAAGTTGTTTTTGTAACGTGAGACGGCGTTTTCGTTTGCGGTGGTCATAGCGTCATCGCTCCTTTTTAGCCGAAGCCCTTCATCGGTGACGGGCCCATTTCATTGAGCTGCTCGACATAGTCGTTGATCAGTTTGACCACGCGGACCGTGTCGGTGATGGCAACTTCCTGTGTCTGCACACGCTCGGACTCAAGGCCCAGTTGCTTCAGCGTGTCGCCGATCTTGCTCATGCGATAGAAGGCCATTTCCGAGCCCTTCACGAAGTGGCACTGGTATGCGTCGGTGATCCAGATGGTGTTGACCGAACCGAGGCAGCGTACCGGGATGGTACGCACGAAAGCCGAGTAGGTCATGCGTTGTAATCCTGCCATGTCGAGCGCCGGGTAGGCGTCGTTTTCGCAGGCGAGGATCAGGATGCGCGGCTTTTCTTCGAACTCGTCGGGCACATTGACGGCCTTGACCTGCATGCCGACGGTGTCGCAGGAGTAGTTCTCGAAGGAGATGACGCGCACCGGGCAGGCGCCCATGCAGGTACCGCAACGACGGCAGCGTTCCTCGTTGAACACGGGGAAGCGCTTTTCGTCTTCGTCGATGGCGCCGAACGGGCATTCCACCGTACAGCGCTTGCACTGCGTACAACCTTCGAGGCGGGCGCTCGGGAAAGACAAGTCCCAGGCGCGCGGATGCGCGGCGCGGCCCTTCTCGACGTTCTCGACGGCCTGGATCGCTTTCAGCGCGGCGCCGGTGGCGTCTTCGGTGGCCTGCAGAATGTCCATCGGGCGACGCACGGGGCCGGCGGCGTAGATGCCGGTGCGGCGCGTCTCGTACGGGAAGCAGATGAAGTGCGAGTCGGCAAAGCCATACTTGAACTGCGGTACGTCCGGCCCCTGGCGGTAGGCCAGTTTGAGCACTGAAGTCGCTTCGAGTGCGGTGCGTTGCTCTTTGGCAGCAGCATCACCACCTTCTGCCACGGTGTTGATCGCGGTCCAGTCATCGAGATTGACCCCGGCGTTCGGCACCATGCCGGTGGCCAGCACGACCAGATCGGCATCAGTGGTCGTGTCCTCGTTGAGGATCAGGTCCTTGAACTCGACCTTGCAGGCATTGCCGCCGGTAACCTTGCTGGCCTTGCCCTTGGTGAAGATCACGCCCTTTTGCTGGGCGCTGCGATAAAAATCCTCGCCCATGCCCGGCACGCGCAGATCCTGGTAGATCACCACGGTATCGATATCGGGATTTTGATCCTTGAAATACATGGCCTGCTTGATGCTGGTGGCGCAGCAATGACCGGAGCAGTAAGGCAGGTGCGTTCCGGAATCGTCACGCTGGCCGGCGCACTGCACGAAGGCCACGCTCTTGACTTCCTTGCCGTCGGCGCGCTTGATGGCACCGCCGTTGGCCGCCTTGGCCAAGGCTTCGAGGCCGGCCTGGTCAACTACGTTGGCCTGGCCACCGCCCAGTTCAGGCAGTTTGGCGATATCGTAGGTTGTGGAACCCGTGGCCTGGACGATGGCGCCGCAAAGCTCTTCGGCGATGCTGCCGGATTCCTGGGCGATCTTGGCAAGAAAACGGCCGGGGGCGCCGGAGGTTTCTGCCAGTGTCGAGTTCAGGTGAACCTTGATCTTGGCATTGCCCGTGATCTTGGCGGCCAGTTCGGCAGCGCCGGTGGGCTGGGCTTCGGCATAGGGCGAGGAGAACGGCACGCGCTTGTAGAGGGTGTTGGCGAAACCGCCGAGGCTGCCGGATTTTTCGACCAGCACCACTTCGTACCCGGCATCGGCGGAAGCCAGTGCGGCGGTCATGCCGCTCATGCCGCCACCGACGACGAGGATGCGCTTGCTGGACGCATCCTTGACCTTGCCTTCCGGCACTTTCATCTTCTTGACTTCGGCACAGCCCATGCGGACATAGTCTTCGGCCATTTCCTGGCGGACTTCGTCATGGTCGCTACCTTCGGCGACGACCCAGATCACGCCTTCGCGCAGATTGGCGCGCGACATGGCAGCGGTCGGGAAGTTGAAGGCCTCGGCCTTGGCGCGGCGCGAGCAGGCGGCGATACAGAAATGGGTGACGCCCTCGTTGGCGATGTCATCCTTGATCATCTGCACGCCTTCGGCGTTGCACAGGAAGGAGTGGCTCTTGACCACGGCCATCTTGCCTTCCTTGGTGGCGACTTTTTCCAGCGCACCGACATCGAGAACGTCCCCGATGCCGCAGCCGGAACAGATATATGCAGCGTATTTGATGTCGGCCATGTTACGCGGCCTCCGTAGAAGCGGTTTGATGGATGACCTGGACGGCGCGCAGGGCGGCGGCGGTCGCACTTTGTACCGCGCGGTTGACGTCGAGCGGGCTGGCTGCACTGCCGGCGCCGAACATGCCCTGGGTCTTCGAGCCTTCGATGAAGTTCGAGGAGTCCAGAATGATGTCGTCGGGCAGTTTCACACCGGTCACTTCGGGTTCCATGCCGACAGCCAGCACGACCAGGTCGTGCTCGGTGGCGTAACGCAGATAACCTTCAGTATTGACGCCATGCAGGATCGGGTTGCCATTGCCTTCATTTACAGCAATGCGCGCCACCTTCGACTTGATGAAGCTGACAGTGGGGTCCTTCCACACGTTGGCGTAGAAGTCCTCGAGGCGGTCGATGGCGCGGATGTCGATGTAGTAAACCGTCGATTTGCCCTCATCGCCGAAGGCCTCACGGACATACTGGGTTTGCTTGAGCGTGGCCATGCAGCAGATGCGCGAGCAGTGGCGCAGGTGATTTTCGTCACGCGAGCCGGCGCACTGGATGAAAGCGATGTCCTTGGCTTCCTTGCCGTCGCCCGGGCGCAGAATCTTGCCGCCGGTGGGGCCGCGCGGATCGGCCAGGCGCTCGAATTCGAGGCTGGTGATGACGTTCGGAATGCGGTCGTAGCCATAGGGCTGAATCTTGTTGGCATCATACGGACGCCAGCCGGTGGCCCAGATCACGCTGCCGACCTTTTTCGCCCTCGGGGGTGCCGACGATGGAAGGATCGATAACGAAGCGCTGCGGGTAGGCCATGCCGTGGGGCAGGTAGGCCGCCTTGATCTTGTCCAGGCCGTAGTTGGCCGGATTGGCGACCTCTGCCGTCACTGCCTTGCCGCAATCGCCGCAGGCGGTGCAGTTCTCGGTCACGTAGCGCGGCTTGATCTTCAGCGTGACATTGTAATCGCCGCGGCTGCCGGTTACGGCGGCCACTTCGGTCATTGTCATCACGCGCACGTTCGGGTTGCCGCGAATGCGCTTGAGGTTGATCTCCAGCCCGCAGGTGGGGTGGCACATCTTCGGAAAATAGCGATACAGCAGGGATGTCCGACCGCCCAGTGTGGGGGTTTTTTCTGCCAGGATCACCTGCTTGC
>JFJP01044701.1_pt1 | contig 10718 bp, 4 predicted proteins | sample 431651 | NCBI WGS metagenome assembly JFJP01 (sample SAMN02602958, study PRJNA72255) | Microbial mat metagenome, whole genome shotgun sequencing project. | biome: fresh water; feature: sink hole; material: water; isolation source: purple microbial (photo- and chemosynthetic) mats found in...
CCGAGGTAATCAATGGCTGCACCGAAGGTTGTCGCCCGGAAAAACACCCAAGCGATCAAAACAAGGATAAAGGTTACGGCAATACGCAGTGGTTTTGGCAACATCGCATAAAACGGCTTTTTGCCCAGCATCCGTTCGCTGCCCAGCAGTATCCCGTGAATCGCCCCCCAAATGACGAAATTCCACGAAGCTCCATGCCATAATCCGCCGAGGAGCATAACGATCGCCAGATTCACCGCCGTACGCATCTCACCCCTCCGGTTGCCGCCGAGCGGGATATACAGGTACTCCCGCAACCAGGTGGAAAGCGAGATATGCCAGCGCTGCCAGAATTCGGTGATCGAGGCCGACTTATAGGGTGAATCGAAATTCTTGGCGAAAACAAAGCCGAACATCAAACCGAGACCAATGGCCATGTCGGAATATCCGCTGAAATCAAAATAGATCTGAAAGCTATAGGCAACAATACCGAACCAGCTGTCAAGCCAGTGCAACGAACCGGCGGTGAAGGCAGTATCGGCGATCTTGCCGCAGGAATTGGCAAGCAGAACCTTCTTTGCCATGCCGAGGCTGAAAAAGGCCACCCCACGGGCAAATTTTTCAAAGGAGTGGGTGCGATTCGCCAGCTGGTCGGCGACCTCCTGAAAACGAATGATCGGGCCGGCGACAAGCTGGGGAAACATCGCGACAAAGCAGGCGAAATCGAGAAAATTTCGGATACAGACGGCATCGCCGCGATACACGTCGATGGCGTAACTCATCGACTGGAAGGTATAAAAGCTGATGCCGAGGGGCAGGAGAAAACTGAGCACCGGAACCGGATTGAAACCGCTGATACCGAGAAAGGTGAAGAGCTGATTATAGCTCTCCATGGCAAAGCCGGTATACTTAAAGAAGCACAGCAGCGACAGGTTGCTGATGATCGAAGCCAGCAGCCCGATCTTCCGACGCCGATGGTTTTCGGCCGGGGCAAGGCCGATAAACAGGCCGGCGCAATAATCGATCAGGGTGGAAAGCAGCATTAAAAGCGTGAAAAGCGGATTGGACCAGCCATAAAAAATATAGCTGACGATGGTCATAAAAACATTCTTTGCCCGTCGCGGCAGGCAATAATAGCCAAGCAGGCTGAGCGGCAGGAAATAGAAAAGAAAAATATGGGAAGAAAAAACCATTACGGTAGAGATCCGAATTTGCAAAAGCTCAAAGGATAACAACGGGCGGCAAACGGCCCCTAGCCTAAACTTTTTCCGAAATGCACACAAGAATTTTGTGCACCGGAATGTAAAGCGGGTCTCAACCCGCTTTAAAACAGCCTCAACACACTGAGTACCTGTGAATAATCATCGGTCCAGGTTCTGAAACCCTGATCAGTTCCAAGTTGCAGCCATCTCTCCGAGGCGGCGATCTCCGGCGGTAAGGCGGCCTCTCTTGCGATCAGGGCCACCTGACTGTGGCTGAATATACCGGAAATCCCCTCGGCTGCCTCCACAGGCCGTTCAACGTTTCTCCTCGACGCCAGATACAGGACATATCCTTCCGGCAGCCGCATTCCCTGAAGAACTTTATACAGATCAAGGTAGCGATTACTGAGATGAAACAACAGTACCCCGTCATCCTTAATTTTTTGTAAATACAGGGAGAGAGCTTCGGCGGTAAGCAGGTGAACGGGAACAGCGTCGCTTGAAAAAGCGTCGATAAGGAGGATATCAAAGGAGGCATCGGCCGATTTTTTCAGCTGCAGGCGGGCATCACCGATGAGTATGTCGACCGTACCCAGAGCCTCGCCGACATAGGTGAAATACTCGCGGTTTTTTGCCATGGCCGCCACCTGCGGATCAAGTTCGAAAAAGGTGGCGCTATCGCCGACCCGCAGATAAGCGCTCATCGCCCCCGCCCCCAGGCCGACAAAGCCAAAATGCAACGGTCGATCCCGCCATTCTTCAATGGCCGTCACCGCGTGGCCGATATTTGCCTGACGATGAAAATACATCAAGGGCTCTTGGTTCTCTTCGAGGTCACCACCGAATTTTTGCATATTATGCCGGGTACTGCCATGAATAAACAGATGGTACGGGACATCGTTTGCATCTCTTTTCTCTTTCACCTTCAGTGCCCCATAAAAGGATCTCGTCAGAAAGATATTGTTATGTTCCTGCGTCCAGACAAGGAAATTGCCGGCAAGACCAATAATAAGGGTGAAAATCGCCACCCCGCGGCTGGCCTTCCCTGGTCTGAGAAAGGTAAAACCCCCGGTAATGACAACGCATATCACGGTAATAAGCGCAAAATTGTTCCGCACGGCCTCACTTATCGGCCGACTCATGACCATGTCAACCAAGAGAAAGACAAAAAGCAAACAGGTAAAAACAGTAACCATGCCGGCAAACGGCGGCGTCTGAGATACTCTCGCCGCATGCGGTTTTTTCACGAGAACAGCAAGAGCAAGAAAAAAAATTGTAAAGACAACCACATAATACTCATACACCTGATTGAAAATCAGGGGAGCGATCAGGGCGTTGAAAAATCCGCCGAGGACCCCGCCCACCGACAGCCACAGATAAAATTCCGTCAGGTGGGCGACCGGTGGCTTGCTGCTGCTCAAAAACCCGTGAAACAACCAGGCGCTTGCAAAAAAAAGGAGAAGGTTGGCAACAACGGCAAAGGAAGCGGTGGAAATCGATCTGTCATAGCCGCCAAAGCGCATGAAAAGCATAATCGACGCGGAAAAGACAATGATAGCAGCCAGGGTCTTATTGCCGATAAGGTTTTGAAAGCGCGAAAAAACAATAACAAAGGAAACCGGGGCTATGTCGACGGTAACATGGCTGGTCAAACCAAGCATCATGCTGGAGGGGATGAATGCCGAAAAAACCCATGCCAGGCGAATCCCGGTGCTAAGTTGCTCTGCCTGCGGCGCACCCGGCACCGTCGTATTCGGCGCATCGCCGACCACCTCGGCTCCCCTGAGAATACTCAAGGCGGCTGCCGGAAACAGGGCCAGCAGAAGAAAATAACCCGTTTGCCAACAAAGGCTTTGCTGCCGCACCCCAAGGAAGGGCTCAAGCAGGATCGGAAAACTGAGGAGGGCTGCCAGGCTGCCGAGGTTGCTTGCGGCATAAAGGAAGTAAGGGTTATCCCGCAGGGAATGATTCGTCCGGGAGAACCAGCGCTGCAACATCGGCGCTGTTGCCGACACCATAAAAAAGGGAGGGCCGACATGCACGGCGGCAAAAGACAACAGCCAGAGAACCGGAGAACCCTCGGGGATGTCGATTTCGGCGTACTCCTTATAAAAAGGCAGGACCAGCCCGGCGATGGTGAGCAGGGCAAGGTGCAGGGCGACCTGCCATTTGATCGCCGCGATCCTGCTGATACAATGGGCATACAGATAGCCGGCCAGAAGGGTAAACTGAAAAAACAGCATGCTGCTTGTCCACACCGCCGAAGAACCGCCGAGAATCGGCAGAACCATTTTGGCAAACAATGGCTGTATCCAAAATAAGAGAAAAGCCGAGAGAAAGATGGTGCAGACACACACCGTACTCTGGAGAAAACCCTCCATTCGACTTTGATCGCTGCGGTGTTTCACCAATGGGGCTTTCCCTCCAGGCTCCTTGAAAATTTTGAGAACAGTGTTTTTACCTTTCCCGGCACACTATAAAAAGTCACTCGGTGAAACGCTCCAGCTTTTCATCCTTTTCTAATTTTTTTCCCAGTGAGTTTTACCCAGCCGGTGGCAGCAGGCGATATAAAAAAATTGCAAAAGCGAGAACGAAGGAGTAGCCTAGACCGCGCCAAACAAACGGCCTTCTCGTCGATATTGGTCGCCCTGAAGACCTTATGTGAAAACAAAGAGTTACTCAATATAATCGGCGCTTATAAACCACCATACGCCGACAACAGGCCCTGGTTCTCCAACCCTTTATGCCTATCAGACTTTCACACATTACTTTTATCACTCTTCTTGTCGCTTTGTGGTTTCCGGCCTCAGTTCAAGGAGATAGCATAAAAGCGAAGATCGCCGTCCTCGACTTTGAGCTCTGCGGCGATAAATTCTCGACGGACGGCTTGGGATCGATGGTCGCTGAATGGTTTGTAACCGCCCTGGTCAAGGACGGTCGCTTTGAAGTCATTGAACGTGCCCTGCTGCAAACGATCATCGCCGAGCAAAAACTCGGGGAAACAGGAGTGCTCGACGACAGCAGCGCCAGCCAAATCGGCAAGATTCTCGGTGTTAAGATCATCATAAGCGGTTCGGTTCTCAACCTCGGCAAAATGGTGGAAATCAACGCAAGAATTATCAGCGTCGAAGATGGTACCATCGGCGCTGCGGAAAGCATCAAAGGCCCTGTCGGCGGCGATTTGCAAAAAATCGTCGAAGACCTCACCGCCAAGATTGTCAGGAATTTTCCCCTTACCGGTTATGTTGTTAAAAAAGATGCGACCGGGGTTATTATCGACCTCGGCAAAGATACCGGCGTCCAAACGGGCATGGAATTTATTGTCTTCAAAGAAGGCAAAACCATCAATCATCCGAAAACCGGTGAAGTATTGGACGTCGAGCGCATTCATACGGGACGCATCAAAATAACCCGTATCCACGGTAATGTCGCCGATGCTGCCATTGTAAAAGAAGAAACCGACGGTATTGAATACGGCCAACTGGTAAGCAGTGTTCAGGAAAAAAAGAAAACGCCTTCGCCGGCTGCTGCTGAGAAAAATGCGCCAAAAAGCAGCGTCGCGCAAGAGGTGCGGCTGGCCGACAGCCCGGTTTTTGATGAAGGGGGAAAACAGAAACCGACCGAAAAACCTTTACCGGCTCAGGCTGATGCTTCCACGTCGAAGACGGCACGGGCCGATCGCCCCCCATCGCCTCCAAGACCGGACAGCAAAAGGCACCTGGCGGCGTCAACACCCGGCTGCCAGGACCTTTTGAAAAGCTGGCAGCTTGGAGATTCATCCGTAATGCAACGTTATCTTAAGGAATGTTCCCAATGAGAAGAATCGGCATGAAAAAAACCACCAGTGTCAGTGGATATATGGGGAGGACCTTGTGCCTCGTGGTGATGATCGCCGCCCTGTGCACTGCTTGCGCCCGGCCAAAGCCTGTGGCGCGCCCTAACCTTGACGCCCCCATGTCCTTTGACGTGGCCGCCCGTATGGCCTCCTTCGACTTATTCGCCCAGATCAGCAATATGCAAAAACTGAGCGCCAAAAAGGAACTGCCGAAATTCGTCACCGACACCGACGGCAAGTTCGGCAAGATCAAACTGGAACAGCAGCCGACCGCCGGGAATCTGCCGACCGCCTTCATGGCCGATGTCATTATGAATGGTGATACCGGCGAGGAAATTGAACTCAACAAACAACTCATTGAAATCATACAGGCAACCGCCGCCAATAGTTTTCCCAGCTATACCGTGAGCGAGATGAATTCAGCACATCTCAACGAAACGCAGTATGTCATCATCGGCGTTATTAAAAACGAAACCTACAACAGCCAGTCGGCCAAACTGCCGCATCTTTTCCTGTCGGCGGTCGACATGAAAAGCAGCCAGGTCATGGCTCACTCCGAGGTATGGATCGCCAATCAGGATATGAAACTCCAGCCCACACCCCTGTATTCAGACAGTCCGATGTTTATGAAAGACCCCCGAGCGGAAAATGTTATAGCAACAGCCAGAGCCGCCTCAGGGACTGTTGTCGACACTCACTATTTTTCCACCATGGAAACCAATGCTCTGCTGACCGAGGCGAGTACCGCCTACAATAGCGGAAATTACCCTTTGGCCGTCGAGCTCTTCGACAAGGCGGCACGGCGCGACGACGGCCAGGTAATGAAAACCTATGCGGGTTTATACCAGGCATATATCAAGCAAGGCCGCTTGTCAGAGGCGGAAGAGGCCTTTGGTAAACTGGCGGCCATCGGCATAAAGAATGGAAACCTCAGCGTCAAATTTCTTTTTCAGGTCGGCGAAACCAGCTTTTTCGGCCAGCCGGAGGAAATCACCGAATACGACATCTGGCTTCGTCAGATCGGGAGCAAAATCGCCGAATCAGGCGCCTGTGTCGAAATCTCCGGTCATGCCAGCCGCTCCGGCAGTCCCGACTTCAACAGGCGCTTATCGGACAAACGAGCCCATGTCATTCAGCAGCGAATCCTTGCCGCTGCACCGGTTATTGGCAAAAAGACCGTCGCCGTCGGCTACGGCTTCGAACAGAACATCGTCGGCAGCGGCACCGATGATATCCGCGATTCCATCGATCGCCGGGTGGAGTTTAAAGTTCTCGATTGCAGCAGGATGTAAGCTGCAAGAAATCACAACCCCACCCCCTTCTCTATCACCATTCGAACAGGAAATGCCGTGCAGATAGCCCTTCGCTCAACCGGTGGAGGGCTTGCCGGAAAAACAAGGCTGCGACCACTCGGTCATCCCTGGTTATTCTTAGTTTCTACGCCCCATTCTTGCACTATCCCATTGACCGGCAAAGAAATCGATCATTAAGATCTCCACCATAGATTTTCTGCACCTCCCCAGGTGTCGCCGTCCTCTTTCCTCAACAAGGCTTACAGCGATGAATGTCCATGCGAATACCCAAGTGGAAGGGTTAAGCAGCGCCATTGATGAACAGTGGCACCATTTTGCCCATACCGGCAACAGCGATGCCAATCTGGTGCGCAATGTCATTTTTCGTTCCTGGCAAAGATGTTACACCGCCGGAGTTAATCCCTATGACACCGGCCTGCATCGGCAACTGCAGGGAGAAAACCTTGCCCGCACCCTGGTACACTGCAAAAAACTCTTGGCGGTCGCCCATCCATTTATGACTGACCTTTACGCCATCGTCAAGGGTACCGGTTTTGTCGTCGTACTCACCGACGAGGAAGGATATATCCTTGAATTGTTTGGCGATGAGGGGGCGGGGGCTGCACCGATGACCAGCAATTTTTTCGTCGGTGCCTCCTGGCACGAGCGTGATGCAGGCACCAATGCCATCGGCACCGCCCTGGAGGAAAAGCAACCGGTTCAGGTTACCGGGCCGGAGCACTACTGCCGAAAACACCACTGCCTCACCTGCTCCGCCGCACCGCTCTTTGATCCGGAGAACAAATTAATCGGCATTCTCGATATCTCAGGAGCCTACCAGGGTGCGCACAGCCATACCCTCGGCATGGTCGTCGCCGCCGCCAAGGCCATCAGCGCCCAACTGCGCATCCGCCGGAAAAACCACCAATTGGCCATTGCCAATAAAACCCTCATGAGTTTTTTCAATATGGTCTCGGACGGCTTATTGATCCTTGATCGGGACGGCAGCATCACCGAACTGAACCCGGCGGCGGAAAGAATCTTCAGCCGGCAAAAACCGGAGATGATCGGCAAGAAGCTGTCCCGGTGTTTTATTGACGACATTCCCGGCAAAACGACTGATTTTGATCTGCGCAAAACAACAAATGAAAGGGAAGTCCACCTCGATACCGACAACGGTCCCTGCCAGTGTCTCGTTTCCGCCGAACCCTTCGTCGATGAGCAGGAAATCGCCGGCGGCAGCTTTGTCACCCTCCGCCCGATAAAAGCGGTGCAGCATCTGGTGCATCGCTACAGCGGCTATTCGGCCTCCCTGCAATTCTCCGACATCATCGGCAAAAGCCGGGAGATGCAGGAGGCCGTCGATCTCGCCAAGCTTTCGGCGCAAAGCGGTTCAAACGTCCTGCTGCAGGGGGAATCCGGCACCGGCAAAGAAATCTTCGCCCAGGCGATCCACAACCAGGGCGCTCGCCGCGGGGCACCCTTCATCCCCCTTAACTGCGGCGCCATCCCGCGCGAACTGGTGGGCAGCGAACTGTTCGGTTATGAAGAAGGTGCCTTTACCGGTGCCTGCCGAGGCGGTAAGCCCGGCAAATTCGAATTGGCTGCCGGCGGTACCCTTTTTCTCGACGAGATCGGCGACATGCCTCTGGAGCAGCAGGCGGTCCTGCTGCGGGTCATCCAGGAAAAACGTATGACGCGGATCGGCGGCATCAAGGTCATCCCGGTGGATGTCCGTCTTATCTGCGCCACCCATAAGAACCTCCTGGAAAAGGTGCAAGAGGGTACCTTCCGCCAGGATCTTTATTACCGTCTCAACGTCATGTCGATCACCATCCCGCCGCTGCGCGAACGGCTGGACGATATCTTGCCGCTGTTCCGGTATTTTCTCGATAAACTGGGACGCGACCGGGGGCATAGCCTGACCGTCGACCACGATGTCATGCATTATCTCTACGCCTACCCTTGGCCGGGCAATGTCCGGGAATTACAGAATGTCGTCGAACGGGCTACCAACCTGGCCGTCAGCGGCATAGTCACCGTGCATCAACTGCCAACGGAAATCGTCGGTCGCCGGCAAGCCTTGCCGCCCCTGAGGGAAGGCGACGCTGACATTGCCCCCAATTACTCGCCACCTCCGGCCACCAGGCAGCAACGCCTTACGTTTCGCCATGAAAAGGAAAAGAACCGACTCCTGCACCTGCTCGATACCCACAACGGCAACGTTACCCGGGTTGCCAAAGAACTGGGGGTTTCACGCAAAACTATCTATAACCGCATGCATCGCCACAGCATCACTGTGTAACTTTCACGCGACACCTGTAAAGATACTGTGAATCTGACCAACTAAAAGGGTAACATTTACTACACACCACCTTCACACTTCCTAAAAAATCTCCTTAAAGCCAACCACTGTTTTTTTAATTTTTATTCAACAATTTAGAATAGTTATTCTTATTTCCGAGAAAATCCTCTGGGCCTCCTGCGCACTGGTACGATCCTTGCGTCACCCAGGAAAAATGTGTTTTATTGCGAACGTCCAAGCGTTTCACCTGGAAACAGCGGCTGCGTTCGTCGACCTTTCATATGGAGGAATGATTATGATTAAAAAAGAGATAGTTGTCAACGGCATCCCCAGACGCCTGGTAGTGAACGGTGAGGACAGTCTGGCCACGGTGCTGCGGGAAAGTCTCGGCCTGACCGGCACAAAAGTAGGCTGCAACGAGGGTCAGTGCGGTGCCTGCTCCGTTCTCATCGACGGCAAGGTAACCCGCTCCTGCGCCACGAAGATGCGGCGGGTGACCGATGGGGCGAAGATTACCACCATCGAGGGCATAGGCACCCCTGACAATCTCCACCCCCTCCAGGTTGCCTGGATGGTCCACGGCGGCGCCCAGTGCGGCTTCTGCAGTCCCGGCTTCATCGTCTCGGCCAAGGGCCTCCTCGACGGCAACCGTAATCCGAGCCGCGACGATGTTCGCGACTGGTTCCAGAAGCACCGCAATGCCTGTCGCTGCACCGGCTATAAACAACTGGTCGATTCAGTTATGGACGCGGCAAGGGTACTCCGCGGCGAGATAAGCCTTGATCAGCTGTGTTTTCAGATCCCCGAAGACGGCCGCATCTGGGGGACGAAATACCCGCGTCCCTCTGCCCTTGCCAAGGTTACCGGGACCTGCGACTACGGTGCCGACCTTGGTCTGAAGCTGCCGGAGGACACCCTGCAACTTGCCTTGGTGCAGGCAAAGGTCTCCCGCGTCGTCAAGATCGTCACCCATAAAGACATTAAAGGCAAAAACCGCATCACCGGCCTGATCACCTTCCCGACCAACAAGGGCGACGGCTGGGACCGCCCCATCCTCTGCGACGAAAAGGTCTTCCAATTCGGCGACGCCATTGCCATCGTCTGCGCCGCCACCAAGAAACAGGCGGAGGCCGCTGCCGAAAAAGTCAAGGTCGTGCTGGAAGAATTACCCGCTTATATGAGTGCCCCGGCGGCCATGGCCGAAGACGCCATCGAGATCCATCCCGGCACTCCGAACGTCTACTTCGAGCAGCGCATCGCCAAGGGCGGTGAAACCGCACCGATCTTTGCCGGGGCCGCCGCCGTTGTCGAAGACGATTTCTATGTCGGCCGTCAGCCGCATATGCCCATCGAACCGGATGTCGGTTTTGCCTATATCAACGACGACAAAAAACTGGTTATTCACTCGAAATCCATCGGCCTGCATCTGCATCTCTATATGATCGCCCCCGGCCTCGGCGTCGAGCCGGAAAATCTCGTTATGGTGCAGAATCCGGCCGGCGGCACCTTCGGTTACAAGTTCAGTCCGACCATGGAAGCGCTGGTCGGCGCCGCGGCGCTTGCCACCGGCCGCCCGGTCTTCCTCGGTTATAACTACTTCCAGCAGCAGACCTATACCGGCAAGCGCTCGCCGTTTTTTATCAACCTGAAACTGGCCGCCGATAAAGACGGCAAGCTCCTTGGCATGGAATCCGACTGGTCCGTCGACCACGGTCCCTATTCGGAGTTCGGCGACCTTCTAACCCTGCGCGGCGCTCAGTTCATTGGCTCCGGCTACGATATCGCCAACATCCGCGGCGTCGGCCGTACCGTCTGCACCAACCATGCCTGGGGCTCGGCCTTCCGCGCCTACGGTTCGCCACAGTCGGAATTCGCCTCCGAGGTGCTGATGGACGAACTGGCGGAAAAACTCGGCATGGATCCCCTCGAGTTGCGCTATAAAAACGTTTACCGGCAGGGTTCCACCACTCCGACCGGCCAGGTCCCCGAGGTGCTCAGTCTGGAGGAACTCCTTGACACCCTGCGACCGAAATATCAGGCAGCACTGAAAAAAGCCAAGGCCGATTCCACCGCCGAGTTGAAACGCGGCGTCGGCATTGCCCTTG
>JFJP01024729.1_pt1 | contig 10717 bp, 17 predicted proteins | sample 431651 | NCBI WGS metagenome assembly JFJP01 (sample SAMN02602958, study PRJNA72255) | Microbial mat metagenome, whole genome shotgun sequencing project. | biome: fresh water; feature: sink hole; material: water; isolation source: purple microbial (photo- and chemosynthetic) mats found in...
AGCGGGGTGTGTTTCTGTCTGGTTGTTGCTTCAGCAGGCGGATGACTTTCTCCTCCACGAGGTAGGCGTCTGTCGTCTGCACTGCGGACTCGAGAGGCTGGGAAGCTTCTTGTTCGGTGTGTGCTTCTGCGAAGTCGAAGTCGAAGTCGAGAGGGGGCATGGTGTGGAACTGCTCGTTGATGGTTTCGACGACGGTGGTGAGTTTGTCTGGCTGCATGAAGGGGTTGCCTGGGGCGAGCTGCACGTCGAAGTTGTCCAGCAGTCGAGACTTCGTGTCGTTGAGCATCGCTCTTTCTGCTTCGAGTCTGCTCTCGCTTTGTTCGAGGCGGCCTGAGTGATGAGAGTGTACGCTTTTTAGTGGTCGAGAGTCTGATGGAGTTGAAGATGAAGGACCTGTCTTTCTCCAGGTGGTCTGTCTGTCTGGTTCCCTCGGAGTCGGCGCCTGGGAAGTCTTCGTTGACTCCCATGTGGTACTTGCCCCAGTCGATCTGCTTGTCGATGTCGATTGTGGACAAGCCTAGACTATCGATCTTCGACGAGCTGTGGGGGAGGAAAGTGCTCTCGTCGATCATGAGCTTCCTCAGACCCTTCCTGTTCTTGCCATCTGTGTTCTGCAGGTGCGATTCTGGGTTGATGGTTGCTGGATTGAGCGAGTTTTCTGCGAGGATGGATTTTTTGAGGAAGGTGAGTTCGCTTCTGTTGAGTCTGGAGACGAACTTGTCCTCGACTTCTTGCTTGTAGGCGTCCATCATGAGCGAGACTTCGTTGATGCGCTTCATCTGCCGCACATCTTCGTCTTCGAGGTCATAGCGTTTGCGTCTGGACTCCGAGAACTGCTGTGCGTTGCGGCTGTTCATCAGGTCGTTCGCTGCGGTGAAGAGCGCATTCATGTCGTAGTCGGTTCCTGCGTTGTCTGGAGCCATCAGGTAGGCGAAGTCTTCTCCTGCGCGAGCGAGCTTGCCGCGTTTGCTGCCGGACAGGTTGCTGTGTGCCGAGCTGCTGCCTTCAGGGCCGACCTCGAACATGTTCTTCTCTGCTGACTTGTTGTAGAGCGAGTCGATCTCCTCGTCTCTGATCAGCGGTTTCTCGATGCCTTGCTCTTCGCTGGCTAGTCGCTTGTATTTCGTGGGGGTTTCTTCCCTGTCTTCGAAGAAAGGCACTCGCTTTTTCGTCAGCGCTTTGAGCTGGCCGGTTCTCTCTCGCTCTGCTTGCTGCCAGATCTCTTTGTAGGTGGAGAACTGCAGCTTTCCTGCATGAGGACAGTCGCTACTGACGAGCTGCTGCATCCTGAGTTTGGTCAGCTTGCTGATGGCCTTCACCACGAGAGCGAGTTCTCTCAGTCTTTTCGCGTCGATGAGCTGCTGTATGACAGTCTGGATGTTTTCGGAGTTGGTGAGCTTTTTTAGCTTCTTTGAGTCGATGTTTGCGGTCGATTCGAAGGATTGGCTGGTCACTGCAGGTGTACATGTAGTCGAGGACCGAGACGTTCAGCTCGAGCTTCTCCATGCGGCCCAAATTTAAACTCTTTCATGGCCAGTAGCCGCGCACTAATAAAAGTAATAATGAGTTTGAACAGATTTTTCCGAAAGTTTCACGAAAGACTGGACCTGGAGAGAGACCCTTTGGGCAGCCACCAGTTCGACCCGACGATCGAGACGGACCAGAAGTTGCTGGAAGACTACAGACTGGGCCACCTGACTCAGACGGAGCTTTGCTTCGGCCAGTGCGTCGACATGGGGAGTCGAGGGCTGTCTTCGGCCGAGGAGCGGTGCGTGCGTCGCTGCGTGGAACGGAACGTCGAGACGTACAAGAAGCTGATGATGATGAGTACAGAAGCAGCGGAAAATTAAAGTGTTACTATCTCCCCTTGGACTTGGACTTTTTCTTCGCAGGCTTCTTCTTTTTCTTCTCTGCTGCGGGGTTGCGGATGAGTCGACTGCCGGGGACAGGCAGCTGGACTGCTTTGATTTCTTTCCCCACGACGATTTCCGGGGCGAGCAGAGCGCTTTCTATTTTGCGGAGAGGGACGTTGATCTGGGTGAGGAGCAAGTACCTCGTGTTTGTTGAGTCTCTTTTTGATGTTGTCGATCTCTCGCAGGTGGTTGTTGCGGGCGAACTTGAGGTCGTCGCCGTTGAGGATGGCGGTGAACGGCCGGTCGACCACTTCGAGTTTCTTTTGCTTGTTACCGTAGACCGACATGGTTCTGTGGGGGTTCTGCAGACTGCGCGCGTCGATCGCTGCAGGCTGGGCTTCAGGCTCGCCCACCCCGACCAGGTTGCGGAAGCCTGAGCGGACTTGGTTGAGTCGAGTGTGGGAGATCTTGTTCTCTTCGAGCAGTATGATGTTATCGGTGTGCGGTCTGGTCAGTCGCGGCTACTGTGCGACGGGGGGGAGAGCGTTCGCTGCAGACTTGGCGTCTCTGCCTTTGGCGTAGGTGGCTGTGCGGACTGCTCGCTTCGCTTTGGAGACGTCGCTGGCGTCGATGAAGACGGGTCCGCTGAAGTCGTTTTTCTTGACTTGTTTGTCTATCTGGTTGAGGATCTTCTCGTTCTTCTCGTCGAGCTCGTCCTTGTCTTCTTCGATCTCGACGCTGGACTCGTAGGAGTGGTCTCGCTTGTCTTCTTTCTTGTACTTGTCGCGGTATCCGCCGCTCTGCAGCTTCGAGCGGTACTCGGACTCGAAGTTTTTGTCGGAGGTTTTCCTGTAGATGGAGTTCGGTGCCTGGTGAGTGCAGGGTACCAGTTTGTTCGTGTGGTAGTAGATGGTGGTGCCGGTCAAGGGCCGCACGGAGGCCGAGGCGGTTCCGACGGCTGTGGACTGGGGCAGTTTGCTGGCGGCCACGCCGGTGAGGTTTCTGGTCTGAGCGGAGAACTGCCGCGGACTGGTCAGGGACTGCTACTTGCTCACGGCTTGTTTGTTCGTCAGTCTGAAGGCGCGCTTTTCGAAGCTCGAGCCCGAGTAGGCTTGTCCGTTCTTGCGGATGAGCTCGGTTTCGTAGCGCTGCTTGGCCGAGGCCCAGTCTTTCATGAAGTGCACGAACTCTTCGGTCTCGCGCTTCTCGGCCACTTCTTTGTTCACCTTGTTCAGCCAGAACTGCTCCATCTTCTGTTCTTCGAGGTGGCCTGTGGGCTGGTAGTAGCCGTAGAGCGACTTGGGGCCTTTTTCGTTTTCTTTGTAGACCTGGGTGCCCTCGACTTCGTGGGTCGTGAAGAGTCTCGCGTCGTTGTCTTCTCGCAGGTAGGCGACCCAGTACCCGCGCAGCGAAGGCCTTTGGTTGCGGTAGCGGTTGCGCTCGTTCTCGAGCATGGTGACGATGTCTTCGTCTCTGTAGAGTTCTTCTCGGTCGGCTCTGCGGTCGAAGAAGCGGTAGCTGGTCTTGCTCGACTTGTCGAGGCCCGTGTAGCCCGAAGAGCGGATGGCTTCGATGAGCGAGTCGCAGTAGGCGAGTGCGGGAGGGAAGGCTGCGCTTTGCTTCTTCTGCTGTGAGCTGCAGGTACCTTGTAGGTGAAGTAGAGGTTGCCCTTGTCCTGCGGGTTCTTCTCGACGTCCCAGAACATGGGCAGCGGCAGCGTGTAGAGCAGCTGGGCGATCCAAAAGAGGCCGGTCTCTGAGGTGTCCAGGTCGAGGATCGCGCAGGCTTCGGCCATCTCGCTTCGCTGGATCTGGTCAGGTCGAGGCTACCAGCTGCGCTCTGGGCGACCGGGCGAGTTCAGGGGGGACTGCGAGGAGCGTGCCGAACCTCTTCATGTAGAAGTCTTTGGCTTCGTTGTAGTAGCTGGCGGAGTCGTTCATGAAGAGCCGTTCGAGGATGGGCTCGTGGGAGTACTTGGCGGCTTCGAGTGCGGGGTCCATGGGGCGGGGCGCGGAGAGGCAGCAGTCGGAGACTAATCAAATGAAGCGAGCGGTCTGCTGTTGTAATAACCTCCGAGGTATTATTAAAGTCCCTTAATTTGTCAGTCCGAAAATGATATCCTTCGAGGAGTTCAAGTCCGAGTTCAAAGAGCTCGTCGACCTGCAGATCGCTCTGGCCGGGGCAGAGCTGACATCGGCTTACTTCCTCTACATCCAGTTCGACAGCACCGAAGAAAATAACGATTTAAAATACAAACGACCGCTCTTCGCTGCCAATTCTTTCTCAGCAGACTTTCCGACCACCTTCAACATCTTCGACACGACGATCGGCTTCCACGTGACGGTCAAGAACGACAAGGAAGAAGAGATCGTCTCGAAGATGCGCATCACGGTCATCGACATCCTCCTCGAGCAGAACTTCACGCTCTGCAAAGACCTCAAGCTGAACGGCCTCTACCTGTACGCGCGCTTCAACATCCCCGAGAACACCTTCCCCATGTACACGCTCTCGGTCTCCGCGCAGAACCTGCCGCTGCTCAGCGGTCTCTTCGGCGACTGCGACCCCTTCCTGCGCATCCTCAAGAAAAACCCCAACTTCGGCACCTACTCCATGGTCCACGAATCAGAGGTGCACCGCAACACCTCGAACCCGGTCTTCAAAGCCGCCAAGCTCTCGCTGCAGCGCCTCTGCGCAGGTAGCCGCCGGTGACCCAGGCGACCACTACCGCGAGATAAAGATCCAGATCTGGGACTTCTCGAAGCGAGGCGGCCACTACATCGTCGGCGAGTTCAAGACGAACCTCAACAACATCTTGCTGCTGCACAAAAACAACACCTCGGTCAAGCTGCTCTCGGCCGACGGCTCGAAGAACCACGGCAACGGCAGCATCCGAGAGCTCACGCCCATGATCGGACCCAGCTTCATCAAGAAGATGCTCGGAGGCGTCAAGATCAACCTCTTGACCGGCATCGACACCACCGGCATGTAGTCTCTCCTCAGCAGCTCCTCCACCACCGAAGACCTCCCCGACAGACTCAAGTACATCACCAGCTTCACCCGCGAACTCTGCGACCGCGTCGGCTTCCTGCTCAACGAAGGCAAGCTCCAGTTCTTCGGCCTCAACGGCAAGTGCTGCACCGAGAACCTCTTCACCAACTACCTCATGGACGTCTTCCCCATCAGCGGAGACACCCAGAAGAACAGCTTCCACTTCAAACAGATCAAGGGCGAGTTCTTCGGGAAGGTCATGAAGAACTTCATCTTCAACACCGAAGGCGGCCAGTCGCTCAGGATCAGCAACTTCTGCAGGTTCGCCGTGGACCACAGCGACGAGACCCGCGCAGTCACGCCATTCTGCTACACGATCGTGGTGATCTACCTGTGGCACACGCCCGAAGACATGTTCGAGATCATGGAGGAGTTCGTCAACATCAAAGACAAGCCGATAGTCTTCTGGTTCGTCTACCTCGGCCAGGACGACCAGGACGCCATCCAAACAGTCGACGGCCGCAAAGCCTACGTGGTCGGGTCGAACAAAACCATCGGCATCTACTGCAAGTCGATGACCGCCACCACGAGCTACAAAACCGAGCCGCAGGTGACCATCAGGAAGCTGCTGATAGACACGGCCCACGTCTTCGCCTACCACGTGGACAAGTAATACATTAATTCGAGGTTAAAACCGCCACAGCTTTATGTCGCCCGAGTCGCTGCAGCTGGCCAGCAGCCGCAGTCTCGGGTGGAACTTCACGCAGTTGATGTCGGAGTCGTGGGCTGACACCCGCTTGTCCACCAAGTCGAACCCAAGCGAGTCGTCCGCTGTCGTCGGCTGCTTCAGCGAGTAGAGACACAGCGTGTCGTCCCCGCCACCCTGCTCAAGATCTGCCTACAGAGGCGACCAGGCCGAAGTCCGGCTGGCAGTCGACGGTGTAGATGGCTCGCTCGTGGTAGCCCGAGATGTTCAGCTGGAAGTGGAAGAGACCCGCTTCATCCCGCTGGAAGACTTTTACGGTCTGGTCTTCGCTCGCGGTGATGAGCTGTTTGCCGTCTTTGGAGAAGACGATGGACCAGACGGTGGAGGTGTGGTCTGTGAGGGTTTGGACGCAGACGAAGTCGTCGTCTTCCATGTCCCAGATCTTGATGGTGTCGTCGTAGCTCGCGCTGGCCAGCTGGTAGTCCGTGCCGGGGATCCACTTGACGACTTTGATGTCCTCGTGAAGGCGAGGCTACCTGCGAGTGTCCGGAGAGGCCGGCCATGCACTCGAACTCGAGGTCTGCGTTGTACTCCCAGACCCAGACGCTCTTGTCGCGGCTGCAGGAAGCCAGCAGCTCTTTCGTCGGGTGCCAGTCCAGGTGCTTGACCTGCGTGAAGCAGGCGTACCTCCGACTCGTGGCCTTCCAGCGTGGTGACGAAGTTGATGGAGTCCGGGAAGACGCGCCACACCGAGATGGTCGCGTCGAAGCTGGCCAGGGCGAGCAGCTGGCAGTTGACCGAGAAAGCGACGCTGCGGACGGTCTTCGTGTGTTCGTGGGCGATCGTGTCGTCTTCGGCCAGTTTGTCGCCTGCCTCGAAGCGCCAGACCTTGGTCACCCGGTCTCCGCAGGTGGACACGAGCGAGTGGCCGTCGGGCGACCTGCAGTCAGCAGCGAGTACCAGGCCATGCTCCAGATCCTGCTGTTGTGCGCTTTGTAGGTCTCCAGAAGAGTCAAGTGAATTTCCTCGATCATTGCCTGCTGAATAGAACCCAACTAATAAAATATGATCGCCAGTCCAATTTGATATACCCGATTCAAAAATGTCGGCCTTAGAAGCCAGCTCTAACGGATTGGACTTTAACAGACAGCGGTCTTCGGCCTCCGACATGCAGAGTACCTTCGCTTCTTCCTTTCCTGGCCTCCGGCTGCAGCCGGGCCCCCAGCTTGAGCCGTTCTAACGCCTAGTCCTCGAATTGGAGAAGATCAACATGGGCCCCAAGTGGAGCGAAGAAGAGATCGAGATCTTCCTCAAGCGTACCTGCGCCTAACCGAGACCACCGAGCGAACAACCTGCGCAACCTCGAAGACGTCTGCGCGGAGCTGCGCAGCAAAGGCTTCAACCGCAGCACCGAGAACGTGCACAGCCTGTTCTTCAAGGTACTCCTCGCTCACCAGAACAAGAACTACCTCAACCTCAAGGCAGACTGCTCTGCGTCCGACCTCAACGCCATCATGGCCGACTACTACGCGAGCGAAAATTACGAAAGAGAAAAAATGGCTGGAAATGCGAGTTTAGGGAAAAGAGACCCGCCGAATGTAGTTACGAATTTGAAGCCTGAGTTCGACAGGAGCACCAGGATCTTCGGTCTGCGGCCGACGGAGCGGTCCTTCACTCGGCTCGCCAGCGGAGACGAGCCAGTCGACCTCAAAGACCACAAGAGACTCAAGCTGTAGGCTGCCAGTCACCAGGGAAGCCAGGTTCCCGAGCAAGCCGAAGCGAGGCAAGAAACACCGCGCAGCCGTCGGCAAGGCGCTGGTCGGCATCTCCTTCGAACCAGGAACCCCGCTCTCGCAGCGACTCGAAATCCTCATCTCGAAGATCAAAAATTCTCGACGCAGATACCTCTCCAGTCTCTCGGGCCTCTCCAACGGATCCGACTCCTTCGGCGACAGCGACCAGCTCTTCAAGTCCGTACCCGCAGATGACCAGTTCCTCAAGTGGGCCCTCGACGAGTACTTCTGCTCAGACATCGACCGCGGCTTCTTCGAGTACAACCCCATGAAGCTGCTCTACAAGCGCCTCAACCTCGACGTCGAAGATAAAGGCCTGCCCGTCAACGAGTGGAACGCGCTCCGCAAAGCAGTCGGCCGGCCACGCAGGTTTTCCCAGGCCTTGGTCAACCAAGAGCTGCTGCAGCTCGCTTCCTACCGCGAGAAGGCGCGCATCTGGCTGGGCAAGAAGCAGCTGATCAACGACGGCCACCTGCCCAAAGAGCTGACCAAGTCGATCCAGAGCCTCACGCCTTTCCAAGTGGTACGCGACGCTCAAGACAGGGACAGATGGTCTACGCAGTCTACCCCCAGACCAAGCTGCCGCACAAAGGCAAGCTGCTCTCCATCAACGACAACTACATCACCGTCATCTTCCACGAGTTCCAGGCTGCCAACGTCGCGGACTTCAACCTCATGGTCATCGGAGAGCGAGAAGGCTTCCAAGAGTAGCGCTGGCTCACCAGGTCTTTCCCCAACCTCAAGAAAGACCACCTCGACCAAGAGAACGAGAAGGTCATGCAGATCCTCAAAGACCTCGACCACTTCGCCATGGCGCTGCTCTTCAAAATCCTCGAGCGCAAGACATTCCTCGTCAACGAGCTCAAGACATACAACGACCTCGCTGCGAAGAAGCCGCCGTCGATGCTCAAAGAAGAGTTCTACGAAGACTTCGGCTGGGTCGTACGCGCAGATCACTCAGGGCAACCAGATAAACCTCATCGACGACACACTGAAGCACATCACTACGAAGTTTCGCATCAGAGGCGCGTTCAAGAGTACCGCTCCAGAATAACCAGACTCTGACAAACTCGAGAAGAACCTCGAAAGCGTCTTCAACGTGCTGTCCAAGAACATAGAAAAGGAAATGGAAGCCGAACGCGACTACAAACAACGCGAGTCGCTGCAGGAGTTCAAGAACTACCTGAACCAGACCTTCAACGTACGCGAGCTTGACCCCAGGAGAAGATCATGCGCGAGGTGCTGAAGGACATGAAGGCCATCTTGCCCAAAGAGAAGATGCAGCTGCTCGAGGAGAACCTGGACACCTCGAACCCCGAAGACCGCACTCGGTCCAACGGCGACCTCTGCGAGCGCAGACCCGAAGAGCAGGCGGAAGCATCGAAGGCGAATGATTTCATTCAGTTCGAGAGTCAAGGCAAGAGCTTCACCATCAAGAAAGGCCTGTCGCGCGACGAAGAAGTCCGCCTGCTGCAGATGATCTTCGACTGCGGCGGGATCCTCAAGACCATCGTGAAGACCCACGACATCAACCTCAAGAACAACGCCTTCTTGCGAGAGTTTTTCTCCCTCACCTTCGACCACAAGAAGGAGTGCCACGACGTCAACAACGCGCTGGTCGGACTGGCGAGCAAGATAAAGTCCATCCAGTAGCGCCTGGATCTCGAACTAATGCTAATTGAGTGTTGATTGTATTTTTGATATCGCTTGCAGTCCATGGAAGACTCTTCTTCGTACATCCTCAACGGAAACCCTCTGCGGAAGATCGACGACTACTACGAGGTCTCCCAGACAGTCCTCGGCAAGGGCACCTACGGCACCGTCTACCTCGCCATTGTCAAAGGCTCCCACACGAAGCGAGCTGTCAAAGTCATCCAGAAAGACAAAGTCAACAACGTCGAAAGATTCAAGTGCGAAGTAGACATCATGAAGAGTCTCGTAGGCCCACCTCACGCAGGACCACCCAAACATCCTCCGACTCTATGATTTCTTCGAAGATAAAAAAAACGTGTACCTGGTCATCGAGTAGACTCCGACTCAAGCCAGGATTTGCCAAGGCGGCGAGCTCTTCGACCGCATCGTCGAGAACAAGTACTTCGAAGAAGACCAGGGCAGAGACATCTTCCGCCAAATCATCAAAGCCATCAACTACTGCCATGCAAATGGAGTCTGTCACCGGTCAGCATCGTTAAAAGTAGAGATCTGAAACCCGAAAACTTCCTCTTCATGTCCAAGACCAGCGAGAACTGCTTGAAGCTTATCGACTTCGGGCTTTCCAAGAACTTCTTCGAAATCGCGCCAAGACCCCAAACGCCTCCAGGCTCTCCAACGGAAGACCCCACAAAGAGAAGACGAGCGACGAAAAGCGCGATGAAAACTAAAGCAGGAACTGTACACCCGTCTCATTCAGCCTTTTTATATTGCTCCTGAAGTGTTGAAGGGTTCGTACGACGAAAAGTGTGATGTGTGGTCTGCAGGTGTCATCCTCTACATCATCCTCTGCGGGTATCCTCCGTTCTACGGAGACACCAACAAAGAGATCCTCGAACAAGTCAAGAAAGGAAAGCTGGACTTCACCGGTTCGCGAGGTTGACGCAGGCCCCGAGTGGAAGACCAAGTCAGCCGAAGTGTTCGACTTGATGAAGAACATGATATGCGCACCTGAGGATAGGTTCAGCGCTCAGAAGTCACTGGACCACAAGTGGATGACCAGCAAGTCGCACCTGGCCGAGGTCGACGAAGTAGCCGTGATCTCAGCAGACCAAAGCGAAGGCAGCGGTCGAGCGACTGGTCTCCTTCTCGAAGCTGCCGAAAGTGGTGCAGATGATCCAGGTCTACACTGCTCGCCAGATGAACGAGGGAGAAGTCTTGCAGCTGCAGCAGTACTTCAACTACATCGACAAGATGCAGGCCGGATTCATCGAGCACTCGACGCTCTTCGAAGGTACCCTCGAGTGACCCAGTTGGCAAAGTCTTGAAGCTGTCCCCAGACGACCTGAAGCTCGCAGCGACTCGCCTCGATATATACGGCACCCAGAGAGTCCCCTACAGCCAGTTCATCGCTGCCAGCCTCAACGCAGAAGGCCTCGTCAAGGACGAGATGGTCGGCGTCGTCTTCAAGCTGCTCGACATCGACCGAGACGGCGTCGTCAGCAGCGGAGACCTGACCGAGTTCATCAAGTCGGACTTCAAGATCCTCCACGAGACCAAGTACGGACAAGAGCTCGCTGCAGATATCGCTGCCTTTAAAAGCGTGGCATTGGCGGATTTTGCGACCCTCCTGAAATCAAAGTAACCCACGCACGCTTCGATCAATGCTAAGTAATCCTTAGAGTCTGTATCCTATATTAAATCCTGGGGTTTGGGGTTTGGGGTTT